>Ga0207654_10000186_pt1 | contig 38488 bp, 63 predicted proteins | sample KBSC64metaG_FD_184355 | JGI IMG/M metagenome (GOLD analysis project Ga0207654, IMG submission 184355) | Corn rhizosphere microbial communities from Kellogg Biological Station, Michigan, USA - KBS C6-4 metaG (SPAdes) (version 2) | ecosystem: Host-associated > Plants > Roots > Rhizosphere > Soil...
GCCGCGCCGGCTTGCCGGATGGATCCAGGATCGGCGGCGCCGCGGGGACGGGGCGCGCGTCGGTCATGGCCGCACCCGGATCAGGAACGACGCGACGGCGATCAGGAGCATGACGCCCGCGGCGAGGTAGCCCCACAGCGCGCCCGCGCCTTGGCCGACGCCTTCGATGCGCGTGAGCCGCTCTTTCACGTCCATGACCTTGTCGTCGAACGCTTTCGTCATCTGGCCGATCGACGCCGCGAGTTGATCGATCTGCTTCGTCGTCGAGGCTTCGCTCTTGGCAATCGCGAGCGCCGACGATTTGTTCTGCTCGCCGACGGCTTCCTTTGCGGCTTGGAGTGCGGCGTCGACCGCGACCTTACTGTCTTTGCTCGACTGCTCGGTGCGCACGTCGCGCTCCCGAAACTGCGTCTGGATACTGGAAAACTTTTCCAGATGCGTATCGATCAGCGCGATGAACCGCTGCTCATGGACTTCGCGGACGGCGGCGATCTTTTCGTCGATCCGCGCCGGAAACTTATCGGCCGTGTCTTGCAGCAGGCGGATCGCCTTGTCCATGCCGTCGAGGCGCGTCTGGAGGACGTCGCGCGTGAGCGTCGACGCGGCTTCCAGCGCCCCCACGGCCATGTGCAGGCGCTCGCTGAGCACCTGCCGCTCGCTGTCGCGTGACGCCTCGGCCGCGGAGATCCGCGTGTCGAGGATCTGGCGGTTCAGTGCCGTCGTCTCTTCCAGGCGATTGAGCTTGACCTCGAGCAGTTCACGCAGCGTGGAGACTTCCCGAATCAACTGCTTCGTCGTCATCAACGACGGGTCAGGGATCGGGACGTTCGACGGGTCGCGGCCGGCCGGGAGTGGGTCGGCGAGCGTGGGCAGGCCCGCGGAGGACGAGGTTTGGGACCTCACGCCGCCACCTCACACGCGAAGAAATCCTCCCAGATCGTCACCAACTCCCGACAAATCACCCCGTTCAACTCCGAGAGTTCGATCATCACGACGTCGTCGGGGCGCCCCACCTTGGGAATCGTCCAGCCCGTCGCGGTCGGCTCGGCAAACTGGACGAGCCGGATCGCCTCCGCCGTAATGCGCTGCGCTTCCGCCGCACCGAGGTACTGACTGAAGACGTGGAGCCGGACCTGGATCCGCTTCACACTCGGCCCGTCGCCCAGGCTGCTCAGGTCGCGCTCGGAGACTTCAAAAAAGAGGAACGGATAGACCGGCGCTTGCGGGACGTAGTCCTTCACGCCGCCCACGCAGCCCGCGCCGGTCCCTGGATACGCGCCCTTGAGCGACGCGACATTCAGCAGCGTGAAGAGGCCGACCGAGACGGGACCGAGGGCGGAGGACGGCATCAGGCCGCCACTTCCCCGAGGTCTAAGAACAGCTTGCCGCGGAGGTCGTCCGGATCGTCGTGGATCCCGTGGATCTCCAGCGTGCGCGTGGTGGTCTCTTTGTATTTCGTCCAGAGACAGCGCATGGTGGTCTTCAGGTCGGCGCGGTAGTTCACCTTGGCGCGGTAATTCACGATCGCGGCGATCCCGCCCGCGGCGATCTGTTCGTTGGCGCTGAGCGGCAGGACCTGCGCCGCCACGACCGCGAACGTGAACCACCCGGATCCGCCGCCGCCTTGGGCATCGGACGTCCAGACGACCGTGCCCGGGACCGTCGCCGGCGTCGCGGGTGAACCGGTCACGGCGAACGTGAACGTCGAGGCGCCCGTGACCGTGATCGGAAATTCGCCAATGTAGCCGCTCGGCGTGACGCCGGCGAGCGTGACGTAGTCGCCTGAGGCGTAGCCGTGCGCCGCCGACGTCGTGACCGTCGCCGTCGTCCCCGACCGCGCGATCGACGTGATCGCGATCGCGACCGGCGTGGGCGACAAGATCGTGAGCTGCTCGGTGAGCTCGCCGGCGCCGGTCTTCGCGGTGGTCTTCTTGGCCATCAGGCGACCACCACAGGCCGGTACGGGTCGATCAGCCAGTCGTAGGAATCCCGCTCCATCGCGGTCGGTTCCCGGTTCGCGCTGTGCCACGCGATCGCGAGGCGCACGGCCTGCAGCAGCGGCTCGGGGATCGCCGCGATCGACGTGTAGCCGGCGACCACGCGCAGGATCGCCGGTTGAAAGTGCCGGAGGTCGGTCGGCCAGCTCGCCGCGTCGGCCAGCCCGATCCGGCCCTGCTGGCTCACGACGTCCGCGAGATAGTCCACCGCGGTCATCGTTTGCAGGACAGCCGCGCTGTCATAGGACTGGATGGACACCACGGAGGCGAGCGGGCCGAACGGCAGGACGATCGGGCTCGAGCCAGCCGGAAAGGCATCCCCCACCACGTCGAACGTCTCGGTCAGGAGAATCTGCGCGACGTCGGTCTCGACTTGCTGCCGCGCGGCGTTGGTCCAGCCGGCCGCCGCCGCATCCTCCGCGGTGACGTCGGCGCCGATGCGCGCGTGGAGCTTCGCGTCGGCCAAGGCGATGACCGGGATCGGCGTCGTGCGCGTCACCGTCCCGCCGGCGCCGGCGACAGTCACGTTCAGCGGCACCGTGAACGTCAACGGCGTCAGGACCGTCACCGTCACGACGCCCGCGACCGCTGGGGTCGATCCGGTATGCCCCGCGATCGTCGCCGTGTCACCCGAGACCAGGCCGTGCGGCGTGGCCGTCGTGATCACGGTCGGATTGGCGATCGAGGAGGTCGCGATCGCGATCGCCGGCGTTACGCGGACCGCGCGCCAGCGCTCCCCGGTCGGCGTGCTGGTCACGGGAGGATCTGCCGTCCCTGCAGAATCTTGATAATCACGAGCACCAAGATCACGACGAGGAGCAAATGAATCGCCCCGCCGCCGATCGGCGCGATGACGAAGCCGAGCAGCCAGAGGACGAGCAGGACGACGATGATCAGTTCCAGGAGGCCCATCTACCGCTTCGCTTTCTGACGGCCGCGGTACGTCGCGGTCGTGAACGACGACGGCGCGGAGTCGATGGCACCAGCTTCTAAGGCCGGGGCAGCCTCAGTTCCCAGCAGCCGATCCGACGACGTCCGCGCCGAGGCGTGGTCCCGCGCCGGCAGTTGCACGACCGTGATCGGGCCGCTGGGGCCGCACGCACAATGCGCGGCGCCGCAGACCGGGCACTCCCCCGGGTCCGTGCGCCCGAACCTCACCGGGTCCTCACGAGCATCGTTAACACCTGCACCTGGTTCACGCGGAGATAGACATCGGCGTCCCACACGGATTCGGTGCGCCCGTCGTACACCTGGCCCCGCTTGAAGAACACCGCATGTTCGACCTGGTCTGGAAACTTCACGCCGAGGATCCCGCTCCCTTCCTCGAAGTCGTTGAGGTCGAACGTCGTTTTCTCGACGAGGACGACGCCCCGCCGTTTCGCCGCGGTTCGGAGCTGCTTCCACGTCGCGCCGTCCTCGAGCACCCGCGGCACGACGGCCGCGATCGTGACCAGCGCCTCTGAATACCCGAGCCCGAGACACATCGCGAACGCGGCAATCGTGCAATCCCCGAGATGCTTCTCGCGCTGGGCGACGAACCGGACGATCGGCGCGTCGTCCATGTGGACGCGCTCAGCGCCGCGGCTTCGCCGGCTTCGCGCGCGTGGCCTTCGCCCGTCCGCGGGCCACCGGTGGTCTCGCGGCCGCGGTCTCCGGCGGCGTGACGGCGGCATGTTCCACGGGCCCCTCCCGCCACGGCTCGGCCCGGCCCGCCGCGATCAACCGCGCGCCGGCGACGTCGTCGCACTCGTAGCGATCGCCGGTGGACCACGAGCCGTCGGGCCCCGACATGCTGCCGAGAATTTTGAGGATCACGCCGTCCCCGCCGCCGGACTGACGTTCAGTTCCGCGCCCTGCGTCCCGGTCAGGATGTTGGCGGCCACGCTCGCATCGCCCCCGTAGAGCTGCGCCCAGATCGATTCGCACGTCGAGGACGCGCCGCGCGACACGACGACCTGCAGATAGCGGAAGGCCGGCTTGTGGACTTCGACGATGAGATCCTCGTTGCTGGCGGTGCCGCTGGCGATGCTCGTGCCGGTCAGATCCGCCATCCCGGTCGTCTGGTTGGCGGTGTTGCCCTGCACCTTCAGGCTGTTGGTCGCGTCGGCCGTGCCGAGCGAGGCCAGGAAGACCACGCCCTGATAGCCGGCGGTGTCGACGATGTCGGAGGTCACGGCGGCCGTCGACGCCGCGGAGTGGTCTTTGATCTTGATGTACTTACTGCGGTTCAGTTCATTGCGCGGCATCGGTCACTCCCCTGTCGTGTGTCAAAGGGCCACGCGCGCCGGATCCCTGCGGACAGGACCGGCGCGCGGTCATGTTTACGCCATGATCAGATGCTTGACCGCCGCCCCGAGCGACAGCTTGCCGTCGGTGCGCCGGAAGATCCGGAACCCGACCTGGCCGTTCGCGGCGTAGAGCTCCACCAGCCGCTGCATCCCGATCGCCTGGCGATCGGCGATGTAGTAGTAGCCGAAGTCCCCGAAGAGCGCGACCTTGTTGCCGGTCGCGACCGCCGCCATGTCGCCGGAGGCGTACACCGGCCGCCCCATCAGCGTGTCCGGCTCGCCCGCCGTCAGGCCCGGCGACCAGAGGTACGTGTTGTCGCTCGAGACGCCGGTCTTGAGCTTGCGGATCGCCTTGATGGTCCCGTCGGCCAGGAGCCACGACGCCCGCGCGCGGTAGGCCCGGCCGAGCGAGTAGTACAGGTCCATCAACTCGTCCGCCGTGACGGCATTGGTCGCCGTCGCGGTCGCGCCGACCGTGGAGCTCCCGACGACGCCCGTGGGCTGCCCAGATCCACTGCCGACCGTGAACGCGGTCTCTTCGAGCGCCCCGAGCCCGAGCGTGAACTGTCGTTGCAGCAGCGCCGGCACGTCGAACGCGCTGTCCTGCAGGAGTTCCTCGCTGACCGCGGTCAGCATGGTCTCCTTGTAGGCGTTCAGCGTGACGGCCGAGAACACCGGCTCGGTCGTGCTGTAGGCGCCGTTTTCGAGCGTCCACACCGCGGCCGCGTTGGTCGCGATGGTGGGGATCGTCATGACCCCGCTCGTCGAGGTGAACACCGTGGCGAGCTTCCGCATGACCTGCTCGGCCGCCAGCCCTTCGATCAGGGTCTTCCGGAATTCGTCGGGGACCATGAAGCCGCCCGCCGTGTCCGTGCCGACGGTGAGGGCGCGGAATTCCTCCGGCACCCCCGTCCGCATCGCCTGCCAGAACGCGGCGCGGTATTCCGGCGACGCCGTCGCGGTCTGGACGCTCCCTGGCACGGTCTGCGCCTGACGGCCCGCCTGCGTCCCCGGCGAGGCGATCGCCGCTTCCGCCGCGGCGAGTCGCTCGTCGCGCTGGATCTGCGCCCGCGTCGCGTCGAACTCGTCCATGAGGGCCTGGTATTTCGTGGTCTCCTCGGGGGTCCACGCTTTCCGCTCGTGCTTCGTGTCTGCGATCTCCGCGTCGATCGTCGTCATCAACGCCCGCGCGTCGTGCAGCAGCTTCGCCGCCTTCTCTCGTAGTTCTTTCATCACTCTGTCTCCTGCGTCGTCGGGCGTGTCCCGAGACGGATCACCGACTCCTAGTGCAACTCCCGAAGACTCAGTTCCCGCGTGCGCAACGCCCGCCGCCGCGCCTCCGCCTCGTCCAGGGACGGCGGCACGACCGCCGCGGCCCGTAAGCCCCGCGCGGTGTCGATCGCGCGCGCGCTCACCGTCGTCGACGTGTAGGCCGGGTACGTGACTGGCGACACGTCGAAGAGCTCCACCTTCCGGATGTGCCGGATCGGTAGATCGGCGGACCCCTTCAGCGGCTCTTCCCAGGACTGCTCGAGCACGCGAAAGGCGAAACTGCTTTGCGTGACGTCGCCGCGCGTGACGCTGACGCGCAGGTCGCGCGCGTAGCTTGTGTCCGGCGGCGTGACGACGTAGTGCAGCCCCTTCGCGTCCACTGTGAGCGTGAGGGTGCCGGCGGTGTTGCGGCCGAGAATCAGACTCGGGTCGTGATTGAAGAGCGCCCGCACGTCGTCGCGCGGCAGCGCCTCGGTAAAGGCCGTCGGCTCGATCACTTCGCGGAAGTCGTACCAGCCGGCAATGATGGCCTCGTCGCCGAACACGGCCGCGTAGCCTTCGATCTGCTCGGGGGTCTCGCCCGCGGCAGCGCGCAGGGTCACGATCCCGGCGAAGGTGCGCCGTTCGATCTCGCGGGGCGGAGTCGGATCAGGAGTCATCGGGCGCCTCTCAATTGATGGTCTCGGTCGGCAAGTCCTCGGGCGCGGGCTTCGGCGCCCCCACCGGCAGGAGGCCCGCTTGGGCGGCGTGCGCCGCGTCCTGCATGTTCAACGGCGTGAGGTAGGTCGCCCCTTGGCCGTTGGGCAGCGGGTTCATGTCCTCGAGCGCGCGGATGTCGTCGGCCGAGAGCCAGCCCCAGTTCCGCCCGATGGCATACGCCGCGTAGCGACTCGCCAGATCGCCCCGCTGCAGCCCTTGTACGGTGAACTTCACCTGATGGGTGGCGAACGACTTGACGCTGAGGAGATCCCGCGCGATCGCCTGCTCCCAACAGACCAGCCAGGGCATCAGGGTGTGCACGACAAACGCGATCCCCTGGTGTTCGATGTTGGAAAAGGTCGCCCGCTCGAGGTCGCCGATCATGTGCGGCGGCACCCGAAACGCCCGCGCGATCTCGGTGGTTTGAAACTTCCGCGCTTCAATGAACTGCGCGTCGTCGGCATTCATCCCGACTTGGGCCCAGGTCAGCCCCTCTTCGAGCACGGCGACGCGGTGCGCCTGCGACAACCCTTGGTGCGCGGCTTCCCAGCGCTTCTTCAGGTCGTCGGCCGCCGCCTGCGACAGCTTGTTGGGCGTCTGGAGGACGCCGCGCGGCTGCGCGGAGTTACTGAACAGGCGCGCGCCGTACTCTTCGGCGGCGATCGTCAGGCCGATGCTGTTCCGGAGGAGCGCCAGCGGCGAATAGCCGACCAGGCCGTCGCCCAGGCCGCGCAGATGCAGAATCGGTGAGGGCTGCCGCGTCGGATCGGCCCACGTGAATTTGACCTTCTCGCCGTTCGGGAGTTCGTAGAGCCAGACCTTCTGGAGCTGCTCGTTCCGAATGACCTGGGTCTTGGACGGATTGAGCGGCCACAGCCCCACGACGCGCCCGAACCCGTCGCGCTCAATTTCCGCGTACGCGTTCCCCTGTAGAGCGAGATGGCTCTGCAGGATGTGCTTGCCTTCGTACGCCGTCATTTCGGGATTGAACAAATCGTGCAGGATCGACCAGAGCGGATGGCCGCGATCGTCTTGGTGGACGCCGTTGGTCACCCGCTGAATCTTGAGCGGCAACTGCGCCACGCTGTCGGCCAGGACGCGCACGCACGCCCCGACGGCGACCGTGCTCAGGGCCGATCGCTCGTTGACGATCGCGCCGGTCGTGCTTTCGTTGCCGACGAACGCATCGCGGAGCCAGTACTGCGGCTCGCTGAGGCCGGACGTGCCGGAGTAGACGACGTCGCGCAGGCTCGCGAGCCAGCCCGGGAGCTTCATCGCGTGATCCGACTCACGAGCCACGACGCCAGCGCCCAGCCGGCGCCCGTGAAGAACCCGACGCAGGTCCACACCCCGATCCCGTAGAGCGTGACGGTCTCCGGCATTTAGGGCTCCACCAGCGACAGGCGCGGCGGCGGGATCGTCACCGGCGCCTCGTCGCGTTTCGTGATCCGTTGCCCGTTGGCGAGCATCACCATTTCCACGGTCGCCCGGTCGTACCAGGCGGAGGTGATCGGCTGCTGACTGACGTGCCCACAGTCGACGGTGGGATCGAGCCAGATCGGGCAGCCGACCCGGGCGGCCTGCTGGCAGAAGTAGACGTCCTCGGTAATCGTCGCCATGCCGGCGGCGTTGACGGTGTAGTGGAACCACGGGCGCGCGAACCGGCGGAAGAGTTCGACCGGCACGATCGTGCAGCCCATGCCGACGAGCGACTCCGCGCGCAGGGCGTCGGTGTGCGGCGCCGGCTTGTCGTAGGTGTAATCGAATTGCTGATCGACGGCGTTCCAGACCGGCGTGCGCAGCGCGACGGGCCAGTGCGGCCACGCCTTCAGGTGATACAGGCCCGACACGAGGCCGTGCCCGTGGTGCGCGAGCATCCGGTCGAGCACGTCCGTGGGCCAGATCATGTCCGCGTCGAGGTACAGGACGTGACTGCACCCGGTCGACAACGCGACGTACGCCGCTTCGTCGCGTAAGTCCGCCACCGAGAGGTAGCGGCTGAACCAGGCGAACGACACGTCCGTGAACTGGTATTTCGTCGCCGCGTCCGTGACCCGCTGACCCCAGCCGATCCGACAGAGGGACTCGGCGGTGTGCCGGGGAATCGTCCGCTCGTTGCAGCAGACGGCGACCAGGCATTTCCGCTGCCGCGGCGGCACGAGCCAGGTGTCCGCCGGCTGCGGCTTGGTGCAGGTCCACGACCTCGCGCTCGCGTTGGCGATCACCAGGCCCGTGCGCACGCCCCAGATCACGACGGCTTTCTGCACCGACGGCCAATCGAAATCGTGGCCGGCCAGCACGCCGCCGGGCTTCAGCTTCGGCCACCAGGCGTCGAGCTCGGCGCGCACGTGCGCTGTTTCGTGGTTGTCGTCGAGGTACACGAAGTCGAGCGACGCGTCCGCGTACGTCGCGGCCTGCGTGAGGGAGTCGCCGACGATCAGCTGCACCCGATCCAGGACGGGCGCCAGATACCGGCGTGCGGCCGTGACGAGTGAGCCGTCGCCGTCGCGCAAGGCTTCCTGATCGGCGAAGGTGAACCGGTCGGCCGGCGCGACGCTCCGGAGCCATTCCGCCTCGGGTACGCCGGTGAACGTGTCGATCGTGTCGAGCTGGATGCGCTTGCCAGAGCGGACGATCTCGACGGCCAGGCAGGCGGTCGACTTGCCGAGGAAGGCCCCGACTTCGACGACGTGCGCGCCGTCCCGCAACCGCGCGACCTGCGCCGCATACAGATCGGCGAAGTCGCACCAGCCCGGGATCGACGAAGCAAAATGGTCCGTAGTCTCTGACGCTACCGGCCTTCGGCGCGCGCGCCTATTTCGGGTATCCGAAACTCAGCGCGGCGGTTTCGGGAGATGGTCCCGCAGGAGGTCGCGAATCATGGCCGGCACCGACGCGACCCGCGCCGCGCCGGCGGCGTGATAGGCGCGATCGTAGAGCGTGTCGGACATCGACACGTGGACGTGCGCGGAGAGCTTCTGCCCCTTCGGCAACGTCGGGCGCCCGCGGGGTTTCTGGGCCATCAGAGCACCAGGAGGCCGCGCGTTTCGTAGACCGACACCGACTCGCCGGCGCCGTGCCGGTCCATCCGGTCCACGGCATTCACGAGGGCCGAGGCGCCGTCGATGCGTTCGGTGGAGACCGCCTTCGACAGCTTGAGGTTGCCCGTCGCATCCTGCTCCGCCACCGCGTTGCCGATGCACCAGCGGAGGATCGGGTGCCCGTCGTGGCGGAGGCGGCGGGTGAGAATCGCCACCTCGAGGGATTTGGTCGGCGCCGAGAGTGAGCGGAAGCCCTGCCGGATCGGGACGCAGACGAACCCGTCCTGCTCCTGGAGCCGGGTCACGAGGTCGGTCGCGTTCCAGGGATCGAACGCCACCTCGCGAATCTGGAACTCGAGCGCCCAGGCGTTCAGGTGCGCGCGCACGACTTCGTAGTCGACGCGGTTGCCGGGCGTCGCGATCAGAAACCCGTCCCTCACCCACTGGTCATAGGGGACGCGGTCCCGCGTCACGCGCTCGAGGATGTTGTCCGTCGGGCAAAAGAACGCCGCCCGCACGTCGAAGCCGCCCCCGTCGTCGTCTGGAAACACGCCCACGAGCGCGGTCAGATCCTTCGTGGAGGAGAGGTCCAGCCCGACATAGCAACGTCGACCCGTCAGCGCCGCGGCGGCCGGCGGCAGGAGACAGGCGTCCCAGCTTGGCAACGACACCCAGCGCTCGGCGCTTTCGGTCCACTGGTTCCCGTACAGTCTGCGCCAGGCCATCTCTTGCGCGGGGATCTGCTGGGCGCGTTGGTTCGAGGTCCGCATTTCTTCGAGGCTGCGAAAGTCACCGAGCGCCGGGTTGGCTTTCTTCCACTCGCGCTCGTCGGTCCAGTCCGCGTCCGCGGGCATCTCGTAAATGATGGGGAGGAACGTCGGATCGAGCGACGGCGTCTCGAGCACGCGCTTCGCATGGCTGTAGAGTTCGAAGAGGATCGAGTGCTTGTCGTAGCCGGCGGTCGAGATCGCGATCATCAGCGGTTGCGCGCGGGCGCCCTGGCTTGTGGCGAGCACGTCCCACAGATCGCGCGTCGGCGCGCAGTGCAGCTCGTCATAGATCACGACGCTCGCGTTGAACGAATGCGCCGTATACGCCTCGGCCGAAATCACGCGACAGAAACTGCCACTCGCGCGATGCACGATCCGCAGCTGCGACCGGAGGATCTCGACCTGGGCATCCAGTTCGGGATCGTTCTCGATCATCGCGACCATCGCCTGATAGACCTTCGAGGCTTGCTCTTTGTCCGCGGCCGCCAAATAGATTTCGCCGCCGATTTCCGCCGGCTGGTCGAACAGCAAGCAGTAGATCGCGATGGCCGCGGCGAGCTCCGTTTTTCCGTTCTTCCGAGGCAAGAGGAGGAGACATTGGCGGTAGATCCGTAGGTCTGTCGCCGGGTTCGTGCTGAAGAGTTTTCGGATGATGCGCGCCTGCCAGGGCCGCAGATTGAACGGCTGGCGCGCGAACGGGCCGGACGTATGCGTCAGGTTGTTAATCGCGGCGACCGCGCGCGCCCCGCCATTCATTTCAGGATCGCCCACTTCGACGTGACGACCGCCGCGCCTTTCGCCGGCGCCGCGGCCATCGGCTTGCCGAGCGGGGCGAGCCCGAAGTCCTTCATCCACGTGGCGACCCGGTGCATGAGCCCGCGGTGGTTCGCCCCGTCCGCCTCGCTCGGCGACGCCGACAACGCGCGCTCGTGCACGACGGCCCGACACAGCATCGCGAACGCGCCGGCGGTCCCCGGCGTCAAGGTCTGCGCCTCCGACGCGTGCGGGGCGAGCTCGTGCCAGACCGCCAACGCGAAGGCGCGGGCCGTGAGCGCGTCGACCTTCGCCTGTAACTCGGCGATCTGCGGGTTGGGCTCGCCGGGCCCGGCGCCGCGCTCGAGAAACGCTAGATCCGCCGTGAGCGTCGCCAGTTGCCCGGGGGTCTCGGCCCACTCGGCCGGTGGGTCGACCCGCGCCGGGGCGACGACGACGCGCGCGCCATGCGGCACCACGAGGCCCATCGCCGCCTTCGGCTTTTCGCCGGATCCAATGCGCCGCCCGCCACTCCCTCGACCACCCATTGCGCGGTTACCTCATCCGTTGAAAACGATCCCCAGCTCACAACTTTTGAACTGACGATTCCCTGCGCGACACCAGGGGGCGGTTTCCCGGCCGCCCAGTCTCCAGCGATTTCGATCCCCCCACCCCTCATCGACGTCGACGCAACCGGAACTGTCCGCGCTGATCGCGCGGTGTCGAGGATTTGCGAAAGCGATCGGTCATCTGCGATCGCTGCACCCCACGCAAGGACTCGGTCTCAGTCTTCTGATCACTGCAATCGAGGCAGAGCCCTTGCTCGTTACTCGCGTCTTCGGTCCCGCCTTCCGCGATCGGGATGATGTGATCGCGGATGGTCGGGCGGGTTTGTAGTCCTCGCGACACGCACGCCTCGCCGACACACCGGTACTGCTGCTTCGCGAAGAGGACCCGACGTCGCCGTTGCAACTCACGCCCGCGTATGCGCGTGACGATCGGCCGGTCGCGCGTGCGCCAGGCCTCGACCTGGTGCGCGGTGCAATTCAGGGCGGCGCAGTTCGGATAGGTGCAGGGACGCGGCGGCGCGTACCCCATTCAGGCCGCGCTCCGCCGCTGTGTCGCGGCGAGCTGCGCGGTGAGCAACTCCACGGTGAGCCGACCGATCTCCTGCTCGAGGCGGGCGTCGAGCCGGCGCACGCGCGCGTCGAACATGTCGAGATGCGCGACGGCGGGACGGGACGCATATGCATCGAGGCGGGCCGCGCCTTCGACGCAGCGTTCGAGCGCGAGGATCAGGGTCGAGAGGGTGGCCCAGCGATCGGCGGAGGTGCGCGTCATTCCCAGATCCCGTTGGCTTCATCGCGCCAGGGGACGTAATCGTCGGCGGGTGGGGTGTCAATAGATATGGACTGGCGCGTCGGACGCGTCGGCGGATCGATCGCCTGCTCGAGCGCGGTCTGGATCTTGTGCAGGCCCGATAAGCTGGCCGTCTGCGGATCGAGGGCGAAGCGCGTGAGCAGCGCGGCGGCTTCGTCGAGCGTGAGCGTCACGACGAGACGCGCCCTCCGCATGGCAGGGGATCCTCAGGTTGTCCGGGAAACGAGCGACGCGATCAGGGACGACCGACGCCGATACGTGTAGTGTCCGGCTGAAGCCGGGGGCAGGTGTTCTAGATGTAGATCGTGGCGGCGCACGTCCGGCGTTACCCTGTCGGTCTGACAGGGGCTAAGTCACTGACGACGGATAAGTTCTGCTGCCCGTTTTGCGGGGTCTGGAAGTCGAAAGTCGTCGACTCCCGGCCCGATACGCAGGGCACGCGGTACCTGCGCTGGCGGCACTGCGCGGGCTGTCATCAACTGTTCGAAACCGCCGAGCAGGCGACGGGTAAGAAGGTGCCGCTCCGCGCCGACGAGGCGACGCCGGGCTAGGACCTTGGGCTGAGAGACTTCAGGGTAACTCGTTGGGAACTGGCGCCGAGAGCGCGTGGGGAATCAGATCAACAGACGACTCCAGGCGGATGTGACGGCGACAGATTGCAACGACCCAAGGATCACCAGACGCGGGTCAATCGTGCCCGCCCCTGGTTGGCGACGTAGCATTTCCGGGACGGGTCGTACCGCACGGCCGACGGGTGCGCGCGGGTGAACGCGGCCAAATCCTTGGAGGCCTGCGGCGTCGAGATCCCGAACTTCCGCTGCAGATGCTCGCGGTTGATGAACCCGTAGACGTGGAGCATGTCCGCGATCCAGTCGAGCCGCTGCCGCGCGAACCAGTTCAGAGCGCCTCCAGATCCTTCCGTCGACTCCGCCCGCCCCGATCCTCGGGAGGATGGCGACGAATGTCCGCGACTCGTCGTCCGTGTCGCGCGGCGGCCAAACACGCGGTGTGCGCACGGCGCGGATCGTCGTCCGCCATCGGCCGGCGGCAGACGTAGCAGATCCCGCGCGCCCGGATCCGATCGAACCATTCGGCGTTGGCCATTCAGAGCACCTCCAGATCCTTCCGCCGAATCCGCCAGCCCCGCGTCCGGACCGCGGGCAACGTCCCTTTCTTGATCTGGACCCGCAGATACCACGTCGACAACCCGGTGTAGGCCGCCGCCTCGGCGAGGGTCAGGAACAAGCGGGTCTCCGCCACCTTCTCCGACACTGGCGGCAATGGCGGCGACTGGAGGGCGTGCAGGACGAGGGCGGCGAGCTGCCGGATCGGGTCGTCGGCGGCGCGCAACAAATCGTTGCGTTTACGCAACAGGTCGTTGCCGACCCGCGCGGTCCCCTGCCCGTTCCCGTTCCCGGTGGCCCGCCCAGCCTCCAAAACGAACGGCGGAGGCGCAGGATGGCGCTCAGCCGCGATCCGATCGACGTCGTCAGGGTTGAAGACGGCCACGGCCGGCGAGCCCGCCTGGGGCCGCAGGCGCTGTTCCAGCTGCTTCTTCGCGGCGAGGCGTTCGACGGTCCGGGTCGAGCACCCGATCCGTGCGGCCGCCTCCGCGATCGGGAGCCAGTCCGTCAGGGTGGTCTCCGTCACCGGTCGCCGCCTGTCGGAGACGCGGCTGTCGGAGACGTTTCACGTTCCACGCAGCGCATCAATTGAGTCGGCTCCGATCTCTGAACCTTGATCCCTGTTCGCGCAGCCGTCGCTGCGCATCCTCGGCCGCGAGTTTCTTAATCGCGTCGAGTTCGCGCACGCGGGCCGCCTCCGCGGTTTGCTCGCGCGCCGCGCGCTGCTGCGTCCGCCACTCCCGCCACCACACGAGGGTCCACACACTGATCGCGACTAGACACAAGAGCCCGACGACGAACACGAGCGCGACGTCCAGGCTCATACCGTCGGCTTCGAATTGATGGTGGTCATCCGGAATGTCTCCCGGCGAAGTCGTTGAGGGCGATCCGTAACAACTCCGCGGCGTTGTTGACCTCGGCCATTGCCTGCGTGGAGCCGCCGGCGTCGGGGTGACGCGTGCGCGTCAGGACCCGCGCGCCCTGTTTGATGATTTCAGTCGCCGCCGTGATCACGGCCTCGGTGACCAGGGCGGCCGCCTGTTGCGCCTCACGCACGCGATCGCGCCGTGCGGCTTCCTCCGCGACGAACTGTTTCAACGGTTCCCGGAGTTCGATTCCGGGACTCTGCAGCCACGCCACGTATTGGTCGCTCAACTCGGTCAATAGCACGCCTTTGTATTTCCCGAACGGCATCGTCACGTTGGTCGCCACGGCAGGCTTCCTGTCGGCCACATCGCCTGAAAGGGTTTCGGCGGGCAGTGCGTCAGGTGCGCACGCTTCGGGCTGCAGACCCTAGCCCGCCGAATTCATCGGACCTTATCCGGATCCTGCTTTCCGTTCCCCGACAAACGCGACGCGTGCGCCCGCTCGCACCTCGCGCAGCGCCTCGGCCACCACGTCGTGATGATGTTTCTGGATCCACTCGCCGTGCAGCGCGGACGGGACGGCCACCTCGATGACGTCGCCGGCGTCGTCGAGCAACGACGAGTGCGCGAACCAAGTGTGGAACGTGTGCCGGTCCAACTTCTCCGCGAGCCGGTCGAGCACCTGGCCCCACACGTCGCCGGCGGCGGCCGCCTCTTGCGTGCGCAGGCTGACTTCGCGCGCGAGGTAGGTCGCTTTGTGCCGCAATGCGAACAGCCCGCGGTCGGGGCACCGTTCCGCGATCCACCAGCGGTGACTCCCGCGAATGCCATCCGTCGTGGTCGTCCAGAGCAGCACGGCCATCGCCTGGAGGAGGTCGAACGGATACTGGTCGAGCAGCGCGCGTACGATCGGCCCGTCACGCGCGCGATCGACGAACGCGGCGGCGCCGCCGTTGTGTGTCGGGAACGTCGCGCGCCACCAGGTCAGGAACGCGTCGCCGTCGCGCGCGCGCGCGGCTTCTTCTACTTCTGTAGATCTTTCTACTACGATAGCGCGCGCGGATATTAAGTCGGCGTCGTTGTGCGCGCCAACGTCGGCAGAAGTTGCCGACGTTTCCTTGACGCTTTCGAAAAGGTCGGCAGAAGTTGCCGACGTTGATCGCTCTTTGATCGTACGCATCCACCAACGTCGGCAGAAGTTGCCGACGTTTGCCCACCAACGTCGGCAATAGTTGCCGATGTCGTACGCCCTAACCTCGCCAACGTCGGCAGAAGTTGCCGACGTTTCGTTGACGCTTTCGAAAAGGTCGGCAGAAGTTGCCGACGTTTCCTTGACGCTTGTCTTCGTCCGCACCGGCTTCGCGCGCCCGAGAAGCGGCAACGGCGCCGCGGTCAGCGGCCGCGCGCCCTCCACGAGCCGGAGCATTTCATACCGCGCCACTTTGCCGCGGCCGCCGTCATGCACTTTGATCTCGCCGTCCCGTTCCAGCACGTCCCGGTTGCTCCGCGCCGTCCGATCCACACACCGCGCGTAGTTCGCCAGGTCCTCGATCGTCAGCGGCGGTGTCGTCGTTTCCCCTTCGGGAATGAGATCCGCGATCGCCTTTAAGAGCGCCAGCGCGCCGCCCTTCGCGGTGCAGGTGTCGACGTAGCGCTTCGCCGCGTCGCTCATCGCCGCCCGCGCCGCGCGCGGCCGCGCACCCGCATCTCCCGCAGTCTTGCGTCATGAAAAAAAACTTGGTACGTTGATGGAGCTCCAGCGCCTCGCATCACTTCCTTTCGATCCCCTCCGGACGCGGCTTCCGCCTCACAAACGAAAGGCCGCGTTTGGGGGGTTACTTCCCCTCCGACGATGCGCGCTGGAATCGCGCACCTAATTCCGAGTCTCTAACCCTGCGCCGTCGATCGCGTGGTGGCCCCGCACGGGATCGATCGGTCGTGCTCCTTACCCTGCCTTACACGCCGTCGCCGATGGTGTCCTCCTCCTCGTCGTCGGTCGCCCGCTTGGCTAACTCCGCTTCGAGCCGCGCGATTTGCTTGTGCGAGCGATCCTGTCGCTCCTGACTCGTGCTCCGTGACGCGATCTCGCGTTCGTAGCGCAGCATGGCCTGCAGGTCGGCGACGGTGCGCGTGTCGAGTCTCGCCATTCGTCAGTGCCGTTCGTCGTCCAACAGTTCCGCCTGGCGCTTCGCGGTCATCCGGATCTTTTGTTCTACGGGTCGCTGCCGGCGTCGCCAGATCCAGAGGAGCACCAGGCCCGTCGCGCCGCCGAGCGCCGCCGCGGTGAACTCGCCCATTCAGTGCCGCACAAACGGCTCCGCTGCGCGCATCCAGTCCCGCAGGTCGACGCGGGTCTGCGAATTGGTCAGCAGGTCGTAGGCCTCGCGCAGCAACTGCTGCACGACGTCGAACTTCCGCGCGTCGGCGAGGCGCTCGTCGGCGTGCGCCTGTTTGAGCGTGGCCAGTTCGACGGGGTCGGGCATCACGACGCCTCCTCCAGGATCGGGGCCTGCAGTTCGCGCCGGCCGGCTGCGGTGACATAGAACCGGGGCGGCGCGTCCGGATCGTCGTACGTCCGGTGCACGAGGCCTTCCCGGAGCAAGCGGCACACGTCGTCGACGAGCTCAGCTTCCGTCAGTCGCGCCGGTTTGGTATCCTCAGCTTCGCGCATGGCGGAACGGGTCCTCCGAGCCTGTTCTTTCCGTGCTGCCCCAGGGGCCGCGGGTGCGAGACTGTGGTGCGCTTCGCGCTCGCGGCCTCTGCCCTGCCGATAACTCCCCGATCACAACCCCCTAACAACCGTGTTCATGCGTCGGCACCGTTCGTCGCCCGCCGCTGAAATTCTTCCCGCGTCAACCCAATCCACCACGACGTCGTCGGCGCCGGCGGCTTGGCGGCGTGCGAGTGCGCGATCACGGTCTGCGCATCCGGGATCCGCGGCGGTTGCCACTCCACGAGCGCCCACTGCCGATCCGTCAACCGCTTCCCGACGACCTTGACCACCCCGCGCGTCCGCAACGCTTGGAGCTCGCGATAGATCACAGTCTCGGGGATGTGGAGGGCTTCGCGGAGCTGCCACTTCTGGAGCGGGGCCGGTTGGAGCGCGAGGAGGATCGCGTTCTGGACGGCCACGTGATCGAGGACCACGAGCTGATCGGCGGGATCGCGGTACGTGTCGCCGCGGCGGACCGCGCCGGGGAGTCGCGGGGATCGGAGGGGCTTCATGCCTTAGTTACTCCGCCTCGAACTTCTTGTGTCGCCCGAAGAGGGCCAGGAGCCGGATCTTCTCGCCGAGCGTGGCCGTCCGAAACTTGGCCCGCCGCTTCGCCCACTTCCGATTGCGTGCCCGGCCCATCACGCCGCCTCCGTGTGCCACGCACAGAGCCGACGGCCTTTCACGCGCGGGCGCTGACAGCCGGGCCGCGTGCAGGCCTGCCCGCGTGTGACGAGCGCGTGCCGGACCCCGCCACTCAGAAAGCCGTGCTCCTGGAGAAACTCCGCGAGCTCGCGGCGCCCCGGCGCGTTCTTCATCGCGCGATCGAGCGGCACGCATTCCGTGCAGAGCGTCTGTTCTCGGTTCGCCCAGCCGCAGCCGTTCGCACAAGGCTCGAACTCCGTGCAGCGACACCAGCGGCAGCGCCCCGGCGTTTGCGTCAAGTAGATCGCGTGGGACTTCATGCGGCCTCCCCGATCCGCAACACCACCGGCGACCGAGCCAGATAGATCATCGTCAAGGCGCGGGCGAAGGCCGTCGGGAACGTCACGACCTGGACATAGCCGGCGGCGTCCGTCACGTAAAGGATGAACATGGTCAGGCGCTCTTGGCGGCGATCGCGGCCTTCGCCATGCGGACCGGGATCCGGCGCGTGACGGGCACCCGCCACTGGCCGGCGAGATAGCGATCGACCAGGTCCGCGCGAAAGCGCATACAACGGCCAACCCGCGGTTGGAGTTCTTCGAGGAACGGCAACTCACCGGCCTTCTTCAAGGTGAAGAACGTCCGGCGCGGCATGTTGAGCAGCTCGGGGCTGAGGAGCTGCTTGAGGGTGTAACAGCGCGGGGGGTGGCCGGTCATGCGACCTTCAGGAACAACTGGCCGATCTTCCGCTTCAGGACGCGGGCCAGGGCTCTCTGTTCGTCCTCGCTCGCCTCTCGGTGCCCGTTGATGATGTGACTGAGCCGGGTGTGGTGGATGCCGGCGGCCGCGGCCACTTCGAACTGGGTCAGGCCGCTCTCGACGATCGCGATCTTTAGGGCCAGATTCTTGGGCATATGCGTTGTAGGAGGGAAATATATATTGCTGTATAGTAACTGTCAACATTATGTTGTACGAAGTGATTCATGAGCGTAATTCAAGTTGAATTCCCGCCTGGCGACGTCGGTCCCTTGCTACCGTCGTTCTCGGTGGACACGAATTCTTCCTTACGGCAACGGGCGTTGCGGCTCGTCAAGCATGGGGTCAGCCAGAAAGTGTTGGCGGGCAAGATGGGGATGCAACCCGGCACGTTCAGCCGCTGGCTGCGCGAGAAGGACGGGATCGGCCCCGCGTCCACCGTGGCGCTCGACGGGTTCAACGCGTACGTCCGGGAATTGGCGGACGCGCTCTCGGATGAACCCGAACAGCGCGCCCCGAAGCGATCGGTCGGCTAATCCTCCTGAGCGATCATTTTCCCTTCTGGGCGCCGTGTAGTTACGAACTGCACCGGCGTCGGTGTTACCTGCGGCTCTGTCTTCTGTTCTCGGTCACCCATCGGCCGGCGTGAAAGTCTCAGATGAAGATCCTGTTCTCGGCCCTCGCGATCGTCGTCGGCCTGCTGCCCTCCCTCCGCGCCGCACAAGCGCCCGCCGCGGTCCCGCCGGGTCCCACGATGGAGGAAACCAAAACCTGGCTGGAATCGGAGGGTCGTGCGTTGATGCGCGCACGCGGGATCCAGCAGGATCGTCCGCGCTTGAGAGTGTCCACGGGCGAGGAGCACGTCGACACGCTGACCCTCACCGATTGCCGCCTCACGTGGCACGCGCTGCGGACGATTGAGACGATCACCGTCACCGCGCGCGGATCGGTCACCACCGGCGCGGCGAACTGGACGGACGTCCGCCTAGACCTGCAGGACCTGAACCCGAGCAGCAGTGGGGTCCAACCGGAAACCTTGTTCACCGACGCGCCGATTTACGCGGTGCGGCTCGTCATTCGCGATCCCCGCACGGCCACCAGCACCGCCTCCATCGACAACGGCAATCCGCAGGTGCTGCCGGCGGTCATCGTGCGCGCGCAGACGGCCGAAGACGGCCAGCGCATCGCGAACGCCATCAAACGCGCCGCGGTCTTGTGCGGGGCCACAACGGGCGGCACCGTCTTCTAGTCATGCCCCGCCGCAAACTGATCGGCATTCATCGGCGCCGCAAAGGCTGGCGCGTGGAGGTCCGCGTCCACCGGACGCTGTACACCAAACAGTTCCCGCTCGACACGCCGATCAGTGAGATGCGCGCGTGGCGGGAGGACCAGGTCGACCGGTTCAGCCGCACGCGGACGAGCGCCGGATCCTTCAGCGCCGACATCGACACGTATCTCGGGCGCGTCGCCGCGATGCCGACCTACCACCAGCGCGCGGCGCACCTGGAGCTCTGGGCCCACGAGCTCGGGCGCGATCGCCCGCGGCGCTCGATCACCGCGGAGGAAATCGACGTCGTCCTCCAAGGCTGGCTCGAGACGTGCGCGCCGGCGACCGTCCGCAAGCGGCGCACCGCGCTGCAATCGTTCTTCCAGAAAATGAACGGGAAGAAATCGACGGATCCGAATCCCGTGAAGGCGACCGACAATCCGGCCGCGCCGAAAGCCGAAGCGCGCGCGCTCGACTACCATCGGATCGCCGCCGCGATCGCCGCGATGCCGACGCACCGCGCCACCAAGAAAGGCCGGCCGCCCCGCCTGAGCCTCGCGCCGATCCGCGTGCGCGTCCTGGCCTACACCGGGATCCCGCCAGGGATTCTCAAGCGCGTCGGGCCGACCGATCTGCAGCTCACGGCCGGGACCGTGCGCGTCGTGCCGCGCCACAAAGGCGCCGGCGTCGAAGCGCGGACCCTGACCCTCACCGCCGAAGGCCTCGCTGCCTTCAAAGCGTTCCACGCGGCGCACGCCTACGGCCCGTTCGTGACCGAGTCGCTCAACCGCGCCTTCAAACGCGGCTGCAAAACCGCGGGGCTCGATCCGGCCACGGTCCACCTCTACGATCTGCGGCACAGCTTCCTGACGGCGCTCTATCAGGTGACGCGCGATCTGGCGACCGTCGGGCGGCTGGGGCTGCACGCCGAAGGCTCCCGCGTGACGGCGCGGTATGCGAAGGGCGCCGACCAGGCCGTCGATGCGGCGGCCGCCGCGGCCCTCAGTCAGTTCCTCGCGACGTCGCGGCAGTTGTCGCTGAAGCTGGCGACCTGATCGCGGTGGACTGCGCGGGTGACTTTCACGTCGACAACGGCTCTTTTTCGCATCGAACGGCACTCATCGCCGCGCCGACTCGCGACGCGGCGGCGGCGGCAATTGCGGCACATGTGGGGGTTACTGGCGCGCGACGGCGGCACGGGTGGGGTACGTCCCCAGCGGGATTCGAACCCGCGTTTTGGCCTTGAAAGGGCCACACCCTTCCCTCGTGTACCGCAGTAGACGAGCGGCGCGGTGGACTGCGGCGGGTGACCTACTTGGCGGGATCCGCGTCGAGGCGTAGACTCTCCAGCCGTACCGCGCGCGTCCTGCCGCGGTCCCCTCCAGGAGGCTGATCCCCATGAGTCTCAAGGCCCGCCAGAAAGCCGCCCAGCGTACTGAGGACACCATCGCCGCCGCCGCCGCGTCGTCGCCCAGCCGCGCCTCGTGGGCGCCGCCCTTCAGCGATCCGATTCACGGCGAGGTCGATGGCGACGCGGTGCGGTTGATTATGATCGGCGACCAGCCCGGCAGCTCGCCGGTGTACCTGTGCGTCGACGGCGACGGCAACTCGGCGATCGTGCCGCTGGTCGATGTGACGATCACCGACGGCGCGTTTTTGCCGCTGCGGAAAGCGAAGACGAAGTAAGCACTCAGAGCGGCTCGAGCGCGGCAATCTCCGCACGACTGAGCAACTGCAGACGCGGATAGCGCGCGCTGTAGCTCGCGAAGTCGGGGTGGTCGTCGAGCCGCCACGAGGCGACGGCCCCGCCGGGATTGACGCCCGCGCGCCAACACGCCCGCATCGCCGCGGCGATCCACGGGCCGTCGATCCGATCGCCCATCGGCTGGTCGTGCGTCTGGTTCCACGTCGCGAGCGCCTCGGCGCGGTCGGCCTCGGAGACGTCCACCACGACGACGCCGAGGAATTGCTGGCCGCGTGGCCGATCGCGGTCGGTGAAACTCAACCAGTAGGTCCGCACGGCAGGATCCTACAGCCGCACGAAGATCACCGGATAGGTGCCGTCGATGTAGCGGCACCCGTGCGTCGTGAACCAGGCCGTGCCCTCGATCCGGTACTTGAATGTCGTCACCAGAAAATGGCTCGAGAAACTGAGACAGATCCCGTTGCGCACGTCGTAGCGGGTCGCTTTGTTTTCCTTCGGTTCGAGGTGATGGGCTTCAGCGCGGAGCGGATCGAGCTGCCGAGTACTTCTCACGGTCGCGCCGGTGCGTCGGTCCTTCCACTGATCGCGGGTCTTCACGTTGTGAGCCCATTCTCGGAGGAGCTTGGCGTCGAGGAGGCGTTTCGCTTTGTTCGCGATCGCGCGCTCGAGCTTCGTCGCGGGCTTCGGGATCGCGCGGGGCTTCGCGGAGAGCTCGGCGAGCGTGCGGAGCCGATCGAGACGTCCTGTAGGCGCGCTCAAAACGGAATCTCGTCCGTGCTGATCGCGCCGGTCGATCGCGCGGCGGCCGGCGCCGGCGTCGGGGCGACCGGCTGCGGACGCAGACGCGGCTGACTCGGCGCCGCCTTCACCCGAATGCAGTCGACCGTCTCGCCGCCGAATTCCGTCTCGGTCGGATAGAGCGCGATCGTCAACCCGGTCCAGTCTTCGGTCAACGCCGAGCCACTGATCTCGATGATCTTCTTCGCGTTGGTTTTATTCAGGACGACGCCTTTGGTTTTGCCGACGAAGTACAGGACGGCTTTCTGCTCGCGCTCGCGGCCGACTGCTTCGAAGGCGACCTTATCGATCGTGACGACGGCGGTCTGATTCTGGAGGTCGGCGGCTTTCAGGTAGTTCGACGGAAACGCGTCATGGATGTTGGGCACGGGACTCTTCTCCACCGTCACGAGGGTTAACGATCGGCGCGTTTGAGCGCGCCGCATTTCTGACACCGCAGCGTGTAGGGCCGGGCCCAGTACCACCGGTGCGTCCCGCACGGCGCCGGCGCTTTCGGCGTCAGCGTCACGTCGATGACGGGGCCGCGATCGGCGTCGGGCGCCGGCGTGATCTCGACGTCGACGACGGGCGCGATCTCGGGGTCGGGGTCGTGGTTCCAGGCGTAGCTCACTGCCCGCCGTCGCGTTTCGGAAACAGCGCGGCGTTGGAGGTGCGTCGGCGGAAGCCGTCGATCGCCTGGTCGAGGCGGGCGGCCTGCTGCTCGGCGGCGAATTCCGCATCCCAGCGATCGAGGTCCTCCTGACTCACGGTGACCGAGACGCCGAACGTGTTCACCAAGCCGTAGAGATACCGGGTGCTCGGGCGCTTCATGATCGATCCTCGAGGGCGAGCATGCGATCGACGCACGGCGCGCAGATCCCGTGACTGATGCGGCCCGGCGCCTGGCGGTGGAGCTGCTCGAGCGTCACGCGGGGCGTGCACCAGGCACAGACGAGGGTGAGAGACGGCGCCGCGGGCGGCAACCCGGCTAGCAAGATCTCGGCGTAGCGGAGGACGTCGGGGGTGAGGACCTTCGGGATCATGACTGAGAACCTTTCTGTTCAGGCTCCCAGTAGAATCTGGCAGCCCGCTCGACTGTTACCGCAGTGGACGGGTTAGGCGCTGTTCCGATGCTGATCACACCGGGCAGCGCCGCTTCTTTCTCGACGACTTACTTCGAATCGCGGTAGTCGGTCTCCCACACGCGGAGCAAGCCCAGCGCGGCCCGGTTCGCGGCGAGGGCCTCGGCGTTCGCCGCCCCGTGCGCCGTCATCGCGATCCCGAACTGGGTCGCCGCCTCGGCCAGCGCCGTGTTCGCGGTATTGATCGACAGAATGGCTTTGTCGTGCGCGTCGAGGACGTCGCGGAAGAGGCGGGGCACGTTCGGGGTTTCCATAGTCCGTATCTTGACAGCTTACCCCCTTAGTGTCAAGATGAATCGCGCATGAAAAAATCCGCCCTGTCGGCCGACGCCCTCGCCTACTTCCGCCAGCAAGGCGCCCGCGGCGGGACGGTCGGCAGTCAGTCACTGACCGCGGCCCAACGGAAGGCGCGCGCCTCAAAAGCCGGGCAGGCGTCCGCCCGCGCGAAGAAGAAGAAGCAGGCGACGATCGATTATTCCGACATGCCCGAGCTGTCAGCCGTGCAGCTCGCGTCCATGCGGCGTGTCGGCCAGAAGAAGAAGCGCGCATGATGGATGACGACGATCGCCCGCTCGAGTCCCCCGACTTCGTGATCCGGTACGAGGCGGCCGACGCCACCGCCGGCGGGGTCTTCGGGGCGCGTCCGGACGTGAACCGGCAGATGGTCCGCGGCATCGCTCACTACTACGTGGACGGCCGCGAGGTGACGCAGGCCGAGTACGAACAGCTCCTGAAAAGGGCGACAGGGATCCGAGCGTGACCGGTCCTGTCAGCCCGACGTGCTAGAGCATCAGGGCAGCTCCAGCAGATACACGGTGCCTCGGACCATGTAGCAGGCGACGCGGCCGGACGGATCCAGGGAGGCTTTCACGCGCTGGTCGTACTCGTTCCCCGCGTGCGCGCCATGTTCCACAAGCGGCGTCACCCCGGAGCCGTCGAGCGCCACCAGGCTGATGTGCGTGTCGCTGCTCCAGAGGCACCGTTCGCCACGCACCGACACGTAGCCCATGTTCCAGGTCGAGAACAAGGGGACGCGATCGAAGGTGTCCAGGTCCAGCCGCACGCACGCCCCGGCCTGATCGTCCTCACCGACCACGAACCCGGCCCCCATGTCGGCGTGCCCGATCGCGCCGTCTTCATCGCGGAGCCAGCGATCCGTGCCGCGTTCGAAGTCGAGGATGCGATTGTCGAGGCGGGGCTTGTCGCGCTGAAACGTTTCTTTGATGAGCAGGAACCGCCCCGAGGCATCAATCGCCGACTCGTCGAGCTCGCCCTCGGCCCGGTAGAAGCGCTGCGCCTGCATGCTGCCCACGACGGTGCCGATCGGCTGATACGGCCCCTCCGTGGTGAGCTGCCGCACCGTGGCCGAGTAGAACGAGCCATCCTCGCTCGCGTGCGGCTGCCACAGATCGCAGCCGGGATGGGTCTCGCTGATGTCGAGCACCACCTCGTCTTGATCGGGCGAGAACGGCCCCACGCGGCGCAGTCGCGGCCCGTCGAGCACGATCAACCGGCCCTCACGGTCCCAGAACCAGCCTTCCCCTTCGCCCGTGTACGTCAGCAGCGCGCCGAGGCGGTCCACCTGTCGCGACGCGATGTCCACGCGCCAGAAATGCACCGTGCCGTCCGCATGGCCGTTGAACACCAAGACGGCGCCGTCCCGGATCACGGCGTTCGACCAGTAGCTATACATGCGCGGCACGAGCTCGCCGTCGCGCGCGTCGGTCACTCGGAAGGGGGTCAGCATCGAGGGGGCCCTCTACGAATCGTCGGCGCCGTACAGCAGGTTCTGTGCGATCCGCCGCGCCCAGCCCTTCCCGGCGGTCGGCCAGTTCTGCAACCGCGTCATGAAGGCGAGCCGTTCCCCGTTGAGTCGCAGAATGAGATCCGTTTCACTCAGCGCCGCGGCCGCCGCGCGACTGACGGGTCCCCAGTGGCCATCGTCCGCCACGCCGATCGCACGCTGGAGATACCGCACGGCCGTGTCAATGCCGGAGTTCACGGCGAAGTCGAACACCTGAAACGCGACGCCGTCGTACAACTCGTCGGCGTGGATCCGCTGCCAGAAGTCGGCGAAGTAGATCCGCTTGGCGTCGAGGCGGGTCAGGCCTTTGATGTCGACGAGCGGGTACGATCGTTTCGAGATTCCCCAGTGCGTCTCGCCGCCCGGATCGCCCTGGCCGTCGGTGTAGCCGCCCTCGTGGCCCAGCAGCCGATCGAAGGCGATGTCCAACGTCATGCCGCCGGCGGCGTCGCGATCAGCGCCGGCACCGCGGGCAGCGCCGCCTGCGCGGTCTCCACGGCGTGAATGCTCGTGATCACCGCGTCGATCCCATGGCCGGCAGCCTCGACCGCGAGCGCCGGATCGATCGTGCCGGGCTTGAGCGAGTTCAGTACGAGCGCGCCCTGCTCGACTTCGTGGAGGACGATCGCTTTCTTCTCGGGCCCGGTCTTGCCGGGCATCTGCTGCGCCTCGGCAATGCCTTTGATCATCACCGGAATCAACGGCGCCAGGACCGCGCCGCCCGGAACAACCATGAGCACGACGGGTGCTACGGCGCCGAGAATCGCCAAGAATTTCCCGAAATCAAATCCCATGTGGTGTCTCTCTCTTCCTCTGTGTACTGGGTGCTCCTCGCGCCATTCTTCCCGCCGGACGATCTGCGCCAACGTGTCGAGCGTGATCGTCTGGCCGCCGTGCCGTTGCCAGTCGGCGATCATCTGCAGGAGTCGCTGCGTCGGGCGCTCGTCGACGGGGCCGCGTCTCACTCAGAGCGGATCCCCGGACGGCATTCTCGATCCATTGCCGAACCCGGACATCCCCTTGCCGTTGTAACTCGTCGTACACGTCAGCAGGTACCCGACGAGATCGCCTTCGTCTTCCGAGCAACGGCCGTCGAATTGATCCTGCGCCGTGGATTCGAACGCGACGAGCGCGAAGTCTTTCTCCACGCCGCCGCGCCGCGAGCGCCCCATGTTCCCCTTCCCGGTGTGCCCGGAGAACGGATCGAGCGTGTCTTTCATCTTGTCCTGATAGAGCTGCGGGTCGCGTCGCGCTTCGGTCGTATTGCCTTGATGGTGCGCGCCGGTCAGGTACGGCTGCATCGCCGCCCACCAGGTGAAGCGATCGACGACGTCGATCGATCCGTACCGATCGGTCCAGACTTCCCCGCCCGTCTTCCACCAGGCCAGCGCGTGATTCATCCAGTGGGTGAACAGCGGCACGTCCTGGGGAATCCGCTCCGCGACGTACCGGATGATCGCGATGAGCGTGTTGCCGGGCGCGTTGTATTTGTCGAGTTGCCAGCCGACGCAGGCGTGGTCGACGACGTCCGCCTCGAGCAGCTCGTCGAGGATCGGGTCCATGATCGGTGTCCACTGATCGACGGTCGCCCGGAAGAACCCCCACTCTTCACAGAGGAACCATTCATCACAGAACAACCCGACCGCCTGCGCGCGCTGGGACAACTCGATGTGCTCAGCGATCGAATGCCCGTAGTGGAGCGCATGCCCGATCGAGCGCTGCAGATGTGAATAGCCGCGCTCGGCGTACGCCAGGAGAAACCGGTCCTGCCAGTCGCGCGGGTAGTTGTCGAGCAGCGCGGCCATCATCACGTCCGAGCTGCCGCCGGGCACGAGCGGCGCGCCTGGGATCTGCAGGCCGCAGAAGTTCCCCCGGTAGAACTCGAGCGTCCGCGGCGGCGGCGGCGTGAACGGCAGCACGTGGTCGTACGTCACGGGCGCCGGGAACGGCCCGAGCGGCGCGCGGCGGATCGGCGGCGGGAACGTAGCCGGGGGCTGCTCCGGCGGTCCGTCAGCGACGCCGAAGACTCACCGGGAGTGGCGGGCCTTGCAGATTCGGGCGGGAGTAGACGCCCGCGTACGGATGAAAGCCGTCCGCTTCCACGCGCACCGTGACGGCGTCGATCGTCGCGATCCCGTCGGCGCCACTGATCGCCGGCGTGGTGGTCGAGTCGTCGACCTTGGTGCCGCCACTGCCGATTGCGACGCGCGCGCCCGCGATCGGGGGCCAGGTGTCTTCCGCGGTCCCGTCGTCCTGATGGGCGCGCACGACGATGCGCAGGCCGAGATCCATTGAGGTTACGCCTCCTCCTCGATGCCGAGCGCGCCGGTCGCGTCCACGATCAGCCGCCCGCCTCGCAAGAGCACGCCGTTGGAGTAGAGGAACAGCGGCACGCCCGCCTTCGTCCCGCCGATCCGGAACCCCTCGGGCCCGGCCTGGAGGAAGGCGTACCGTTGGCCGCCGCGGTTCGGGCCGAAGTTCACGCAGGAGGCCGAATCGCCCGCCCGTCCTCGAATCTGCCACGCCACGGCGGAGCTCGGGACACAGACGTCCTCGGTCACGCCGACGTACCACTGGGCGGCCGTCCACGTCACGCGGTCGTAGATGGCATTCCCGAGCGCGATCATCCCCTCGGGATTGGGATGCAGATGATCGAACGTGCCATCGCCGTAGCGCGTGTACGCGGGCGACTGCAGCGCGCGCGCGTCACTCGGATCGCCGAGCGCGCCGTAGCCGTCGACGACGTAATCAACATCTACGGCGTCCGTCGTGATCCAGCGGTTGACGGCGTCGGTCGCGGCCTGGCGATCCGGGGTCCATGCCCAGCTTTCATTCCCCAGGAACGGCAGGATCGTCACGGCGACGACGCGCGTCTTGACGGCGTGCGCGGCGCTGTACATCGCCTGCAGGTGGGCGATCGTCTCCGCCGCGGGCCAGTCCGCCGCGCGGTCATTGATGCCGCCGAGGATCACGACGTAGTCCGCGTCGCCCGCGTCGAGGACCGCGCCCGGGAATTGCGCGCGCAGGTCCGCGGTGGTCCCGCCACTGAGGCCGGTCCCGAGCCGCACGACCGAGCCGGACCCGAAGTCGGCGGTCAGCCGCGCGAGGACCTGCGCCTGCCACTGCTGCCGCAGCGTGATCGAATCGCCGATCGTGACGACGGTGACGGTCATCCTGGGATCACCCCCGTGATGCCACTCAAGGTGCCCACGCCCTGCAACCCGTACCACGTGGTCGTCCCCGTGGCCTGCGCGTACTCGAGCCAACTGTAGTAATGGAACCCCACGGCGGGCAGGGTCCGCAGGGCCGCGGTCACCGCCATCGCCAGGTTCGCCGAGGGACAGGTTTGTAACGCGTGTACGGAGGCGGCGTGCGCGGCGGTGATCGAGTCTTCCCCGATCGCGACATACGCGTACCCCGTCCCGGAGTTGTCGAACTGCCCGACGACGCTGACGGCGATCGCGACCTCCGCCACGCCCACCACGACGGCGAGCTGGTTCCCCGCCGCGGCCCGGGCCTGCCGCAGGGTGGCGAGGGTGTAGGTCCACGAGTTCGCCCCGCCCTGCGTCACGCGCAGCGGCCGGTCGACCCGGTTGGCGTAATTCCAGAGGAGCCGCTTCGCGACGCTGTCTTCGGTCGTCGTCGTCGAGGTCGTGTGGAACGTGCCGAGATAGCGGCGCGTCAACGCGCCCGTCTTGCAGTAGACGCCGTCTTGCCGCACGATCGCCGTCGCCCGCGCCGTCTTACTCGTCCAGGCCAGGAGTTCGAGCGCCACGGCCCCCGCGTTGTCGTACGCGAACACGTCGTAGGGCAGATCGGTGGTCAGGGTCCCGAGGGCGAGCGTCTTCTCGGTGAACGTGCGACTCACCCACGCGCTCCCGCTGTAGAGCGAGATCCGATCGCCGGTGTAGGGCGTGAAGTACAGGGTCGTGGCGGCGGTCACATCGGCCGTCGTCACGGGGACGCCTGTCGTCAGGGTGAGGCGACCGTCACACACCCGCGGATCGACCACGGCCGCCACGGTCGCGGCATCGCCCGCTGTGATCGCCGCGACCGTGTCGGCCTCGGCCACATCGATCGCGTCGAGCAGTGCGTCCATGTAGGCCAGGTTGACGACGGTGCCGGTTTCCCCGCTCCCGTCGTCGTCGGTGCCAACCCAGGATCGATCGATCGCCATGGGAGTCCTACCTTCAGTCGTTCGAGACCGTCACGGCGAAATCCGGATGGATCGCCGGGGTGAAGTGCGAGATCGTGACTTCCTTAATCGGGAGGTCCGCGATCAGGTTCGTCGCGCCGCCGAGATTGAACGAGGCTAAGCCGCCCGCGTAGGCGTTCTGGTCCTTGCACGTGTAGGTCGCGCTCACGGACTGGTGGCCCTTCTTGGCCAGGTGCGCCACGCCGCGCGCGGTCGCTTCCGTGAACGAGAGCCGGCGATCTTGAATGACGTCTTCCTTGATGCCGTCGTGCGTGACTTCGGCCGTCGTGAGTAAGGCCGACAAGGCCGCTTGCCCCGGGAGATCGTCGACCTGCACCCGCAGATTGACGTCGTCGCCTTTCAGGATCGTGAACCGGATCGATCCGGCGCCCGTCGCGGGAATCCCGGTGAGTTGCGGCGCCGCCGTGATGTTCGAGTTGTAGCCGATGGCCGCGACGATCGCGCCCGCGCCGCTCGCGGGAATCCCCGTCAACGTGCTCCCGGTTTTCCCCGTGTAGCGGATGACCTGCGTCCCGTTGCCGATGACGGCCCAGCCGCCGCCGGTCGCGAACGCGCCCGTGCCCGCGACGATCAGGGACGTCTCCCCGGCTTTGACCTGGCCGGCCGGTTGGGTGAGGCCCGACCCATCGGTGATCGGCACGTTGGCCCCGAGGCTGCCGTCGGCCATCGTGATCGTATAGGTGCTGTCGGTGTTGTTCGCAATCGTGGTGACGAGCTTCAACTGCGATCCCGCCGCGGCCGTCATGTAGACCTTGCGAGCCGTGACACTGGCCGCGCCGATCGGGATGCCGGTGAGCGCGATCTGATTCGCCGTCGCCGTGTTGACGCTGGGGGCGTTCGCGCCGAGACTCGCGTTCGTCACCGTGTCCGTAAACGTCGTGTCGGTCGCGTTGAGTGTGGTCACGAGCTTGTACGTGCCCGTGCTGTTGAAGCGCCGATAGAGCTTCCGCCCCGTGACGAGCGCGCCGCCCAGCGGGATCGCGGTCAACGGGATCCGTTGCAGGTAGGCGGTGTTCGTGACCGGCGCCGCCGCGCCGAGACTCGCGTTGGCGGTCGTGTCGCTGTAGGTGGATCCCGAGCTGCTCGTGACGAGCTTCAAGCCCGCGCCGCCGGAGCGTCGATAGAGCTTCCAATTCCCAGAGGGGAGGCCGGTCAAGGGAATGACATGCGGCCCCGGCGCTGACGTCAGTGGCGCGCCCGTGTGCGTGAAATACACGAAGTCGGAATACCCCGTGTCGAACTGGTTGTCATTCGCGAACGCGGTCGTCGTGTTGTCGGCGATGTCTTCGTAGTGGCTGGTCGCCCAGTTGTCGACGGTCTGATAGATGCGCCGCCCGATGACAGACACATCGCCCACTGAGACCGTCGCGTCCCAGCCGCGATTGTTCGCATTCAAGGTCGCCGACGCTTCCACCGACGGCAACGACACGTACCCGCCCGCATACAGAAAGGCGTACTTGATCCTGATCGTGACCGGCGCTGTGTGAGTGCCACTGGGCCACACCGCCCCTTCGGCGATGGTCGGCGCGACGGCGGGCGCCGCGAGATCCCCCACCGTGACCTGTCCACTGATCGGACTGGGCGTCGTCTCGCCGATCGCGGTCACGGTCGTCACGGCGTAGTCGTGCGCGCCGACATCCACGCCGCCGAAGGTCGTCGGCGTGCCCGGCGTCGGCGCACTCGACGGCGCGGCCGTCACCGTCGTCGCTTTCAACACGGACGGTCCCGGCGTGGTCTCGCCCGCGGCCGTCACGAACGTCACCGCGTAGTCATGATCGCCGGGATTGGGCCCGGTCCCGATCGTGGGCGTGCCGGCCGTCGGCGCGTCGACCGGCGCCGCCACCACGCCGACCGTGATCGCCGCGATCGGACTCGGCAACGATTCGCCCGCCGCGGTGACGAAGGTGATCGCGACCGTGTGGGCGCCATCCGTCACGCCGGCCCCGCCCGCGAGCGTCGCCACCGGTGCACTCGTCGGCGACGCGCCCGGCCCGACCAACCCCCCGCCGCCGCCCAGCGTGCGCCCGGTATACGTGATGTGCTTGGGCCCTTGCGGGCCACTCTTCACCGTGCCGCCGGTCTCCTGGTACCACTCGGCGTTGGTGACCGGCAGGATCGTTTCGCCCGCCGCGACGTCGGTGCTGGCGTTGCTGCCGCCGCCTTCCACATACACGCGCGTGATCCATTGGCTCGGGTCGCGCTGAATGACCAGATCCCGCAGCGACCGCCCATAGACCGCGTTGATCAGCGTCGGCGGCGTGCGGCTCGTGTCGGCATCGACGAAACACCGCACGACTTTGTGATAGTCACAGGTCCAGTCGCCCGTGGGTGATCCGCGCTGACAGAGCCGCGTCAACACACTCGGCAGGGGTTCCTCCGTCGCCGTGAATTCCTCGACGTCGGCGAAGCCGTCCTGCACCTCGACCGTGTAGCCGGGCGCGTAGGTCGCGATCAGCTCGGCGGCGATCAGCGCGACGGTCGTGTACCAGCGGCCCGTCACGATCAGCTTCTGGAGGCCCCACGTGTAATCGATACACGAACAGTCGAACTCCTGATTGGACGGGATGCCGACGTACCGCTGCGTCGTCGGGAGCACCGTGCCGCCGAAGCGCCGCTGTCGATTGTTGAGCGAGCCGAGCGTGACAATCACGTCCATGCCGCCCGTGAGCGTGAAGCCTTTCGCGGTGAAGCTCGCGCGGCTGGGGTCGTGGCCCGTGATCTCGCGGATGACGAGGTCGCGAATCTTGTAGCTGTCGTCGGTCTTCTGGTACGCGCGCGGGACGCCGTCGACCTGCACGAAGACTTTCGGCGAGTGATAGTTCAGGCGCGTGGCGCCGAGCCGCGCGACATTCAACAGGCTGTAGAGCGGGACCTGCACGCCCGCGAGGACCGGGAAGTTCAGCCGCCCGGCCCCGAGACGCAGGATATTGAGGCGGGAGACCGTGCGCGCGTGATCCGATCCGCTGAGGCCCGCCATCTACCCCACCCGTCCGCGGCTGCGATCGTCGGCCTTGATCGCCGCCTTCACCAGCTGCGCGAGTTCGTACTGCGTCCCGAGAATGTTCCCGCCGACGTGGACGTGGACGTCGCGGATCCCGCCGCCGCTGCTCGAGCCGCTCGGATAGATGTCCGCGCCCGGCGGCACGTACATGGTTTCGGCGCCGCGCTCGCCCACCGTCGACCAGCCGCCCGGCGCGTTCCGCACGCCCTCCGCGTAGTGGAAGAAGGTGGTGGGCGGCCCCCCATACAACCCGGGGTTAGGGTTGTGGGCGGGCCCGGCGCCCATGTAGGCGGGCGTCGGAGTGCCCCCCACGCCGAACGGCCCCGACACGGGCTGGGCATACCAACTGGGCACCTGGCCGGCCGGCGCCGCGGCGGCGTCGATCGGCGCGAGGCCGGCGATGATGCGCTGGATGTTGTCTTCGAGGCGCTGGGCCTCCACCGAGATCTGCTGCATCGAGGTGGTCGCGGCGTAGGTGACGTGGCTGGCCTCCAGGTCCGCGAGATCCATGACGGCTTTCGTAAATCGCGCCCGCTCCTCTTCGCTGCCTTTGAAGGCCCTGACCGTGGCGTCCGCTGTTTCGTAAATCTTCACGATCTGATAGGACGACTCGTCGAGCGAGGCCTTCATGGTGAAGTCGCGCAGCTTCCCCACGGCGTCCTCGATCTGCTGGTGCCCGGCGAGCACGGTCGCGTTGACCTCCGCGGTTTTTTTCTTTTTGTCGTCCGCCTCGGCCTGGCGGTGCGCCTGCCCCAGGTGGCGCAGCCGTTCTTCCAGCTCGAACGCCGCGTCCTGGGCTTTCATCTCGTCGTCGAGCCAGACTTTCAGCGCGGCCGCGCGCTCCTTCTCGGCCTGCTCGCGATCCTTCGTCGCTTTGGTCGCGCGCCCCGTCGCGGCGACATACATATCCACGATCGCCACGGTGGTGTGCGTGGACACGGCGATCAAGGCGTGGCTCGTGCCGAGCGCGAGGCCTGCGTCAATCTGTTTGCGCTGCTCGGCGGTGAGCTTCGCGACCGCGGCTTCGGCGGCGGCGAGCTGCTCGCTGAGCGGCCCCCGCAGGAACGTGGTCATCAACGCGAGGGCTTCCGTCGCGTTCTGCGCGTGGACGCCGGTTTTCACAAACGCCAACTGGATCGCATCGAACTTGGCGCCGGCCGCCTCTTCCGCGGCATTCCCCAGGCCGAGCAGGCTGGCCCAGGTTTTCTCGACGGCCTGGTCCAGCCCGAAAAACTCCATCGCGGCGCGGCCGAGATTCCAGCCGGCCATCGCGGCGCCCACGACGAGGCCCGCCGAGGCGACCATCCCCAGCCCGCCCGCGCCCTGCTTCGCCGCCTCGCCCAACTCGCCCAGCCCGCGAATCTGCGGCCCCATGTGAATCCCGACCGACGCGAGGATCCCGTCGAAGGACTCCATCGCGCCCTTCAGGCCCGTCACGTGCGTGCCCGCGGTCTGCACGGTCGTCGCCATCGGCGCGACCGCGGCCGTGACGGACTTGGCCGCGCCTTCGACGCGCGCGATCTCGACGGCGCCCTCTTTCATCTTGGCCGTGAGGTCGTCGATGTTCCCTTTGACGGCGACGATCAGCGCGGGATTCGCCATCAGGCGGCCTTGTCTCCGAGGCCGATTTCCTCGATCGCGGCCTGCAGGGCTTCTTCCGCGCGCCGCACGCCCGGGCCTTCCTCGAGCTGCGCCGAAATAAACAGGAACGGTTTCGCGGCCATGCGGAGCGAGCCGTTGTCGTTCACGGTCCCCCATTCAAGCCAGCGGCCGATGTGCGTCCGCGGCGCGGCGACCACGACCACGTAGCCTTTTTTGTCGTAGGACTCTTGGACCTCGATGGCATCCCCCGTTTTGCCCGTGCGGCGGCGGATGCGGCCTTGCGCTTCGCGCTGGATCGCGTCGGCCGTCTCTTTGAACGACACTTTCAGGTGCGCCTCGACCACGGCCGGGAACCGCTGCAGCGCGCCGAGCACCGCGGCCGCGTCGACGTGGACGATCAGCGCGGGGTTAGGCATGCTCAATCTCCTCGGCCGCCAGTTCGTGTTCGATCGTTTTCGCCATGATGCGCAACTCTGAGGACTGCCAGCCTTTCGGATCCGCTTGGTTCGCGAAGTACGCCGACGCGTAGCGCCGATATTCGATGACCTGCTGGAGAAACCCGACCGGGAGCCGCTGGAGTTCCGCCCACGCCTGCGACGGGAGACAGGAAAACTCGTCGCACAGAATCCCGAGGAACTGCTCGAAGGGTTGCGGCCCGTCCCCGTCTAAGGACCGGTGGAGGGCCGTCAGTCGCTTTTTTTTTCGACCTCCACGTCCTGGACGGTGGTAAGAAACAGCGCGGGTTTTGTTTGTCGCAGTGCCGCTTTCGCGACGAACTCCAGTGGCTCATCGCGCAGATCGGCGATGTGTTTATCGCGCTCCTTCTGTTCAGCCTGCCGCAAGAGTAGGTCCCCGCCCTCAGGACGCACCGCGATCTTGTGCGGGTAACTCCAGGCGACGAGTCCCGCCCGCACGAGTGCCACGCGGTCATAGCCCAGTAAGGGATCGGCGACGGCTTTCAGCACGTCCGGATCGCTGGCGCCGAATTCCAACATCCGCCGCAACGTCGCCGGCCACGCGCGCGCGCTGCCGCTCTGGACCTGGCCCCGGTTGGCCTCGGCCGCGGCTTCGAGTTCCTGCCCAGTCAGCGCGCGCACAACAACCCAATTCGGTTCGTCGCCGGGGATCGGGATCGGATCGCTCGTGGTCTCCGAAGCGAAGATCGACACTCAGCCCGCCTTCTGGAATAACGTCCAGGTCTTCGGCATTTTCGTAGCTTTTGCCATATTGCAATGCGCGTGGGCGAGTTGGACGTTGTGGTAGGAATGCACGCCGCCTTTCGACAGCGGCACGATGTGATCGACGTGCCACTTCTGCCCGGCCGTGATCTGAAGTGAGCAAATCCCACACACGCCTCGGTCGCGTTCGTAGACGACAAGTGGATCGACCGCTTCAATGAACGCGCCGCGCTTCCGCGCCCGCCGAGTCTGCGCGCCGCGCTGACTCATCGCGCGGCGTTCCTTGGGATGGTCCTTGGCCCACCGTTTGGTCTTCGCCAACCGCTCCGCCCGCCGCGCCACGTAGGCCCGTCGCGCCCGTTCTCGGTCCCGGTGTCTATTCGCCGCGTGATACCGGCGCCGCCGTTCGCGATCACTCTCCTTGTTCGCAGCGTATCGCTGACGTCCACGTGTGCTCGTCAACTGGCGCTGACAGGTCGACGAACAACACGACGGCGCCGGCCCCATCTGGCCAGGGCGACGGAACGGCAGTGCCGCCTCACACACGACACAGAATCGCTGAATCGGATCGGCGACCGGAGGGCGCGCCTTCGCCGGCCGTCCACGGCCCTTGCGTGCCTTCGACAGATTGGCGCGATGTTCTACTGAACGGACGCGGCCCGTCAGCGCCGCTGAAAGCTTTGCGCGGGATTCTGGCGTCCAGACTCGACGGCGATTCGCATCCGCCAGCTTCACGCGTTGCTCAGCCGTCGGTGGCTTCCGTACGCGCACGCGCGGCGTATATGAGCACGACCGACACCGGCTGAGCCGACCGTCCTTGGAGCCGCGAGAGACGTAGAACTCTGTGACTGGCTTCGGCGTACCGCAACGTCGGCACGTCTTCAACGTAGACTTCGGATCAGCCATGCGGGCGCGACCTCCAATCGCGAGCGTGTGGTGAGGAGCCGGTGAGCGCTGCACGCGTCCACCGGCTCCGCTGATCGTACTCCGAAAGACGAGCAGACCCATCAGCCCGACCACGCGCACGAGCCGCTCGGCTGCAGCTCCGCCTGGTAGGTGGCCAGGCCGATCTTCGGCTCGATCGATCCGCTTTCGAGGACGACTTCCGCCGTGAACGTCTTGCCGGCGCCCACGACGATCACGAGCGTCCGGGTGAAGCCGGGGACCGCGTCCGCGTCAGTCGGGATCATCGTCGCGAACGTGCCCGTGTCGGCCGTCGTGTCGACCAGGCCCGAGAGCGCGATCTTTTCGCCCTTGCGGATGCCCGTCACGAGCGTGCCGATCCAACTGTCGCCGTACGCGGTGTTGCCGACGGTCTCCTGACTGATCTTCAGGCCGCCGCACTGCAGCACGAAGCTCGTCACGATGCGCGCGACGCCGCCGGAATCATCGAGGGTGATCGTCACGCCTGACGAGGGAAGCTTGGCCATACAGTCTGTCTCCTCTGGGCCGGATTAGGCCGGCGGATTTCTCGTGAAGCCCGCGAACGGCGTCACGCTGCCGCTCCCGGTCACATTCCCGACGAATCTCAGATATCGCTTGACCGCCGTCGCCGTCGTTTTCCGCTCCGCGAACGGCGCGACCACGTTGTCCGCAAACGTCAGAAGGGTGCTGTAGCTGCTGTCGTCGTCGGAGTGTTCGATCGTCCCGACGAAGTTGGTAAACCCTGACGCGGCCGAGACCGCGAGATAGCCCACGCCGCCGGCATTCGACGACGCTCGGACAAACTTCCCGCCCGTCCCGCCTACCGTGACGTTCACCGGGACCGAGAACGATGTCGGGCTGATGACCGTGACGGTGTGTTCGCCGTTGATCGCGGGCGAGCTCGTGACCACGCCCGAGATCAGCACGATGTCGCCCGTCGTCAAGTGATGCGCGACCGGCGTCGTGATGACGGTCGGGTTCGCAATCGAGTTGCTCGTGATCGGGATCGAGAGGTTCCGCGGATCGAGCGTGAAGTCGACCGTGGTGCCGGTCCAGTCCGCGGTCTTGGCGACCCAGTCCTGGACAATCAGCCCGCGATCCACCTGGCCGGACACGGCATACGTCGCGTTGGCTTCCGTGAGCGCGCCGACCTTCGCGATCGCCTCGTAGCTGCCTTCGTACGCGCCGGACCAGCCGACGAAGATCCCGCCGACCGTGTTGCCGCTCAGGGTGTACATCACGATCCGGACGACGTTCGTGAGCGCCTTCCACGCTTCGTGCATCGAATCGGCGGCCGTCTCGAAAAAGGCGCCGCTCTGCGACAGTTCGCCCCGGAGCTGCCCCGTCGCGGAGTGCTCGTCCCACTCGTCGCCGAGCCCGTGCGTGTTGTTCTGCAGGACGTTGACCGTGTTGTCCTTGACGGCCTTCGGCTTCGCGCCGAGCATGTTCACGCCCGACACGAGAAAAATTTTGAACGCCGCGGAGGAAATCTTGGCCATCAGACCGTCAACCTCATGCCACACCAGCTCGTGTCTTCGTGAGCGTGGCGATCTCGTTGTCTGTGAAGTGAACGACCTTGAGGCCGTAGAACTGAAGCAGATACTCGTCTCGGCGTGCGCCGCAGCCCGGCGTTTCCTTCTCAGCCCTCTTGTGCCAGTACGCCCCATCGGCCTCGTAGGCGATGTGATGTTCCCGGTCGTAGAGATCCACGGTGAACCGGCCGAAGCGCACTTCAGGCTCAAGCGTCAAGCCGGTTGACGTGAGATGCGCGTGGAGGGCCTGCGCGAGCTTCGTGTAGCGCACGGAAGGATTCAAGAGGTGCGGACGTCGGCCCGCCGCGACGGACTCCCGAGATCCACGACTCATCTTGGCGCGAGTTTCCGCCGAACGAACCATCCCGACGTGGGCGGCGGATCGCTTGGCGACGTGTTCCGGCGACTGCTTTTTCCCTTTAAGCGCCGCCGACATCGCATCGAGGTGCTTCTGTTGCGCCGCGGACGGGGCGCAGTTTTTCCCAATCCCCATACGACTGGCGGAAATTCGAGCCTTCGTCTCAGGAGAAAGGCGCCGACCCTTGAACGCCAGGGACAACTTCGCTTTTTGCTCGGCCGAGATCGGACGCCCCTTGCCGAGCCGTCCGGCTGAGATTTTGGCCCTGGCTTCAGGCGTGTGTGGCGGGAGTCGAAAGCTATGTTTACCGAGGTTCGCCGCCGAGATTTTCGCGCGGTGTTCTGGAGATAGCGGTACGCCTTTGGCGCTCATCTGGAGTCTCCCGTCAAAGGCAGTGTAAGAGTATTCCACTCGTACCCGCAGCGCACACACACGTCATGACACACGCCGAAGCCGCCCGATCGCACGCGCGCCGTCTCGTCGCCCTCGGGACAGATCGCGAAACAGCCGGGGCACGTCTGATCGCTCGCCTGCCGCGCCGGCTTGCCGGACGGATCCAGGATCGGCGGCGCCGCGGGGACGGGGCGCGCGTCGGTCATGGCCGCACCCGGATCAGGAACGACGCGACGGCGATCAGGAGCATGACGCCCGCGGCGAGGTAGCCCCACAGCGCGCCCG
>Ga0207654_10000190_pt1 | contig 37976 bp, 37 predicted proteins | sample KBSC64metaG_FD_184355 | JGI IMG/M metagenome (GOLD analysis project Ga0207654, IMG submission 184355) | Corn rhizosphere microbial communities from Kellogg Biological Station, Michigan, USA - KBS C6-4 metaG (SPAdes) (version 2) | ecosystem: Host-associated > Plants > Roots > Rhizosphere > Soil...
ACCGGCGAGGAATAGGTTGCCGATCGTTCGCGGCGAGATCGATGTGCGCAGCGATGTTGCGTTTGGAGGGTTGCTCGACCGTGTCTCTGATCCATCGCGTTGGTGCCCTTTTCATGGCGGGAGGCTGCCTGTTTCTCTCCACCGCCGCATCGGCGAAGCTCGGGGGCGCGATGTCCAGCGTCACCGAGGATCGCGGGCGAATGGCCGTCAGCATGAAGTCGGTCGCGATGGGGCGCTACACGCGCCACGAAATGACGCGTCCGAACGGCGGTTCGGTACGCGAGTTCACCAATGCCGCCGGAATGGTGTTCGCGGTGACCTGGTCCGGTCCGGGCAAGCCCGATCTCAGGACTTTGTTCGGACCGTATTTCTCGACCTTCCAGTCGAATAGCGTCGCGACGGCGCGACAGATGCACTCGCTGCGCCGTCCCCCGCAGGTCGCGCAGCGCGACCTCCAGATCCAGGCCGGCGGCCATATGGGTTGGTTCCACGGCGTAGCCTTCGTTCCCTCGCTGGCGCCGCCCGGCTTCTCGATCGACGATCTGGCGACACAACCATGAAGGTCGGCAAGCATCTCGGCGGGCTGATGCTCGCATTGGCACTCGCCGGGTGCGGGGGCGGCAGCACCGGATCCTCGTCGCCTACCGCTGCTGCGCCGACCCCGACGCCGAGTCCTACGCCGTCACCAACGCCGACTCCGACGCCCACGCCAACACCAACCCCCACGGCCAACACCGCCACGGTCACGCTGGATGCGGGCCCGGCCGCGCTCAATACCGGCGCAGGCGCCTATACAGCATTCAACGAGCCCTATGTCTCGGTCACGATCTGCGCGCCGGGGTCGACCGCGAACTGCCAGACGATCGACCATGTCATCCTCGACACCGGCTCGGTCGGCTTGCGTATCATCAAGCCCGTGCTCAACGCGGGCCTGCTCGCCGCGCTGCCGACGGAGACCGACGCGTCGAGCAATCCGGTCAGCGAATGCTATCAATATGTGAATTCCTATGCATTCGGGTCGGTGCGGATGGCGGATTTCTCGATCGCGGGGGAAAAGGTCGCCAACATGCCGTTCCAGGCGATCGGCGACAGCGGCATCTTCGCCAGCGTGCCGTCGAGTTGCTCCTCGGGCGGCGGCACCGCGATCGCGACGGTGCAGGATTTCGGCGCCAACGGGATCATCGGCGTCGGCACCACGACCACCGATTGCGGCAGCCTTTGCACGGTCAATGGCGGCTCTTCGGGTGCGATCTATTATGATTGCCCGAGCACTGGTTGCGGCACGGTCATCGCGCGCGCCGCCAACGCCGCCGCGCCGTTCCAGCAATTGCCCAATCCGGTCGCGGCCTTCGCCACCGACAATAATGGAACGATCATATCGCTGCCGGCGGTGGCGCAGTCGGGCGCGACCTCGCTGACCGGCACCGTGACCTTTGGCATCGGCACGCAGGCCGACAACAGCCTGAGCGCCATTAATGTCCTGCCGCTGACCACTTCGACGAGCCGGCTGGGGCCGGGGACGCTCACCGCCACCTACAATGGCAAGCAGCTGACCCAGAGCTTCGTCGATAGTGGCAGCAACGATTATTATTTCATCGATACCAGCCTGAACCCCTGTACCGACGCTGGCCTGATCGCCTTTTACTGTCCGCCAATGCCGACGCCGCTGTCGCCGTTGCTGACGGCGACCAACGGCGTGACCGCGAGTGGAGCGTTCGAACTGTACAGCCCGCTCAACGTGTCCGGCTCATCGACCGTCGCCCCGGGGCTCGGCGTCAATCCGACTTTGGTCAAACCGCCGCTCCCGTTCGCCAACAGCTTCGATTTCGGGGTGCCGTTCTTCTTCGGTCGGACGGTGTACACCGCGATCGAGGGCCGGCCCGCCGGCGGCGTTGGCGGGCCGTACGTGGCGTTTTGAGGCGGGCGTGATCTCGACCTCCAGGGGGCGCTACGCACTTGCGATCGATCCATCCCGAACCGCAAGATCGGTCGAGCAGGCCATCGCCGTGAGCGACTAGCTGGCGCCGCCACGGAGGAAGGACGATGAAGGCGGCGCTTCAGAACTATCACGACCGGATGCAGCGGGTGCTGGACTATATCGACCAGCATCTCGACGGCGATCTCGATCTGGAAACGGTGAGCCGCGTCGCGGCCTTCTCCAAATTCCATTTCCACCGCCAGTTCACGGCGACTTTCGAACTGTCCCTGCATCGCTATGTCCAGCTTGCCCGGATGAAGCGCGCGTCGCACCAACTCGCCCATTGTAGCGCGGACAGCGTCACGGATATCGCGATGGACGCCGGTTACGACGCACCCGATGCCTTTGCCCGCGCTTTTCGGCAACGGTTCGGGCAGTCGCCCTCATCGTTCCGGAAATCTCCCGATTGGGAACCGTGGCTTGCGGCCTTTGGGCCTCTCGACAAAGCCAGGAGCAAGCTCATGCAACATAGTTTTACCCATGACGACGTGACGATCCGCGATGTGCCCCCGATGCCGGTGGCGATTATGGAGCACCGGGGTGACAGGGCAACACTGGGCGACACGATCCAGCGCTTCATCGCCTGGCGCAAGGCCGCCGGGCTGTCGCCCGCGACGAGCACGACGATCAATGTCTTCCGGTCCGAGCGGACCCCCGCGGTCGCAGCCGATTACAGCATGGATCTGTGTGTTGGCACCGATCAGCCGGTAGCGCCGAACGAAGAGGGGATGAAGGCCGGCGTGATTCCCGGCGGACGCTGCGCGGTGCTGCGCGTCGTCGGTGCTGGCAACAATATGGAGCCAGCCGCGCTCTATCTGTATCGTGATTGGCTACCGGCGAGCGGCGAGGACGTGCGCGACTTTCCGATCTATTGCCGGCGGCATCTTACCTTTTCTCCGGACGAGCCAGTCCATGACGCGGTCGCGGAACTGTTTTTGCCGTTGAAGTAGCGGGGACGGCAGGACGCTTGATGACGGCGCTTATTGCCCTCTCCCGCCTGCGGGAGAGGGTTGGGTGAGGGTCTTCTTTCTTCCGATTCCAAGCGCGTGGCGAAACAGAAGAAGTAAGAAGACCCTCACCCTCCCACCGCTTCGCGGCGGGTCCCTCCCTCTCCCGCGGGCGGGAGAGGGGTTTGATGAGCTGTGAAGACAAAAAAAGGCCGCGGCGGTTTCCCGTCGCGGCCTCTTTTCGTTCGGTGATTGAGCTTATTGGTCGAGGAACGACCGCATCTTGCGCGACCGGCTCGGGTGCTTGAGCTTCCTCAGCGCCTTCGCCTCGATCTGACGGATACGCTCACGCGTAACGCTGAACTGTTGGCCTACTTCTTCCAGCGTGTGATCGGTGTTCATCCCGATGCCGAAGCGCATGCGGAGCACGCGTTCCTCGCGCGGGGTGAGGCTCGCCAGCACGCGGGTCACCGTTTCCTTCAGGTTGGCCTGGATCGCGGCGTCGACCGGGATCACCGCATTCTTGTCCTCGATGAAATCGCCCAGGTGCGAATCCTCCTCGTCGCCGATCGGCGTTTCGAGGGAGATCGGCTCCTTGGCGATCTTCATCACCTTGCGGACCTTTTCGAGCGGCATCGACAGGCGCTCGGCCATTTCCTCGGGCGTGGGCTCACGGCCCTGCTCGTGGAGGAACTGGCGGCTGGTCCGCACCAGCTTGTTGATCGTCTCGATCATATGGACCGGGATGCGGATCGTCCGCGCCTGGTCGGCGATCGAGCGGGTGATCGCCTGGCGGATCCACCAGGTCGCATAGGTCGAGAATTTGTAACCACGGCGATATTCGAACTTATCGACCGCCTTCATCAGACCGATATTGCCTTCCTGGATCAAATCCAGGAATTGCAGCCCGCGATTGGTGTATTTCTTGGCGATCGAGATCACGAGGCGGAGATTGGCCTCGACCATCTCCTTCTTGGCGATGCGCGCCTCGCGCTCGCCCTTCTGCACCATGTTGACGATGCGGCGGAACTCGGGAAGCGCCATGCCGGTCTGCTGCGAGATTTCCGAAATCTCGCCACGGATGCGGTCGACTGCGCCGACTTCGTTAGTGGCGAAGGCGGTCCATTTCTTGTCGAGGCTGCCGACCGTCGTCAGCCACGAATCGTCGAGCTCGTGGCCCTGATAGCGGTTGAGGAAATCGGCACGGCTCACCTTGTGGCGCTCGGCCAGGCGCAGCATCTGCCCGCCCAAGGCGGTCAGGCGCCGGTTGAAGCTGTAGAGCTGGTCGACGAGATATTCGATCTTCGCCTGGTGGAACTGGACGCTCTCGACCTCGGCGGTCAGGTCCTCGCGCAGCTTCTGGTACTTGCGCTCCTCGGCTCCCGACAGCTCGCCACCGGCGCCCATCGCGTCGAGGCGTTGCCCCTGCATCTTGGAGAATTTCTTGTAGATCGAGGTGATGTTGGCGAACCGCTCGAGCGCCATCGGCTTGAGCTGCTCTTCCATCTGCGCGAGGCTGAGCGTGTTGTCCTCTTCCTCGTCGTCCGAGATGCGCGGCGCACGACGCTCGGTCATGTCATCCTCGTCCTCGTCGGCCGCCTGGACTTCCTCGGGCTCTTCCTCTTCCTTGAAGCTGGCGCCGGCGGTCTTCTCGCTGATCTCGCCCGAATCGTCGTCCTCGGCGCTTTCGACCTGCTCGGCCGACGGGCCCTTGGACAGCATCGCGTCGAGATCCAGGATCTCGCGCAGCTGCATCGTGCCTTCGTTGAGCGCGCTCGACCAGTCGATGATCGCGTTGAAGGTGATCGGCGATTCGCACAGGCCCAGGATCATCGTGTCGCGGCCGGCCTCGATCCGCTTGGCGATCGCGATCTCACCTTCGCGGCTGAGCAACTCGACCGCGCCCATTTCGCGCAGGTACATCCGCACCGGATCGTCGGTGCGGTCGATCGTTTCCTTCTTCTTGGTCTCGAGCGCGGGGGCGTTTTCCTCGGACGAATCGACCGGATCGATATCCTCGTCCTCGTCCTTCTGATCCTCGCCGTCCTCGCCGCCCTCGTCATTCTCGACGACGTTGACGCCCATTTCGTTGAGCGCGGACATCACGTCCTCGATCTGCTCGGAGGACATCTGGTCCTGCGGCAGCATCTCGTTGAGCTGGTCGACAGTGATGTACCCGCGCTTTTTGGCGCGGGCGACCAGCTTCTTGATTTCCGCATCGTTGAGATCGATCAGCGGAGCGTCGCCCGTCTCAGCCGGTTCTGCCGCTTCCGCCATAGTCGTCTTCACCATCAAATGCCCTCGGTTTTACGCTGTGTGCGTAATTTTACGCGTCATTGTTCGCTTGTATCAGATTTGCAAGCCGCAGTTCCAAAGCTCGTTGCTCGCGCAACAGTTCCATTTGCCGTTGGAAAGCTTCATCCGACGCGGATATTTCCAGTTCGGATGTCGCCTGCGCCAGCGCCGCATCGACTTCGGGCCGCGCCACCATGATCGCTATCGCTTCGTCCAGGTCGGCGCTGGCCCGCTCGGGCTCTGCACCATCCTGGGTAAAGGAATAGGGAGTGGCATCGGCTCTCAGCAGATCGGTGGTTATCTGACCAAGTCCTGATGAGCCCAATATGGTGATCAGGCGCCGGCTATCAAGCGCCCGGTCCTCGAGCGCCAGATCGACCACGGCTTCGAACAATCGCCCCAGCGCGCCGTCGGCGAGTTTGAGGCTGCCCAGCACTTCCATATGGCGAGCGATTTCAGCGGGATGGCGGATCAGCCCGGCGAGCACTGCCTTGGCCAGCAACCGGTCGATCCCGGCGGCGCGGACCGCCTTGGCCTCGGCGGTGACCGGAGGGAGGGGAGGCACCCATTTGGTGCCTGGCTTGCGCGGCGTGAACTGGCGCGGGGTGAAATCGCGTTGCGGGCGCGCATACAGATCGTCGATGCGGCGGCGGAATTCGGCCTGATATTCATGGCGCACGTCGGGATCGGCGATCGCATCGGCATGAGTCATCAGCCGGCGCTTGAGTCCCGCGCGCTGTTCGGGCGTGTCGAGCGGCTCGGCAGTATGTTCGTGCGACCATAACCGGTCGACCAGCGATTCGGGTTTTTCGAGCAGCGCCTCGAACGCCGCGGGACCGCGGGCGCGGACCAGATCGTCCGGATCCTGTCCCTCGGGCAAGGTCACGAATCGCAGGCTGCGTCCGGGGGCGAGACCGGGCAGGGCGCGCAACGCCGCGCGGATCGCCGCTTTCTGCCCCGCCGAATCGCCGTCGAAACAGAGGATCGGCAGGTCTGAGAGCCGCCACAGCCGTTCGAGCTGGTGCTCGGTCAGCGCGGTGCCGAGCGGCGCCACCGCTTCGCCGAACCCGGCCTGGGCGAGCGCGATCACGTCCATATAGCCTTCGACCACGATGACGCGGCCGGACTTGCGGCTGGCGGGGGCGGCGCGATCGAGATTGTAGAGCGTGCGGCCCTTGTCGAAGAGTGGGGTGTCGGGGGAATTGAGATATTTCGGCTCGCCCTGGCCGATCACGCGCCCGCCGAACGCGATCACCCGCCCGCGCGCGTCGCGGATCGGGATCATCAGCCGGCCGCGGAAACGATCATACGGCTCCTTGTCGTCGACCTTGATCAGCATGCCCGATTCGATCAGCGCGGGGTCGCCATAGCTTTTGAGTTCCTCGCGCAGCTTCCCGCGCGAATCGGGCGAATAGCCCATGCCGAAGGCGCGCGCGGTCTCCGCCTTGATGCCGCGCTTCTCCAGCACCGCGCGCGCTTCGGCGCCGGCGATGCCGTTCAACTGATCGGTGAAGAACTGCGCGGCATCGGCCATCAAATCGTGCAGGCCTTTGGCGCGCTCGGCACGTTCGACCGACTGACGGTCCTGCGCGGGCATTTCCATACCCGCGGCCTGGGCGAGTTCCTTGACCGCATCGATGAACGGCAGCCCTTGCTGCTCGGTCATCCAGCGAATCGCGTCGCCATGCGCCGAGCAGCCGAAACAGTGATAGAAGCTCTTGTCGTCGTTGACGTAAAAGCTTGGCGTCTTCTCGTTATGGAACGGGCAGCAGCCCTTGAACTCGCGGCCGGCCTTGGTGAGCTTGACGGTCTTCCCGACCAGCGCGGACAGCAATGTTCGCGCGCGGAGTTCGTCCAGGAAGGCGGGGGTGAGACTCACCCGCGCATTATATCACGCTATTGGCGCATAGCCGTGCGGTTTGGCAACCTGGGCGCAACCCGAATTCGGCATTGCGAATCAGATAAGTATGCGCTTATGTGTTGGCATGATTGAGAATGAGCTGTTCAAGGCTCTGGCCGACCCGACCCGCCGTGCGATCTTCGAGAAGCTGGCGAGCGGCGCCATGAACGCCAGCGCTTTGCGGGATGGCATGACCATCAGTCAGCCGGCAATGTCCCAACACCTCGCCGTGCTGCGCAGCGCGCGGCTCGTCCGCGAAGAGCGACAGGGGCGTTTCGTGAACTATGAGGTCGACCCGGAGGGGCTGGCGCTCATCGCCACATGGTTGACCAAGTACCGCGCTTACTGGCCCGCGCGGATCGATGCGTTGAAGATCTTGCTGAAGGACATGGAGCAATGAGCGATACCGAGCCCGAAAAGCCGGCCGAGGATCTGGTGTTCGAATACGAGCTCGATGCCCCGCCCGAAAAGGTCTGGCGCGCGATCAGTATCCCCGGTTTTCGGGACAAGTGGTTACCCAGGGAGGATCTGGCCGATGCCGATCCGGTCTCCACCGCACCGGGCGAGGAAATCCGCTACGCGATGCGCGACGGCGAACCGCCGTTCCTCGAAAGCGTGGTTACCTTCCAGGTCCGGCCCGGCGCGGATGGCGGCTCGGTCCTCAGGGTGGTTCACGGTCTGACCGATGCGCGGTTGGTGCCGCGGAAGGTGAGGGCGGCGAACAATAACGGTCCTTGGATGATGCTCGCCGCCTGACGCCTCGGCTCACCAGCCAAAAATTCCAGCACATAGGAGTTCGCCGATGCGCGAAGCGATGCAACTCGTCCCCATGGTCATCGAGCAATCCAGCCGCGGCGAACGCTCGTTCGATATCTATTCGCGCCTGCTCCGCGAGCGGATCATCTTCCTGAACGGGGAAGTGAACGACGCCGTGGCCGCGCTCGTCTGCGCGCAATTGCTGTTCCTGGAGGCCGAAAATCCTCGCAAGCCGATCCAGCTCTACATCAATTCACCCGGCGGCGTCGTGACCAGTGGCCTCGCGATGTACGATACCATGCAATATATCCGTGCGCCCGTTCATACGCTCTGCATGGGGACGGCGCGATCGATGGGATCGTTCCTGCTGATGGCGGGCGAACCCGGCGAGCGCGCCGCCTTGCCTAACGCCAGCGTCCTCATCCACCAGCCGTCGGGCGGCTTCCAGGGACAGGCGTCGGACATGCTCATCCACGCCGAGGAAATCCTTCGCACCAAGCAGCGCATGACCCGGCTCTACGCCGAGCATTGCGGCCGCACCTATGAGGAGTTCGAGGTCGCGATGGACCGCGATCGCTTCATGACGGCGGAAGAAGCGATGGAATGGGGGTTGATCGACCGCATCCTGACGGAGCGCGAGGTCGGCACGATGGGGGTCGATGGTGGCGCCTGAATTGCGGGAGTCGCGTGCGGTTAGGTCTGGAGGGTGGGGTCGGGACCTATCGGCGTTCAAACAATCCTCCCCCGCCAGGGGGAGGTGGCAGGCGCAGCCTGACGGAGGGGGAGGAAGCGCGACGGTGATTGAGTTGCCGTCCTCCCCCTCCGTCGCCTTCGGCGCCACCTCCCCCTGACGGGGGAGGATTTGTCTCCAAATTGGAGCTAGTTACGAAAGCGCCGCCTTCACCAGCCCGCTCGCCTTGGACATGTCCAGATTCTGCGCATGCCGGGCCTTCAGCTCCGCCATCACGCGGCCCATGTCTTTCATCCCCGACGCACCCAGCTCGGCCTTGATCGCCTCGATCGCCGCGCTCGTCTCCGCTTCGCTCATCTGCGCCGGCAAGAACCGCTCGATCACGTCGATCTCGCCTTGCTCGACGTCGGCGAGTTCCTGGCGGCCGCCCTTCACGTACATCTCGATCGATTCGCGGCGCTGCTTGACCATTTTCTGCAGCACTTCGGTGACGAGCGTGTCGTCCTCGGTCGGTTGCGCTTTGACGCGTTCCTCGATGTCGCGATTCTTGATCGCGCTCTGGATCAGGCGGATCGCGGCGGTTCCCTGCTTGTCTCCACCTTTCATGGCGGTGACGAGGGCGTTCTTGATGTCATCTCTTATCATCAGGCCCACATAGCGATGCGAGCCGGTTGACGCGAGGGGGGTAGGGGTCTAGCTGCCGGGCCTTAGCGACATCGCTGCCCAAACCAACGGAGTGCCCGCCGACGATGGCCGACGCCAAGCCTTTTGCCGTGCCCGAAGGGGCGACCGGATGCCTCGTATTGGCATCGGGCGACGTGTTATGGGGCAGGGGCTTCGGTGCCGAGGGCCAGGCGGTCGGCGAGGTGTGTTTCCACACCGCGATGACCGGCTATCAGGAGATCATGACCGACCCGAGTTTCGCCGGTCAGATCATCACCTTCACTTTCCCGCATATCGGCAATGTCGGCGCCAATCCCGATGATATCGAAGCGGACATGCCGCACGCGCTCGGCATGATCGTCCGCGAGGATGTGACCGAGCCCAGCAACTTCCGCTCGGTCGAGCGGCTCGACGACTGGATGAAGCGCCATGCGCGGGTCGGCCTGTCGGGCATCGACACCCGCGCGCTGACCAAGCGGATCCGTACCGGCGGCGCGCCCAACGGTGTCATCGCGCATGCCGCCGACGGCAAGTTCGACGTGCCCTTGCTGCTCGACATGGCGCGCGCCTGGCCCGGGCTCGAAGGCATGGACCTGGCGATCGCGGTCACCACTGAGATGGATTACGGCTGGGAAGGCGGCGTCTGGCGGCTCGGGTTCGGCTATGGCGGCGAGGGACGCGAGGATGACCGCCCCCACGTCGTCGCGATCGACTATGGCGCCAAGCGCAACATCTACCGCAATCTGGTCAAGGCCGGTGCCAAGGTCAGCGTCGTCCCCGCCACCGCGACCTTCGATCAGGTGATGGCGCTGAAGCCCGACGGCCTGTTCCTGTCGAACGGCCCGGGCGATCCCGCCGCGACCGGCGAATATGCCGTGCCGGTGATCCAGCAGCTGCTCGAAACGAACATCCCGCTGTTCGGCATCTGCCTCGGCCACCAATTGCTCGGGCTGGCCGTGGGCGCGAGCACGACCAAGATGTTCCAGGGCCATCGCGGCGCCAACCATCCGGTCAAGCGCCTCAGCGACGGTCGGGTCGAGATCACCAGCATGAACCACGGCTTCGCGGTCGAACGCGACAGCCTGCCGGCCAATGCCCGCGAGACGCATGTGTCGCTGTTCGACGGCTCGAACGCGGGGCTGGAACTGACCGATCACCCGGCGTTCAGTGTGCAATATCACCCCGAGGCGAGCCCTGGGCCGCAGGACAGTTTCTACCTGTTCCAGAAGTTTGTCGGTGGGCTGAAGTGACCACCACGCCCAATCAGTCGGTCGCCGGTGACAACGACCGCTGGATGCTGTTTGAGCGGCTCACGTCCGATGGATATCCGCTCATCGTCCTGGCTCGGACCGGTAACGCGCTTGTCGAGAGCCGATTGCGGGACGGAAACGTCACGGTCGTTCGTTGCCGCGCCGAAGCGTCGATAGTCAATGAAAACGGGCTGCCGCGGCACACAGATCGGATCTACCCTGTCGAGGATATCCTCGCAGTAAAACTTCACGCGTCCAATGTAGGCGCGTTCCACGCGGCTAGCGTTTCCGGAGACGGTGAGAGACGTATGGTCTACGCGCACGCCGATCCGTTGAACTTCGCGCCAATCCTCGAAGGGCTGGCAGTCGAGGACTATTCGCTTAGCGCTGCGGCTCCAGCTGATCGCGCGGAGATCATTGATCTTATCACGCCGACGGCGATCGACGTTCAGCTTAGCGGCGATAGGGATGTGATTTCCAATCTCGAAAAACATGGCGACGATTGCTCCGTGTCCCGCAAGACCGATTTCTGGTTTTATGGGGCGAAGGACGGTCTCCAAGGACTGGCCGCGGATCTCGAGCCTTGGGGATATTCGATCGACCATTGGCTAGACGATAATGACGGCGTCGTGCTGACCAGCGATACGCCCGTTGAATTCGGAGTTTTTCGTGAAATTACGCCAGTCCTCGTTGGAACGGCGGAGAAGCACGGCGTCACGTACGATGGATGGGAGACATTCGTCGTCGGTAAAGCAAAGTCGGAGGCCGAACCTCCGAGACCTCAATCCAAATCGCTCTTGAGCAAATTATTCGGGGCCAAGAAGAACTAACATGCCCAAACGCACCGACATTTCCTCGATCCTCGTCATCGGCGCCGGGCCGATCGTCATCGGCCAGGCGTGCGAGTTCGATTATTCGGGCACGCAGGCGATCAAGGCGCTGAAGGAAGAGGGCTATCGCATCGTCCTGGTCAATTCGAACCCGGCGACGATCATGACCGATCCCGAGCTGGCCGACGCGACCTATATCGAGCCGATCACTCCCGGCGTCGTCGCCAAGATCATCGAGAAGGAGCGGCCCGACGCGGTGCTGCCGACGATGGGTGGGCAGACCGCGCTCAACACCGCGCTGGCGCTCGCGCAGGACGGTACGCTCGAGAAATTCGGCGTGATCATGATCGGTGCCGATGCCGAGGCGATCGACAAGGCCGAGGATCGGCTCAAGTTCAAGGACGCGATGACCAAGATCGGTCTCGAAAGCGCACGCTCGGCGATCGCGCATTCGGAGGCCGAGGCGCTGGAAGGGCTGGAGAAAGTCGGCCTGCCGGCGATCATCCGCCCAAGCTTCACGCTCGGCGGCACCGGCGGCGGCGTCGCCTACAACAAGGACGAGTTCATCGACATCGTCCGCAAGGGCCTCGACGCCAGCCCGACCACCGAAGTGCTGATCGAGGAATCGTTGCTCGGCTGGAAAGAGTACGAGATGGAGGTTGTCCGCGACCGAAAGGACAATGCCATCATCGTCTGTTCGATCGAGAATATCGATCCAATGGGCGTCCACACCGGCGACTCGATCACCGTCGCGCCCGCGCTGACGCTGACCGACAAGGAATATCAGATCATGCGCAACGCGTCGATCGCGACGCTGCGTGAAATCGGTGTTGAAACAGGCGGTTCCAACGTTCAGTTCGCAGTCAATCCGAAGGATGGGCGGCTCGTCGTCATCGAGATGAACCCGCGCGTGTCGCGCTCGTCGGCATTGGCGTCGAAGGCGACCGGCTTTCCCATCGCCAAGGTCGCGGCCAAGCTGGCGGTCGGCTACACGCTCGACGAGATCATCAACGACATTACCGGCGCGACCCCGGCGTCGTTCGAGCCAACGATCGATTATATCGTCACCAAGATCCCGCGTTTCGCCTTCGAGAAGTTCAAGGGCGCCGAAGCGGTGCTGTCGACCGCGATGAAGTCGGTCGGCGAAGTCATGGCGATCGGCCGCAACATCCACGAATCGCTGCAGAAAGCACTGCGCGGGCTCGAAACCGGGCTGTCGGGATTCAACACGGTCGACCGGCTGGTCGGTGCGCCGCGCGACGAGATCGAGGCGGCACTGGCCGTGGCGACTCCCGACCGGCTGCTGGTCGCGGCGCAGGCGCTGCGCGAAGGCTTCACCGTCGCCGAAATCCACGCGATCGCCAAATACGATCCGTGGTTCCTCGAGCGGATCGAGGAGATCATCGCGGCCGAGAACGAAGTGATCGCCAACGGCCTGCCGCAGGACGCGCCCGGCATGCGCCGGCTCAAGTCGATGGGCTTCAGCGACAAGCGGCTCGCCTATCTCGCGGTGCAGTCGGTGGGCTTGCGCGACCGTTTCCCGGCGCGCAGCGGGCTGATCCACGAAGCGGTCAAGGCGATGGCGGGTGGGGTCAATGAGGACGAGGTGAGGGCGCTGCGCCATCGCCTCGGCGTGCGCCCGGTGTTCAAGCGGATCGACACTTGCGCCGCCGAGTTCGACGCCAAGACGCCGTACATGTACTCGACCTATGAGGCACCTAGCTTCGGCGCGCCCGAGTGCGAGAGCCAGCCGTCGACGCGGCGCAAGATCGTCATCCTGGGCGGCGGTCCGAACCGGATCGGGCAGGGGATCGAGTTCGACTATTGCTGCTGCCATGCCTGTTTCGCGCTGGCCGACGCCGGGTTCGAGACGATCATGATCAATTGCAACCCGGAGACGGTGTCGACCGATTACGACACCTCGGACCGGCTCTATTTCGAGCCGCTGACCGCCGAGGATGTGCTCGAGATCCTTCATACCGAGCAGCAGGCGGGCGAGCTGGTCGGCGTGATCGTCCAGTTCGGTGGCCAGACGCCGCTCAACCTGGCGCGCGCGCTCGAGAAAGCGGGCATCCCGATCCTCGGCACCAGCCCCGATGCGATCGACCTGGCCGAGGACCGCGAGCGCTTCGCGGCCCTCGTCAACAAGCTCAAGCTGCATCAGCCCGCCAATGGTATCGCGCGTAGCCGCGACGAGGCGGTCGCGGTCGCCGAACGGATCGGTTACCCGGTGCTGATGCGCCCGAGTTATGTCCTCGGCGGCCGCGCGATGGAGATCGTCGACGGTACCCAGCAGCTCGATGATTATATCCAGACCGCGGTCCAGGTATCGGGCGATTCGCCGGTGCTGATCGACCAATATCTGCGCGACGCGATCGAGGTCGATGTCGACGCGATCTGCGACGGCACCGATGTCGTGGTCGCCGGCGTGCTCCAGCATATCGAGGAAGCCGGGGTCCATTCGGGCGACAGCGCCTGCTCGATCCCACCCTACAGCCTGCCCGACGCCATCATCGCCGAGATCGAGCGGCAGACCGATGCGTTGGCGCGCGCGCTAAACGTCGTCGGCCTGATGAACATCCAGTTCGCGGTCAAGGACGGCAAGGTCTATCTGATCGAGGTCAATCCGCGCGCTAGCCGCACCGTGCCGTTCGTTGCCAAGGCGATCGGATCACCGATCGCCAAGATCGCCAGCCGCGTGATGGCGGGCGAGAAGCTGAAGGACTTGCCGGTCATCGACCGCGACATCGGCTATTTCGCGGTCAAGGAAGCGGTGTTCCCGTTCAACCGCTTCCAGGGGATCGATCCCGTCCTCTCACCGGAAATGAAGTCGACCGGTGAAGTCATGGGAATCGATCAGGATTTCACCGCGGCGTTCGGCAAGGCCGAGCTCGGCGCGGGCACCATCCTGCCGGAGAGCGGGACGGTGTTCATCAGCGTCAAGGACAGCGACAAACCGGTCATCCTGCCGGGCGCCCGCGCGCTCGCCGATTTCGGCTTCACTGTCGTCGCGACCGGCGGCACGGCGGATTATCTCAGCGAGCATGGTGTGCCGGTCGAACGCGTCAACAAGGTGGCACAGGGGCGCCCGCATATCGTCGACCGCATCAAGGACGGCGGCATCGACATGATCTTCAACACGACCGAGGGCTGGCAGTCGCTCAAGGACTCGCAGCCGATCCGCCAGGCGGCGGTCGCGCAGAAGATTCCGCACTTCACCACCGCCTCTGCATCGGCCGAAGCTGCAAAGGCTATTGTCGCGCTTGCAACACGGTCACTTGAAGTTCGGCCGTTGCAATCCTATCATTCGCACTCGCACAATTGATCCCCTCACAAGAGAAACAGGTGCGGGCGGTTCCGGGAAGGGGTCGCTTGGGGATGAATATTTGAAACGAGGGACCAGGGGTTATGGCGACTGTTGAGAAGATGCCGATGCTGCAAGAGGGCTATGAAAAGCTCACTGCGGATCTGCGCCGTCTCAAAGACGAGCGGCCCCAGATCGTCGATGCGATCGAGGAGGCCCGTGCGCACGGCGACCTGTCGGAAAACGCCGAATATCATGCCGCCAAGGAGCGTCAGGGCCAGATCGAGGCGTCGATCGCCGATATCGAGGACAAGCTCAGCCGCGCGCAGATCATCGATCCGAAGGAATTGTCGGGCGACAAGGTCGTGTTCGGCGCGACGGTGACGTTGCTCGACGACGACGAGAAGCCGGTAAAGTACCAGATCGTCGGCCAGACCGAAGCGGACGCCAAGAGCGGCCGCATCTCGTACAATTCGCCGCTCGGCCGCGCACTGATCGGCCGCAAGGTCGATGACGAGGTCGAAGTGTCGGTGCCGGCGGGCGACCGTTATTACGTCGTCGCCAAGATCGAGTTCATTTGAAGCATCGCGCGGAAAAGTGGGTACCGGTTTTCCGCAAAAAGCGATGCGACCACAAATAAATAGACCGAGCTGCATGATTCAGAAATCATGCAGCTCGGTCTAAACCAGATGCGATTCCGCGACGCGCCGGCGACGTACGGGATCGCGATCCTGACCGTCGCCGTGTCGGTGTGCGCGATCCTGTTCGTCGCGCCCGACGTGGCGGCGGTGACCGGAGGGTTCATTCCCGGCCGCGTTCCCGACGTGCCGATCGCCAATTATGCCGGCTGGCTCGTGCCCGTCTGGCTGACTCCGCTCAGCGCCACCCTGCTGCATGGCGGGTGGATGCATCTGTTCTTCAACATGGTGATGCTGGTCTATTGCGGACGCGAGGCCGAGCGCGCGCTCGGGTCGGTCAGCGTTGCGGCGCTCTACGTCATCGGCGCCTATGCCGCCGCGGCGGGGCAATGGGCGCAGGATCCGGGCGCGGTCATGCCGATGATCGGCGCGAGCGGCGCGATCTCCGCGCTCGTCGCTGCTTATGCGATGCTCTATGGCGGAAGCCGCACGCCAGGCGTCGGCCCGCTACCTGCCGGTCTGATCCATGCTTTGTGGCTCGGAGTGGCCTGGACGGGCATCAACCTGCTGATCGGGTTCACCACCATGATGGGCCAGCCGGTCGCGATCGGCGCGCATATCGGCGGGTTCCTGGTCGGCCTGATTCTGGCGCGCCCGTTGCTGCTGTGGCGATATCGTAAGGCGTGATCTCTTGCGTGCCGCCGAGCTTTCGAGAGCCGGGACGTTACCAGTGGCCTACATGAGTTGGGCCAATCGGCATTCGGGAGTTGAGGGTCGTGCTTGGATTGCGTTGTGTTCCTCCGAAAGCAGGAACCCAGGGTAATCCGGTCCTCCGCTACCCTGGGCTCCTGCTTCCGCAGGAGCACACCGATTTTTGAAGACTGCCGCTTCACGCGAGCGCAGAGCTACAATTCTCGATTCTCGCGTGGCGGTTGACCCGCGCACAGGGCCGGGGCGACGATTCAGCAGACGATAGCCCTCAGCCGTGTGGCGCCTGCAACTCGGGATCGGGCTCGAGCAAGCGGTGGAGGTGGACCACGACGAACTTCATCTCGGCGTCGTCGACCGTGCGTTGCGCGGCCGAGCGCCACGCTTTCTCGGCCGAGGCATAATCGGGAAAGATGCCGACGACCTCGATGGTCGCCTGATCGAAATCGAGCGTTCGCGGGTCCTTGACGCGGCCGCCGAACACGAGGTGGAGCTTGCTCATGGCTCCACCCTCTAGGGCTCGTCTCCGCCTCTCGCAACGGTCGTGATTGCCCGAGGCAGTGCTCCGACGAGGAGCGTAGCGCAGACGCGTAGCAGAAGCTACGCGCAAGCAAGCGACGACGCTCGGGGCGCTGCATCGGGCAACCGCTTCGCGGCGGGCGGAATTTGGCGCAGGGCGTCGTCGCGTCGTCGATCACGATGCTGATGGCATCGCTCACTCCTAGCTCCTAGCCCTGCGCCAAATTCCGCTCCGTCACGACCGTTGCGAGAGGCGGAGACGAGCCCTCCCGCTGCGCGTGGCGGCGTTGAAGCTCCTATTTGGACTTCTTTGCCGGCTTGGGCGGCGCCGCCTCGGCTGCACCGCGATTGAGCGCCGCGTCGCCCGCGCTCGACACCGCTTTGGCGACCTGGTCGATAAGTTTCGAAACCTGCGCCTTGGCGGCGTCCTTGCTGAGCGGCAGCGAGCCGAGTTCCGCCTTGGCCGCATCGCGCGCGGCTTCGGCGGCGCCCGCCGCGACACCGGTCAGGCGCTTGCCGACCGAGCCCAACAATTCCGTTTCGCGTTTGGTCTTGGGCAGCAGCGCGCCCGCCGCCAGGCCGATTGCGATCCCGCCGGCGACGACCGCCAGCGGATTGGTCTCGATCGCCTTGCCGGCGCGTTCGGCGACCTTGCGCGTTTCGTGGAGCGCGTCGTTCGTCGCGCCGCGTGCGGTCGCCAGGGCACTTTCCATGCGGCCGCTCTGTTTGGTCTCTGCTGTCTCGGTCATATCCATGTCCCTCTTGTCTGGGGTCGAACTCTTCATGCGTCGGTCGGTTGCCTTCGGAGCAGGTGCGCGAGCGGTTTACGCGCGATAAATGCGGTCAACAGCGCCGTGATACCGATGGCGGGCAGGGGGTTGCGCTTCACCGACTCGATGCCCGATCGCGCCATTTCGCCACCGACCTCTTTCAATTCCTCGATCGCGTCGCGAGCGAGGGCGCTGGGCTTTAACCGTGATTGCAGCGCGACGACCGTTTGGGCGAGCTGACGCCGTGCATCGACGGAATTGGTCTCCGCCTTCACCAGTTCGTCGTCGATCAAATTCACGGCCGCTCGTCCTTGTCCTTGATTTCGGTCGCCTTCTTGACCAGCAGCCAGGCGCCCCAACCCATGATCGCGGTGACCAGCACGCCGCCACCGACGACGATCAAGGTCGCCCAGCCGGGGCCGACCAGCCAGCGCAAGGTCATCAGCAATCCGACCAACGCGGCCACCAATACTGCTTGCGCCAGCACCAGCGCGCCGATTCCGAGCAGGATCGCGTTGCGCGCTTCGTCCAGCCGTGAGAACAGCCGTGCGCGATAGAGTTTGAGCTCCGCCCGAACGAAATTCTCGCCATCGTCGATCAGCCGGCTGACCAGCGACGTGATGCTCTCCTCGGGCTGCGGCTCCCCCTCCACGCGCGGCCGCTCGGATCAGGCTTTGGTGTCGTTCGACGGTTTGTCCGACGATTTGTCGGCCTGACCGTCGAGTCCTGCCTTGACCAATCGCGCGAGGACAAAGCCGATCGCTGCCGCCGTGCCGATCGCCACTGCCGGGCTTTTCTTCACGAATTCGCGCGCATCGTCGATAATGTCGTCGACCTGCTTTTCCTTGAGCGCGCCGGAGAAATTGGCGACGGCGTCGGCCGCGGAGCGGGCATATTGGCCATATTGTTCGCCGACCTTCTCATCGACCGTGCCGGCGGCGTCCTGGAGCATCTTCGCCAGTTCGTCGAGCGCGGTGCCGGCGCGGCTCTTGCCATCCTCGGCATAACCTTTCGCCTTTTCGCCAGCATCGTTGGCGAACTTGATCACATTGTCCTTGAGCGCCTGGGTCGCGTTGGGCTTGTCACCAGTCGTCCCGCCGGCGGTCCCGTTCGGCGTCTCGTTCGATGCGGTATCGGCCATGATACTCTTCCTTACTGGTTCGTTGTCGACGGACGTCGACAATCCTTGTTCCATATCGACAACCAAGGCGACGCTTGCCGGTTCCGTGTGCCGAGACAAGCGATTTGCCGCCCGCGCGCGAAGCCGTTAGAGCGCCGCCGCGACGCCCCAAGTCAATTCCTGTTACCCCAATCTAGGAAGACCGTTCCATGACCGCAATCATCGACATTCACGGCCGCCAGATCATCGACAGCCGCGGCAACCCCACGGTTGAGGTCGAAGTGATGCTCGAGGACGGGTCGTTTGGTCGCGCTGCGGTGCCGTCCGGCGCCTCGACCGGCGCGCACGAAGCGGTCGAACTGCGCGACGGCGACAAGAGTCGCTGGTCGGGCAAGGGCGTCCAGAAGGCGGTCGACGCGGTGAATGGCGAGATCGCCGACACTTTGCTCGGGTTCGATGCCGAGGATCAGGCCGAGGTCGACGCCGCGATGATCGCGCTCGACGGCACGCCCAACAAGGCCCGGCTCGGCGCCAACGCGATCCTGGGCGTCAGCCTGGCGACTGCCAAGGCCGCAGCCGATGCGCGCGGCCTGCCGCTCTATCGCTATGTCGGCGGCGTCAACGCGCATGTCCTTCCGGTGCCGATGATGAACATCATCAATGGCGGCGAACATGCCGACAACCCGATCGATTTCCAGGAATTCATGATCATGCCGGTCGGCGCCTCGTCGCTGTTCGAGGCGGTGCGCACCGGGTCGGAAATCTTCCACACGCTCAAGAAGATGCTTCATGAGAAGGGCCTGTCGACCGGGGTCGGTGACGAAGGCGGCTTCGCGCCGGACATCGCCAACACCACCGATGCGCTCGACTTCATCATGCGGGCGATCGAAGGGGCAGGATACAAGCCGGGCGACGACGTCATGCTGGCGCTCGACCCGGCCTCGACCGAATTTTTCAAGGACGGCAAATATCACATCTCGGCCGAGGGCAAGGTGCTGACCCCGGCGGAAATGGCCGGCTATTATGCCGACCTCGTCGCCAAATACCCGATCATCTCGATCGAGGACGGCATGGCCGAGGACGATTTCGAGGGCTGGAAGGCGCTGACCGACATGGTCGGCGACAAGGTCCAGCTGGTCGGCGACGATCTGTTCGTGACCAATCCCAAGCGGCTGGCGGACGGGATTGAGCGCGGGCTCGCCAATTCGATCCTGGTCAAGGTCAACCAGATCGGCACGCTGACCGAAACCCTGGCGGCAGTGTCGATGGCGCAGCGCAATTCCTACACCGCGGTGATGTCGCACCGCTCGGGCGAGACCGAGGATTCGACGATCGCCGACCTCGCGGTCGCGACCAATTGCGGGCAGATCAAGACCGGCAGCCTGGCGCGGTCGGACCGGTTGGCCAAGTACAACCAGCTGATCCGGATCGAAGAGGAACTGGGCGATGTCGCGGTGTTTGCGGGCCGTAGCGTGATCAGGGGCCGCTGACCCACCACCGTCATGCCGGGCTTGTCCCGGCATCAACCTTCCACAACGGCTGGATTCCGTTGTGGAAGGTTGGAAGCTGGAACGAGCCGAGGTGGCGGCTAGCCTGACACTCTCTTGCCACGCGCGATTCAATTCATCGCCAATCAGATTCGATTGGGCGATTTATGGTTAAATACTAGCTTGATCCGCGAGTCGTGCTGAGCGAGAAGGCTATCCCAAGATGTCGTCCCGCCGCCGCACCACCTTCGGTTCCGTATTTCGTCGTGCCGCCTTTCCCGCGCTCGCGCTGGGGATCATGGCGTTTTTCGGGACCTATGCGGTCGTTGGCAGCAATGGCGCGCTAGCTTATGGCGATTACCAGCGGCTGCTCGCCAAGAAGCAGCAGCAGCTAGCCGCGCTCAAGCAGAAGCAGACCGTGCTCGCCAACCGCGTCCAGTTGCTCGACCCGAACAAGGTCGATCCCGACATGGCCGACGAATTGACCCGCAAGCAGCTCAACGTGGTTAATCCCAACGAGGTCGTCGTCCCGCTCAAGTGAGCGGCCGCGGCGCTGGATCATGCAAGCCGCTGGCGTCGCGCCGCGCATTCTGGCAGCACTCCCGGTGCTATTGGGTACAGACCCTGAGGTTCGGAGAATCCAATGAAGTTCAAGCTGCTGGGCGCGGTCGCCTGCATCGCGCTGGCGTCGTGTCATTCGTCGACCACTTCTTCCAACGTCAATGCAACGAACGTCAACGAAACCGCCGTCGGCAACACGACGGCGCCGGCACCGGCTGGCCCGTCTCAGCAATGGGCGCATTTCCGCGATGGCTTTATCGACGGCTGGTTCAAGCTCGACCCCGCCTTCGCGGTCTATCAGGGCAAGCACGAGTTCGACGGCGTAATGCCCGACTGGAGCCCGGCCGGACTGAAGGCGCAGGCCGATTTCCTGCACAAGGCGATCACCGATGCCCAGTCGTTCGACAAGGCCAAATTGTCCAAGGAAGATGCGTTCGAGCGCGACTATCTGATCCAGGTCGCGCGCGGAAAACTGTTCTGGCTGGAGGATGCCGACCAGCCGCACACCAATCCGGCTTATTATGTCGGCAACGGGCTCGATCCCAACACCTATATCGCGCGGCCTTATGCCCCGGCGAAGGTGCGGATGGAGGCGCTGATCAAGTTCTTCCGCCAGGTGCCGTCGGCGGTGTGGAACATCCGCACCAATTTGCGCACGCCGATGCCCGAGAGCTTCATCAAATATGGCGTGGCGGCGTTCAGCGGCTTCGCGGATTATTATCGCGGTGATGCGCGCAAGGCGTTCGCCAGCGTCCACGACAAGAAGATGCAGAAGGATCTGAAGGACGCGTCTGAAGCCGCCGCGGTGGTGACGGGCGACCTCGCCAAATGGCTCGGCAATCAGAAGAAGACCGCGACCAAGGACTTTGCGCTGGGACCGGAAAAGTTCCAGCGTATGCTCGCGGAAACGGAGGGCGTCGATACCCCGCTCGACCAGCTAGAGGCCGCGGGCAAGGCCGATCTCGCCAAGAATCAGGCCGCACTGAAGGATGCGTGCGCCAAATATGCGCCGAAAAAGACGATCCAGGCGTGCATGGACAAGATGTCCGCCAACAAGCCGGCCGGTAACGATCCGGTCGCCGAGGCGCGGCGCCAGATCCCGATGCTGCGCCAATTTGTCGTATCGCACGACATCGTCTCGATCCCGGGCACCGAACAGGCACTGGTCGAGGAGAGCCCGCCCTATAACCGGCAGAATTCGGCTTATATCGATCCGCCGGGACCGTTCGATAAGGGCATTCCGTCGGTCTATTACATCTCGCCGCCCGACCCGAGCTGGCCCAAGGCCAAGCAACTCGGCTTCGTGCCGGGCAAGATGGACCTGCTGTTCACCTCGGTGCACGAAGTAATGCCGGGCCATTTCGTCCAGTTCCTCCATGCCAACCGCTCGCCGTCGCTCTTCGGGCAATTGTTCGTCGGCTATGCCTATGCCGAGGGCTGGGCACATTATGCCGAGGAAATGATGTGGGACGCCGGCCTGGGGAATGGCGATCCGGAGACGCATATCGGAGAGCTGTCCAACGCGCTGCTGCGCGATTGCCGTTTTCTGTCGGCGATCGGCATGCACGCGCGCGGCATGACCCAGGCCGATTCGTACAAGATGTTCCGCGAGCAATGTTATCAGGACGAAGGCAATTCGGACCAGCAGGCGGCGCGCGGGACCTATGATCCGGCGTATCTCAACTACACACTCGGCAAGCTGATGATCCGCAAGCTGCGTGACGACTGGACCGCGACCCGCGGTGGGCGAAAGGCGTGGAAGGCGTTCCACGACCAGTTCCTGTCCTATGGCGGCCCGCCGATCCCGCTGGTGCGCGGCGCGATGATGGGGACAGAGGCGAAGTCGGTGTTTTGAGCCGTTATTCCCTCTCCCGCTTGCGGGAGAGGGAGGGGCCCGCCGCGAAGCGGTGGGAAGGTGAGGGTCTTCTTTCTTCTTCTAAGCGGATAGCGCCAAAAAAGAAGAAAGAAGACCCTCACCCAACCCTCTCCCGCGTGCGGGAGAGGGCTTTCGAAACTCACCGCGTCGTCTTGAGCGTCGGAACGTCGCTCTGAACTTCGGTTCGCGTCGGATTTCGGATCGAAGGACGTAGGCGCGCGATGCTGCATAGCCCCGCGATCGCCGCGAGTCCGACCGACACCAGCGGTGGGACGCGGCCCGACCCGACGCCCAGCGCGAGCAGGAGCGCCACCACGGTCGCCCCGGTGGTCTGTCCGGTCAGCCGCACGGTCGAAATCAGGCCGCCTGCCGCCGCTGCGCGCTCGCGCGGGGCGCTGCCGATGATCAGGCGCGCATTGGGCGGCATGAAGGTGCCAAACCCCGATCCGCACAACGCCATCCGCCAGGCGACGTCGAAATAGCTGGGGTGATCGGGCAGAAAGGCGATCAGCAGCAACGCGGTGATGCTGATGCACATGCCGATGCCACCAAGCAGCCCGGCGGGGATGCGATCGGACAGCCAGCCGGCCATCGGGGCGACAATCATATTGGTCAGCGGCCACGGCGCGATCGCCGCACCGACCATTGCTGCGCTGAAGCCGAATTCCTGCGTCAGTCGGAACGGGGTCGACAACAGCAATGTCATCGACGCGATGAACGCGGTATAGGCACCGATCACCGATAGCGCGATGACCGGGCGATCGAGCAGATCGAGCGGCAGGATCGGATTGGCGTCGTCCCGCTCGCGACGGACGAAATAATAACCGATTAAGGCACCGGTCGCGACGATCGCCGCCGAAACCACCGGGCTATTGCCATGGACCGCGCTCTCCGCGCCACCGATCACCAGGCCAAACATCGCCGCGCACATGACTGCGCCGAGCAGGTCGAAATGCGCATGGCGCGGTTTGGGGTCGGGTAGTGCGCGACCGAGCACCAGGCTCAGCAAGGCGAAGGGAATGGCGCAGGCGAACACCCAGGGCCAGGGCGCGACCGCCAGCACCAGACCGCCGATCGTCGGCGCGGCAGCGGCCGAGCTCGACACGATCACCGAATTGATCCCGAGCCCGCGGCCCAATTGCTTCGAGGGATAGGTCGAGCGGATCAGCGCCGACGATACGCTGAGCGCACCCGCCGCGCCGATCGCCTGCGCCGCGCGGACGACGAGCAGGAAGGGCAGGCTCTTGGCGAAGAAGCAGAGCAGGGTTGCGACCGTGAAGATCATCTGCCCGACCTGATACATTCGCTTCAGCCCGATCCGCTCGCCGAGGCCAGCAAAGGGCAGGAGCAGCATCACCAGCATCAGCTGATAGACGGTGACGATCGCGACGACCGAGCTCGAATCGACCTTCAAGTCGCGCGCGATCGAGGGGAGCGCGACATTGGCGATGCCGCCGTCGATGATGATCAGCGCCGTCCCGCAGCACAGAGAGCCGATCGCCAGGTAGCGGCGCGGCAGGGCCAGGCCATCGCTGCGCGCGGGCACTATTTCGGGGTCGTGGAGATCGATCTCGGCGCTCATGCCGGGCTCCATCCCGGCGGCGCCAGCTCGAAACCGGCGAAATCGAACCCCGGCGTCACCACGCAGCTCACCAATGCCCAGCCTTCGCGCGGCTCGGCCGCCTGCCAGGCATTGGCCGGAACCAGCATTTGCGGATTGTCGGGACCCAGGAGGTGATCGCGAGTCTCGCCGTCGTCATGAATCCGCAACGTGAGCGGGTGGCCATGGTTCCAGATCCACAATTCGGCGGCGTCGACACGATGCCAGTGCGAGCGTTCGCCGGCGTCGAGCAGGAACAGGATCGCGGTGGCGAGATCGCGGCCACCGCGCGGATCCGGGGCACGCATCGTCTCCCGGAACCACCCGCCCTCGGGATGCGGGGCGAGGTTCAGGCGGGCAACGAGCGGGTGCGGCATGGCGATGCCCATGCTCCCGGGAATCGGGTTAGGACAACCCTAAAAAAGGGGTGGCAATTGCGGATATGCGTCGCATTGCGCTGGTCCCTCTCCCGCGTGCGGGAGAGGGAGGGACCCGCCGCGAAGCGGTGGGAAGGTGAGGGTCTTCTTTTTTGACACTCCTCGCGTGGAAGAAGAAGACCCTCACCCACCCCTCTCCCGCAGGCGGGAGAGGGCTAGTTCTAACGACCTGATTTCGCCTGCAACCTTGGCGCGAGCCAGCCACTGTGCTTTGAAGCGGGCATGCCGATGCTCCTCCCCCGCCGTCTGCCCGCCATGCTCGCCGCATGGGGGCTGGTTCTCTCGCCGATCGCGCAGGCCGCGCCGTCGGGCGCCGTCGCCGCGGTCGATCCGTTCATCGGCACGGGAGGGGAGGGGCATACTTTCCCGGGTGCTGTGTCGCCGTTCGGGATGATGCAGGTGTCGCCTGACACCGACGCGACGTGCGTGATCCGCACCTGTTACGGTCATGCCGCCGGCTATCGCTATGATGACCCGACGATCCAGGGATTCAGCCAGACGCATTTCTCGGGATCGGGCCATTCCGACCTCGGCGATTTCCTGGTCATGCCGGTATCGGGCGACGCCGTGCCGCTCGAACCGGGCGATCCCGCCAAACCTGGCAGCGGCTACCGCTCGCGCTTCACGCATCAGGGCGAAGTCGCGTCGCCGGGTTATTATGCGGTCAACCTGACCGATGCCGGCGTGCGCGCCGAGCTGACCACGGGGACGCGGATCGGCGTCCATCGCTATACGTTCGAGGGGGGCAAGCCCGCGCATCTCGTGCTCGACCTGCGCTCCAGCCTCTACAATTATCCGGGTAAGGTCTCCTGGTCGTCGGTCCGTCTGCGCGCCGACGGCACACTGACCGGCGGGCGAGAGACGCGCGGTTGGGCGCCGGGTCGCAAATTGTTCTTCGCGATGCGCTTTTCGCGACCGCTTACCGGGCACGAATTCGTCAATCGCGAGACCGACATTCCGTACAAGGGCTTCAAGGGCCCCGGCCGCACCGGCAGCGACATCGCCGAAATCAAGGGAAGGGCGCTGGTTGCGCGGCTCGATTTCGGCCGGCTCGCCGCGCCGCTCGAAGTCAGGGTGGCGATCTCCAGCGTCGATGAGGATGGCGCGATCCGCAACCTCGACAGCGAGCCCGGCGGGTTCGACGCGATCCGCGCCAAGACGGACAATGCCTGGGCCAAGGCGCTGGGCGCGGTCGACATCCAGGCCGAACCGGGCATCCGCAAGTCGGTCTATACCGCGCTCTATCACGCGATGATGGCGCCGAGCATCGCGGGCGACGCCGACGGCCGGTACCGCGGGCCCGACGATCAGGTCCACAAGGCCGAAGGCTTCACCTTCCGCTCGACCTTTTCGCTATGGGACACGTTCCGCGCCGAGCACCCGCTACTGACGATCGTCCAGCCGCAACAGACCTCGACCGACGTCGTCCGCTCGCTGCTCGCGAGCAAGGACGAGAGCCCATACGGCATTCTCCCGATCTGGCAGTTCCAGGGGCAGGAGACGTGGTGCATGATCGGCTATCACGCGGTTCCGGTGATCGCCGACGCGTATCTGAAGGGCATCAAGGGATTCGACGCCAACAAGGCGCTCGATGCGATGGTCGCGAGCGCGACTTACGCGCCTTATGGTGGCTTGGGCGACTATATGAAGCTCGGCTACGTCCCGATCGATCGTGAGCCGGAAGCGGCGTCGAAGACGGTCGAATATGCGTTCGACGACTGGACGGTCGCGCGGATGGCGCGCAAGCTCGGCCGCAATGACGTCGCCGAGACGTTCGAGAAGCGCGCCGCCTTCTGGCGCAACAGCTTCGATACCCAGACCGGCTGGCTGCGCGCGCGCAAGGCCGACGGCAGCTATCGCACCCCGTTCGATCCGACCGCGATCAACTACGGATCGGACTATACCGAAGGCAATGCCTGGCAATATTCCTGGTTCATGCCGCACGACCAGGGCGGGCTGATCAAGCTGCTCGGCGGCGACGCGGCGACGGTCAAGAAGCTCGATGCGATGTTCGATTTTGACAATTCGAAGGTCGATTACAGCCATGCCGAGGATATCGCCGGGCTGATCGGCCAATATATCCATGGCAACGAGCCGAGCCACCACGTCGCCTATCTCTATGCCTATGCCGGCGCGCCGTGGCGGACGCAGGAGCGGCTCAAGCAGATCGTCGACAGCCAGTACAAGCCGACGCCGGACGGCCTGGCGGGCAATGACGATCTCGGCCAGATGTCGGCCTGGCTGGTGTTCACCTCGCTCGGTTTCTACCCCGTGGCGCCGGGCAGCGGGCAATATGTCATCGGCCGCCCGTTCGTCGACCGCGCGACGCTCAACCTGCCCAATGGCAAGCGCTTCACCGTCCTCGCCGATGGTCTGTCGCCGGCCAACCGCTATGTCGGCGCGGTGAGCTTGAACGGCAAACCGCTCGACCGCGTATGGATCGGCCATGACGGGATCATGCGCGGCGGCACGCTGCGGTTCACGATGTCGGCGACGCCCAACAAGACATGGGGCGCGAGCATCGCCTCGCGGCCTTATTCGATGAGCGGCTATTGAGTGGGGCAGGGGGCGGACCCATCTGACCGGCAGTCCCAAGGAGGATACCATGTCCGATACCGTCACTGCCCGCCGCACCCTGATCCCGGGTCCCGATCATCCGATCACCGTCACGCCCAATCCGAAGCGCGTCGTCGTCAGCGCGGGCGGCAAGGTGATCGCCGACACGCGTAACGCCTTGACGCTCAAGGAAGCGAGCTATCCCGTGGTGCAATATATTCCGCGTGCGGACGCCGACTTGGCGGCGCTCGAGCGGACCGATCATCATAGCTGGTGCCCGTATAAGGGCGAGGCGTCCTATTTCTCGATTCCCGGTATCGATCGCGGCCAGAACGCGATCTGGACCTATGAGCAACCGCACGAAGCGGTCGCCGACATCCGCGACCACCTTGCTTTCTATCCGGACCGCGTGACGATCGAACAGCGCGACGACTGACGCGACTGACCGATCGGCGAGCACATTTCGGCCCGACGTTCTTGCTGCAATGCAGCATATGCGCTATGCTCGACTCATGTACCTCGCTGAGAAAACCGATCCCGCGCCGAATGGCGGTGCCCCCGTCATCCTGGAAGGGATTGTCCGCAAGAAGTGCGTCGTGGCGACCTATAACCGCATGGCGGTGATCCTGGCGCCGCACGCGTTGTTCACCAAGAACGACGCGCTCTACGTCGCCGCGGTGACGATCGAGCGCGACGGCCAACGCCCGCGCGAGGAAAAGATCGGGCTATTCAAGCTCGACGGACTGGTCGGACTGCGGCTCGAAGATCGCGACTTCGTGACCAGCTCGGTCTATGAGCCCGAGGACGAGCGCTTCGTCGGCTCGACGCTGATGGCGGTAGAGGGCTGAGCCGGGCAATTCTCCCGCGGCAACTCCGATACGCGTCGCGCGTAGTGCCGGGAGGAGGATGCCGACGACCCTGACCGGCCGACGGCGGTACTGGACGGCAAGAATTTGTGGTGACGAAAAAGGGGCGACCAGTCGGCCGCCCCTTTCCTATTCATCGTTCAACGACGGCCGCAGACGCGCACCCAGCGGTGATGACGGCGCACATTATGGCAATTGCGGGCGTTCCAGCCCCAGCGATGGCCGCGGCCATTGTTCCAGCGGTCCTGGCGGCTATCGCGACGGCCATTGTCCCAACGGTCGCCACGACGGTCGTCGCGGCGGTCCATCCGGCGATCGCCGCGGTCGTCGCGCCGATCACTACGCATGTCGCCACGCGACTGCGGTGCTTCGATCCCCGGCGCGTTGCCCGCGACAGGCGCTGCAACCGCTGGCGTAACGCCCAGCATGGTGGCCATCAGGCCCGCCGCTATCAGGAACGTTTTCATGTAACCTCTCCTGGCCCGATATGAGCCGTTCCGAACGATACGATTCGCAACCGTTATGGTTCCTGAACGACCCGTCTCTGACTGGTTCACATTCGCTTCAGAGCTGGAGCCCCAGCCGCGGCGCGATCGCGGTCATGCCCAGATACAAGATGATGGTCAGCACGCAGCCCAGCGCCAGCGCGAGATGGAATTGCACGCCCGCGCGCAGCATCGCCGGAATCGCCAGGAACATCGGCAGCGACGGCAGCACGTACCAGAAGGTCGCCTGGGCATGCGCCGCCATATTGCCGGCATCGGGCTTCTCGCTCCACAGCCACAGCATGCCGAGCACCGAGACGAGCGGGAGCGAGGCGATCAGCGCGCCGAATCCTGGATAGCGCTTCGCCAGCGTAGAGGCTGCGGCGATCAGGATACCGGATATCGCGGCTTTGAGGGCAAGCTGGAGCATGGCCCAGTCTACGCCGCGATGGCGCCGATCCCAAGGCCTGCCGCGGCACAAATCGCGAGGGTAGCGAGCATGCCCAGCCGCGTGCGGAACAACAGGATTGCGGCAAGCACGGCGAGCGCCGATGCCGCGACGTTCACGCTCGCCCAGTCGGGCATCGCCAGCCTGATCGGCCCGACGACCAGCGGCGCGGTGCGGCGAAACAGCACGTGGAGCGCGAACCACAGGCTCAGATTGGCGATCACGCCGACCACCGCGGCGGTGATCGCGGCCAGCCCGCCCTTCAGCCGCGTCGCGTTGCGCGCGCGGTCGATCCAGGGCGCCAGCGCGAAGATCCACAGGAAGCAGGGCGCGAACGTCACCCAGATCGTCAAGCCCGCGCCCAGCACCCCCGCGACGAACGGCGTGAACGGTGCCGGCGCGCGAAACGCGGCGAGATAGCCGACGAATTGCGTCACCAGGATCAGCGGCCCCGGCGTGGTCTCCGCCAGGCCCAGCCCGTCGGCCATCTCGCCCGGTTGCAGCCAGCCCTGCGTCTGCACCGCCTGCTGCGCCATATAGGCGAGCACGGCATAGGCCCCGCCGAACGTCACCACCGCCAGCCGCGAGAAGAACAGCCCGATCTTCCACAACACATGGTCGGGGCCGAGCAGCGCGAGCACCACGACCATCGGCGCCGCCCAGACCGCGAGCCACAGGATCACCGTCCGCACCGTCCGCCAGATCGGCAAGGGCGTCCGTTTCGCGCTACGTTCGGCTGCAGGTGCCAAAGCGAGCAACGCCGGCCGCCATGCCGCGACGGCGATGCCGATCGCGCCGGCGCCGAGCACGACAAGCGGGAAGGGGGCGTTGATCGCAAACAAGGCGAGGAATGCCGCCAGCGCAAGACCGCGCTTGAACCCGGTATCGAGCGCGCGGCGTCCGATCCGGATCAACGCCTGGACGACGATCGCCAGCACCGCCGCCTTGATCCCCAGGAACACGGCCGCGAACCACGCCAGCCCCGCCGCCGCGACATAGAGCGTCGACAGCACCAGCATGACGAAGGCGCCCGGCAGGACGAACAGCAAGCCCGCCGCCAGCCCGCCGCGCGCGCTATGCAGCCGCCAGCCGATCCAGGTCGCGAGTTGCTGCGCCTCCGGCCCGGGCAGCAACATGCAGACGTTGAGCGCGTGGAGATAGGATTCCTCGTCGACCCAGCCCTTTTGCTCGACGATCTCGCGATGCATCAGTGCGATCTGCCCGGCCGGACCGCCAAAGCTGAGGCATCCGATCCGCGCGAAGGTGCGTACCAGCTCGGCGAAGCTCGGGCTCGGTTCGGTCACGGCGATGTCTTCCCCTCTGCGCGGATCATGTCGCCAGGATCATGCCGGCCCGGATCGGCTGCGTCTCCGTAATTTTGCTTGGCCAAAGGATGCGCGAGCTAAGGCGGCCCGGCACCGAATGTGTCTTCCCCCCGCCGGCGCAGGGCTATCGCATAGCGAACCTCGTGTCGTGAGCCGGGTAGGAGTGCATTATTCTGCGTCACCCCGGGCTTGTCCCGGGGTCCACTGGGCCGCGTAACCAAAAGCCGACAAGTGTGCGGGACGGTGGATGCCGGAACAAGTCCGGCATGACGGTTAAGGCTGATCGTGTCCGATCTCCCATCCCATCACCCCTCCGTCGGCAACCGCCGCAGCAACACGATCGCCCAGATCGCCATCCCCAGCGCGGCGAGCGACGCCATTACGAAATCGGGCTCGATGAGCAGGCGCGTTCCCTCGGCAACCACGCGCGCGACGTGCGCGCCCAGGATCAGGACGAAGATCGCGGCGGAGACGATCAGATAGCGGCGCATCAGCAGATCCCCCAAGGTCGCGACAGTCTGGCACGGATGCCGGGACCGTGCGAGAGTTCGCGCGTTGGAGGGGTGATGACCGAAGCGCACAGCATCGAAGCGATTGTGGCGCCGGCGCGGCGCGGCAGCTGGGCATGGCCGGCGCTCGTCCTGTTCGCGGTGTCGCTGGTATTGTTCGGCGTGCACCTGGCCGACGAGCTGATCGAAGGGGAGGGCTTCTCCTTCGACACCCGCTTGCTGCTCGCGCTCCGCGTGCCCGGCCATCCGCAGACGCCGATCGGGCCGCCCTGGCTGTTGCAGTCGGCGGTCGATATCAGCGCGCTCGGCGGCTACACCTTGCTGTGGCTGTTCGGCCTTGCCGGGCTGGTCTGGCTGATCGCCGCGGGCAAGCGCGCCGAGGCAGGCGGGATCGCGCTGTCGCTGATCGGCAGTTCGGTGATCGACGGCCTGCTCAAGAGCTGGATCGCCCGCCCGCGCCCCGAACTCGTCCCGCATCTGGTGCAGGTGACTAATGCGAGCTTCCCCAGTGGTCATGCGATGATCTCGTCCGCGGTCTATCTGACGCTGGCGCTGATGCTAGCCGAGGGCATGCCGCGCGACGGCTGGCGAGGCAGGGCAGGGCGCGTCGCGGTGGTCGCGTTCTTCAGCCTGCTCGCCGTGCTGATCGGGATGAGCCGCGTGTACCTCGGCGTGCATTGGCCGAGCGATGTGTTGGCGGGCTGGTGTTTCGGGACGGCCTGGGCGTTGCTGGTTTGGATGGGGGATCGGTGGTTGGGGCGGAGACCCGGCTTTTAGAGTGGATCGACATTAGAATTGGTCCTCCCCCCGCCAGGGCGGGCACGATCAGCCTTTACCGTCATGCCGGGCTCGTCCCGGCATCCACCGTCCCGCACACCCACCGGCCTTTGGTGACGCGGCACGGTGGACCCCGGGACGAGCCCGGGGTGACGCAGAATAATGCAGGTCATACCCGGTTCACGACACGAGGCTCACCTATGCGATAGCCACGCCCAGCGGGGGAGGATTGAAGGGCTGGCCCGCCCTACGACGTCGGTACCCCGCCCGAGCGCGGTTCGCCGGCCATGGTCGGATCGATCAGGTCGACGCGTTCGCCCGGCGCCACGCCGAACAATTGCTGGAACTGCGCGGGCTCGAGCAACAGGGCCGCCTGGTCGAGCAGATGCTGGTTGCGCGCGTTGAGCAACTCGGCGGTCGGCGCGGTAAACCCGGGGATGCGCGTTGCAAGATAGGCCTGGGCGCTGCTCCTCAGCGACAACAGCGCGCTCAGCCGCTGGGCATCGTCTCCCAGGACGGCTCGAGCCCGATCGGCAAAATCGTCGCGAAGTTCTGGCATGGGCGGCTCCCCCAAGATGGTCTCACCCAGCTTCATCGGCAAGCCCGACACCGGGGCGGGCTGCGCCAGGCAGCCCTGGAGCTTGGCCAGCCAGGCGGCATGCTGAAGCCCATAAGTGCCGTAGAGGAAGCTGCTGATCTCATAGCCGCGCGCGGCCTTGACGGTCGCCGGCGGCTGGCTCGCGCTGCCGGTCGCGTAGAGCACCTGATTGGCGAGCTGATGACACACGCCGTCGATGCCGTAGGTGAAGATGGTCCCCTGCGCCGCCGGGTTCCCCTTTGACTCGACGTTCCCCTCGACCAAGCATTGCGCGAGCGTGGCGCTGCCGGGCTGGTCCACGATCGGATCGACGGGCTCGCCCACGATATGGAACTCGCCCCAGCAATACCAGTTGATCTGCTGGGCAGTCTCGACGTCACCGATGTTCTGATAGGGCGTGACGCGACTGTCGTAGGTCGTGACCCAGGTATGGTCGACCGGCGCGTCGCTCCAAAAGGCAGGTGTGGTCCAGGCGTATAAGGTGACCATCGATCGCATTCCCCCAAAAGCGCCGGGCCGGGAAAGACGTCAGCCGATGCCGGCTAAACTATCCACCGTCCGTTTCCACCTGCCCCGCGCGACATCGATCTCGAGCTTGTTGGTCTCGATCTCGGCGGCGACACAATAGCCGAACTTCCGGGGGAAAGCGCGCATTGCTAGGTTCAAATCGGACTGAACTTTGTTGCCGAGTCTGACCGCACTCCCGCGACCGCGGGCCGAGCTCGTTCCGCATCCCGATCCAGATGACCAATGCCAGCTTTCCCGGCAGGCATGCATGGAGTCGTCCGGGGTTTATCTGACGCTGGCGCTGACGCTGGCCGAGAAGGTGGAGGTCGGTGGCTGACGGGCAGGGCGGCGCGCGTGCGGGCGCGGCGTTCTTCAGCGCACTGGCGGTGCTGTGTTGTAGGTGGGCCAGCTGTACTTCAACGCGGACGGCGCGATCCGGTCGATAGTGATGACGGGGAGGTACAGAGGGCAGGATTCAAAATGTCGACTAGTTCTTTAATCGAGAGGGTGGGAGTGCGTCGATGTATCATGGCATGGCAGTTTGGACATACTGGAATAAGATCTTTGATCGGATCGACTTTGTATTGTTTGCCGATCTCACTGAGAAGCTTTAAGTGATGAACATGGATAAATTCTTTGCCAATAGATCCATATCGTTCAACGAAATCTATGCCGCAGCCTTTGCATTCCCATCCGTAGTGAGCGATACACGCCATCCTCGCTTTACGATTTCGTTCGTAGGCGTTGACAGCAACCTTTTTCGTTGCTCCCTCTAGATAGTCTTGAGCATTCTCGACCTCATCCGGGAAATTCTGGGGCATCGACGTGGCTTTGTATCCGATCGACCAAAACGTCCTATTCCTTGAATCGGAGTGAGGGAGGCCGGCGGCAGAATTCTTGAATCCAAAGCTACGACAAAAAAGTAGAAAATCATTGTAAATATCGTCGTATCCCCGATCTCCATATACTATCGCAGAGAAGCCTATCTTCTTGACAGCCCTTTGGTAATATTGCGATATTTTTCTTTTCCTGTCGGCGTATCTGCTTAGAGAATTCCCTTTGGCACCGCACCATTTTACTGGAGCAAAAATGGGACCATCAGACGTCTGATGGTAGACTTGGTGCTCGGCATTGTAGATACGATCGAAATGAAATGCTCGTTCGCGTTCATTTCCTAAGGCGTATGAATGTAGCTTTAGAAGATTCTCTGTGACGTCAGCGCTGGTTTTTGAGAACTCGAAATCTCGCATCATCTCACCCTATTGTCACAAAGCTATCCATCACACGTTTCCGCCCAGCCTGCTCGAAATCAATCTCAAGCTTATTGCCTTCGATCTCCGCAATGAGACCATAACCGAACTTCTGATGGAATACCCGCATTCCTAGGTTCAAATCGGACCGACCCTTATTCCCCAAACTCACCGCACTCGCGCGGCTCTCGACCACTCGCGCCGGTTCGCGCGTGAATGTCCGGCTCTGCCATTCGCCGCCCGGCTTGGCCGCGTTGAGCGTGCCCGCCGCGCGTTGCCACCCAGGCCCACGCCCGGTCCCGCGCCCTACATCCGCAAACGGATCCGCGCGTTCGCTCCAATTCGCGCGCCACAGGCTTTCGCCGCCCGACATACTGCTTTCGCTCTCGATATTGGCGTCGGGCAGTTCAGCGACGAAGCGGCTGGGGATGCTCGAGGTCCATTGGCCGTAGATGCGGCGGTTGGCGGCGTGGATGATGATCGCGCGGCGGCGGGCGCGGGTGATCGCGACATAGGCCAGGCGGCGTTCCTCCTCGAGGCTGGTCAGCCCGCCTTCGTCGAGCGCGCGTTGCGATGGGAACAGGCCTTCCTCCCAGCCGACCAGGAACACGGTGTCGAATTCCAGCCCCTTGGCGGCGTGGATGGTCATGATCGTGACCTTCGGCTCGTCGGCCTGCGCCTCATTGTCCATGACGAGGCTGACATGCTCGAGGAACGCGCCGAGCGTTTCATATTCCTCCATCGCACGGACGAGTTCGCTCAGGTTTTCGAGGCGGCCAGCGGCTTCGGCGGATTTCTCGTTCTGCCACATGGCGGTGTAGCCGGATTCGTCGAGGATCAGGCGGGCGAGTTCCGAGTGGGCCGCCGCCCCTCCACCAGTTAGCTGCGCTAACTGGTCCCCCTCCCCGAGCGAGCTCGGGGAGGAATTGTTCAGCATGGCCCTCCAGCGGGCGATGTCTGCGACCAGATTGCCGAGCGCGCGTCTCGCTTGCGGGGTGAGTTCGTCGGTGTCGAGGATGCGCGCCGCCGCCGTGGTCAGCGGGACCTGTTCGGCGCGGGCGAGCTGGTGGACTTTGGCCAGCGCCTTGTCGCCGAGACCACGTTTGGGCGTGTTGACGATGCGCTCGAACGCGAGGTCGTCGGCTGGCTGGGCGACGACGCGGAGATAGGCGAGCGCGTCGCGGATTTCCTGGCGCTCATAGAAGCGGAAACCGCCGACGATGCGATAGGGCATGCCGATCGAGATGAAGCGGTCTTCGAACTCGCGCGTCTGGTGCTGCGCGCGGACCAGGATGGCGACGTCGTCGAGGCTGGCCTTGCGGAGCTGTTGCGCGGCCTCGATCTCGTCGCCGACGCGGCGCGCTTCCTCGGGGCCGTCCCAGACGCCGAGCACCTTCACCTTCTCGCCCTCGTTATGCTCGGTCCACAAGGTCTTGCCGAGCCGGCCCGAATTGTTGGCGATAACCCCCGACGCGGCGGCGAGGATGTGCGGGGTCGAGCGGTAATTCTGTTCGAGCCGGATCACCTTGGCGCCGGGAAAGTCCTTCTCGAACTTGAGGATGTTCTCGACCTGCGCGCCGCGCCATGAATAGATCGACTGGTCGTCATCGCCGACGCAGCAGATGTTCTTGCGCTCCTGCGCCAGCAGCCGCAGCCAGAGATATTGGACGCTGTTGGTGTCCTGATATTCGTCGACCATGATGTAGCGGAAGCGCTGCTGATAGTGCTGCAGCACCTCGCGGTCGGTCTTCAGGATGGTCAGCATGTGGAGCAGCAGGTCGCCGAAATCGCAGGCGTTGAGCGCGCGCAACCGGTCCTGATAGGCGGCATAAAGCTGCGCGCCGCGGCCATTGGCGTAGCGCTCGCCTTCGCCGGCATCGACGTCCTTGGGGGTCAGGCCCTTATTCTTCCACTCGTCGATCAGCCCGCCCAATTGGCGTGCCGGCCAGCGTTTCTCGTCGAGATCCTCGGCCTGGATGAGTTGCTTGAGCAGGCGCAATTGGTCGTCGGTGTCGAGGATGGTGAAATTGGGATGCAGCCCGACCAGCTCGGCATGGCGGCGCAGCATCTTGGCGCCGATCGCGTGGAACGTGCCGAGCCACGGCATCCCCTCGACCGCGTCGCCGACCAGGCGCCCGACGCGCTCCTTCATCTCGCGCGCGGCGCGGTTGGTGAAGGTGACGCTGAGGATTTCCGACGGATAGGCCTTGCGCGTCCACAGCAGGTGCGCGAGCCGCGCGGTCAGCGCCGCGGTCTTGCCCGTGCCCGCGCCGGCCAGCACCAGCACCGGCCCGTCGGTGGTCAGCACCGCTTCGCGCTGCGGCGGATTGAGCCCGCGCAGATAGGGCGGGTCGTCGGGAAGAGAGGCGGGGGCAGGGTCGGTCACGCGTGAACACTTAGGGAACGGCGCGCGACGGGGCAACCGTCAGGACGCGCGTGCGAGCGTCATCCGGTACATGCCGGCGAAGGTCGACGGGTTTCGTATTTCATAGGCGTTCCAGGCCGCCACGTCGCGATGCTGCGGGTCATGCGGCGCCATCTCGCGATAGCGCGCTTCGTCTTCCGGGGTTGGCAGCCCGAAGCGCAGCAATTTCAGCCTCAGCGCATCGATCGCCCGCTCGATCCGCGGCACGTCGAAGCAATCCTCATGGACGTGGAACAGCAAATCGTGGACGCCCGCGGTGCTGAAAAAGTCACGCGAGTCGGTAACGCTCGGCAACGGCGCGGTGATCAGCCGGCGCCGCGCCTCGCGGATCAGATCGTCGCTGACCGGCTCGCGCATCAGCGTGCCGAGCCGCATCCGCGCCGCGGTGACCTGCAAGCGCGCGATCCGACTGTATAGCGCGACCTGCATCGTAGCGCCGGGCGCCAATACGCCGACCAGCGCCGCCCAGCCGGCTTCGGGATCGGGCAGGTGATGAAGCACGCCGGAACAGACGATATGGTCGAACCGCCGGCCAAGTTCGGCGACGGCATGGAGATCGTGGCGCAGGAAGCGCAGATTGGGCTGGCCCGCGCACCGCGCTCGCGCGACGGCGAGCGAGGTCTCGCTGAGTTCGATTGCGGTCACTCGTGCTTCGGGCGCCATGCGGGCAAGCATCATCGCCTCGCGCCCGGTACCGCACCCGGCGACGAGGATGTCGGGGCGCTCGGGCAGGAGCGGCGCGTCGGGGCCGCAGGCGCGCAGCGTGGCGGCGAGCGATCGCAGCGCGACGGCGTTCGCCCGCTGCCATACCGGATAAGGCCAGCGGCCATATTGCGCGGCCACTGCGCGCGTCACCGGCGCGGCGAAGTCCGTGTCGCCGGCGTCAGGCGGTTCGGGCAAATAAGCGGCAAGAAAATCGGGCGTCGTGGCGAGCGCCGCGCGCTCCCCCGCATCGAACGGCCAGGCGCCGCCATTGATCGCCGCTTGCCGAAGCAACGCCGCCGCGAGGCGGGGAAAAGCGGCAGCCTGGCGTTCGAGCAGCAGCCAGCGGCGCACCGCGCTCAACAGACGCTCGGCCGCAGCATCGGCGACCTGGGTTTCCCCGACCAGCGCGATCGCGAGATCGTGGCGGTCGAGCCACAGCGCGGCGGCCTGCGGATCGGCGGGGTCGGGTAGCGCCGGACCGAGCGCGACCCAGCCAGCGCGTTCGAACTGGGCGGGATCGATCCCCGGATCGCGGATCATCGATGCAATCGCCGGCAAGTGCGACTCATCGGCCAGATCGGGCCGGCGCCCCAGCAGTGCCGCCAGCCTGGTACGGGCGGCCGCATCGTCGGGCGCCGCGCGCCAGGCGCTAATCGCGACGGCGAGGCGCTTGACGGAGGGCGTATCGGTCATCTCGGCGACCATGGCGTGGCGACCGGAAGGCGGCAAGGCTGGGCACACCGCGCGATTGCCCTGCGGCGCCGAACGTCGCATCGTGGGCGCAACGATAGCGATGGGAGGCAGGGCGATGCGACGGTTGATTCCGCTGACGGCGTTGTTGTTGGCTGCCGCCTCGTCACCCGCGAAGGTCGACATGGCCGCCGCGATCCTGCCGCCGCCAGCCGCACCTGGCAAAGCGGTCGCACCTTTCGTCAAATATGGGGAGGCCAGGATCGCGCTTACCCATGTCCGAATTATCGACGGCACCGGCGCACCGGCTCAAGACGACCGACTGCTGTTGATCGATGGCGGCAAGATCGCGGCGATCGGTGCCGGCGGCGACCCGGTGCCGGCGGGCTATCGCGTGATCGATGCGACTGGCCAGACCGCGATGCCGGGCATCGTCGGGATGCATGACCATATGTATTATGCCGCGCGGCCCAATTTGGCGTCCGACGGCAAGTCCGAACCGCCG
>Ga0207654_10000203_pt1 | contig 36591 bp, 28 predicted proteins | sample KBSC64metaG_FD_184355 | JGI IMG/M metagenome (GOLD analysis project Ga0207654, IMG submission 184355) | Corn rhizosphere microbial communities from Kellogg Biological Station, Michigan, USA - KBS C6-4 metaG (SPAdes) (version 2) | ecosystem: Host-associated > Plants > Roots > Rhizosphere > Soil...
ACCACTGGGCTATGTGCCCCCAGCGGAGTTTGAAGCGCAGTATCTTGCAACACAGGCACGGCTTCATGCGGACCTCGCCGCATGAACACTTAAATCATCGAGTCTCCGGGAAACCCGGGGCGGTTCAGAATGCACAACAAGCAACATCTTCACAAGACAAAACCATTGCATCTGCGGGACGTCAAATCCTTGATATGATTAGAGATGTCGAAGCTTCTGATCAAACCGTAACCATTGAAGCAAGAGATCTTTCAAAAATTAACGGATTTGGTGCGAGGACAGATACAACAGGATGGGGCATAATCATTGATGGGAAGGATCCACGGATAGATCCTACAGTTCTTCTTGCGCATGAACTTGGGCATGCATATTTCACTCTGATTGACTCAAAGAAAACATGGTTCTTGAACTGGTCGCGATCCGTTCAGTATGAAAATGATGCCAGAGCAATTCTAGGCTGTTCGCGACGTATTATGGGCTTGGACATGCTTTATGTACCGGCATGTAAATGAATTTTCTTGTGTGCAGCCAATCACCAGGAGTACCTAAAGGATGTTAGAGCTGACAATTCGGCGTAAAATGTTATGGGGGGTTGGTGTTGCTATCATCTTACTATTTCTGGACCGGTATAGTTACGGATTCGTTGGGCCAGAGGCGTTGCCTCAATTTCATCTTTGGCAGATCCTGGTTACAGGAATCTTGATCGCATTTTTGGTTGGTGCAATTCTTCTAATTGAATATGGCGAATGGAGGATGGTCTTGATATGTCTCTGTGTTGAGGGATTCATCTTTCTGGTAATGAACGGAGCATACTTTCATCGCGACGGATTCTATCGTTTGCTATGGGGGTATGAGCATTCGTCCCAAGGGCTCCTTCTGACCATATCTGGACTCGTCGTCCGGATATGGCTTATCATCTGGGGATGGCGACTCCAATCTTACGATGCATAGTGGTGTGGTCGATATATATATGGCCAATGAGTATGAATGCGGCGAAGTTCTACTGGAAGAAATTTGCGTACTGGGTCAGTAAGTTGCGCCGGATGCGACAGAGCGACGACGCCTACCGAAAAAGCTCATGATTGATTTTGTCGCTGGATAAGCATATACAGCAGGAAACCATCTGAAAAACACATAACGCTAGCAGAACGCAATCCATCTTTAGGTGGCCTTTCCCAATTTCAGCGTGCAGTTCTTATGCTGAAAACCCCATTCGAATGGAGAGTATGCCACGAGTTCTGTTAGTTGCCTCGTACGACGTGTGTACGATCCAAAGTGTTGATGTCAGAGTGCTGCCTCGCCTCTTGCCGGACTCCCTTGAAAGTCCGAAGTTATACGCCGCATGGCGACGCAATCTAGGTGCAAAATGAGACACATCATCCGCTCTCCACACGGTCTTCGTAATAGGGTAGACGGCAGCGTTATTACTTGGAAGGCCGATGTACCTGAGTTCGGTGAGATATTTGGCTCAACCCATGTCTTGACGCTGTTTTCTCACCAGGCTCCACCCTCTCGCCTCCATCGCCTCTCTCCCGCCGACCTCGCCCTCGGCCTCCGCATCCTCGCCGACCTCCTCGGCGCCGGATTATCGATGTCTCGGACCCTGGCGACGTTCTCGGATCTCGCCCCACCAGCCTGGCTCCCCGGCCTCCCACCCATCCGCGACGAAATTCGCGCCGGCCGCACTCTCGCAACCGCCCTGGCCTCCAGCGGCCTCGCCATTCCCCCCATCGTCCTTGGAATGATCCAAGCCGGTGAAGCCGGCAGCGGTCTCCCCGCCGCAGTCCGTCGTGCCGCCACGCTCACCGAATCCGCCGCCGCAACCAAGAGCGCCATCCGCGCCGCCCTCGCGTATCCCGTAATCCTTGCCGTAGCGGGCCTATCCGCCGTAGTCCTCCTCGTCGGCGTCGTTCTTCCCCGATTCTCCGCCATTCTCGCTGGGCTCGGACAAGCAATTCCGCCGACGACACGCTCTCTCCTGACTGCGGCACACATCGTCTCAGTCTCCGCAATTCCCGCCGCGATCGCCTTGGCCGTAGCACTCATCGCACTCAAAGCTTGGACCGCGACACCAGTTGGACGGTCTCGACTGCACACTTTCCTGTTGCAAGTCCCCGTCATCGGTAACGTCCGATTCGCCTCAGCCACCGCTCACACCACCGACGCTCTGGGATCATTGCTCGCCAGCGGCGTCCCACTCCCAACCGCGCTCGCGCACACCGCAAAGGCCTCCGGTGACGCGGCGATCGGCACCCGGCTCCTCCACGTCCGCGAGCGCGTCCTCGCTGGCGAGCGCCTCGGCAGGGCAGCCGAGTCAATGAATGCGTTGACCCCAACCGCCGTTCGTCTCATCCGCGCAGGCGAAGATACCGGCCAACTCACCAGCATGCTCCATCACGCCGCGTCGATCGAAGGGGATCGTGCGCAACAACTCGTGAAGCGCGCCGTCCGTCTCCTCGAACCAACGCTCATTCTCGCGTTCGGTGGACTCATCGCCTTCGTCGCCGCCGCGTTGCTCCAGGCCGTCTACAGCATTCGTCCTGGGTGATGACATGTGGAGAGTCTCGCCGAGGATTCACACTCCTCGAGCTCGTCGTCGTGCTGGCGATTCTGGGAATCGTGGCGCTCGTATCGGTCCCGGCGCTTCAGACCGGCGCCGTGACTCCGAGCACGTCTACATTCCAAGCAACGTTGACACATCTCCGCGATTCGGCGCTCAAAACTGGAGCCGCCGTCACCGCCGACGTCGTCGACAGCGTCGCTCCGGATTCCGTACACTTCGGCACCGCGACGGCGTTTCCTGACGGGACCGTATTGAGCAGCGTCGGTCCCGTGGAGTGGACGACAGGGAAGGTGCGCGCGACAACTGGAGATACCATACAATGAATCCCCGCCGAGCGAGACGCGGCGTCGTGTTGCTCGAGATCATCGTCGCGCTCGTGATCCTCGTCACGGCTGGGATTGCCGCGGTCACGCTCGCCAGTCAGTCCGCCCAGACGGTCGAACGTGCTCGCGCAGCAGAACGCCGCACGCAAAGCGCGAGTGCGCTGCTCGATGTGATGACGCTCTGGCCGCGCGAAGATCTCGATCGCCACATCGGATATCGCCGACAAGGAGAATGGGTCGCGTACGTCGATCGCCCTTCGCCATCGCTGTATCGTATCGCGATCTATGATTCGACCCGGCACGATGTCATTCTCGAGACAGCGGTGTTTCGCGACGTGCCATTCCAGGCGCAGTGACGTGATGGGGAACGAGTCCAATCTTCAGCGTCGCGGGTTCACGCTTCTCGAAGTGATCGTCGCCATCGCGGTGATGTCGATCGTGATGTTCGGCGCTCGCGCCATTCTCGATCAAGTAGGCGCGTCGGGGACACAGATCGCCGCCGCGGCGACGGACGCCGATCGCGCCGCGAACGCGGAGTGGATCGTTCGTGGACTCATCGACCGAACGGTCGCCGCGGATAGCGCGACGCCATTCACGGGCACGCCAGTCTCGATGTCGTTTACGTCATGGTGCGACGTTCCCGATGGATGGCGTGAGCCCTGCGGCATTCAGGTGGCGATCGTTCCTGATTCTACCGCCACCGCGCTGATCGTGCGTACGTCGACCGGCCACATCATTCGCCTGCGTGAGCATGCCACCAACGCCCGGCTTCGATACATCCAAGATGTCACGAACGGCGGTCACTGGCTCGCGCGTTGGCTCGATCCGACGAACACCCCAGTTGCCGTCGGATTCGTCTCCGACCAAGATACGCTCACGTTCCGCATTGGGGGACGCCGGTGAGACACGACCGGCACGGTTTCGCACTCATCGTCGTACTCTGGGTCATCCTCGGCCTCTCCGTCCTCGCATTCGGCGCATCACTCGCTGCACGGTCGGCGCTCGCGGGCACACGAAATCGCGCGGCGCTGACGACAGCGTGGTGGCGCGCGGATGGGTGTGTGGAACGCACTAGAGCCGCGATCGCGGACACGATTCGTCGCCTCCCCCCCGGCGGGGTGATGGCGTTCTGGGACACGGTGGACCGTGTCATCGCACGTTCGCCGTATCTGCGCGGGACGTCCTGCGTCATCCACATGCGCGCGAGTGGGGCGGCGTTGGACATCAACCGGGCTGACGCGGAGCGATTACGTCGACTCTTCAACGTCATCGGCATCCGACCCGCGCGCGCGGATAGTTTGATCGATGCGTTGCTGGATTGGCGAGATACCGACACGATCCCGCGTCCGAATGGCGCAGAGCGTGGATGGTATCGTGCGCATCACCGGCGTGTTCCGCGCGATAGTGCGTTTGGGAACGTGCAAGAGCTTCTTCGCGTCCGGGGATTCGAGCATTTTGGAGATACGCTCGCGCTCTTCGGTGTGGATGGTGGGTTGATGCCGCTGTCGCATACGCCACTTCCTGTGCTTGCGTCGCTTCCGGGGCTTTCGCCCACGGTGGTCACCCACATCGCGCAGCGGCGTGCCCGGGGAGAGTGGATTCCGGAGTTGGTTGCGCTGGAAGGAGGTTTATCCGCAGACGATCACGAGCAGTTTCTGGCGCATTACCAGGAGCTCATGACGCTGACGAGCGTCGTGCCGGAGACGTGGATGTTGACGGCGAGTGTGACCGCAGGAGAGCCGGCTGTGGCTGGCGTCGTCACCGTCCAATTAGGGCGGGCAGGGACACGTGTCGCGGTGTTGGGGCGACGATGAGGACGCAGAACCCGAGTCTTCGATCAATCATTCAATGAATAGGACGGCGCGACAACAACATGTAATGTCGCGCCGTCCTCATCGAATTTCTACGGCCTACCGCTCGTAAAACGGCGGCGGCTCGATCCCCAGCGACCGGAGATACACATACCCCTGGGCCCGGTGATGGATCTCATTGTCGATCACATACAACAAGATCCCATACCCGCTCATCTCCCACTGCCCGAACGCCATATCTACTTCCTGAAACCGATGCGCCGGAATGCTCGGCCACAGCCGATCGATCTCCACCGTCGTCGCGTCCCATTGCGCCAACGTCTGATCGCGCGTCCATTCATCCGTCTTCGCCGCAAACTCCCACTGGCCGCTGATCACCCCTTTCAACGTTGGTGCCGCCATCTCGATGATCTCCTTCGATTGCTTCGCGAAGGTGCGCATTCCACCGATCGTGTGTTGCTCGAACGCCACTTCGGGAAAGGCGGCGATCACTCGTCGTGTGAGACGGCGATGGCCTTGCCAATGTTTGAGGAGTTGATCCGGTGTGATCACGGTGGATGAGGATGTAGCGACAGGCGCAGTCATGGCGAAGACCTCGAAGGAGAAGGCAGGAAATTCTGGGGCAATCCATGAAATATAGGAGTGCGCCAACGCGGTGCTTTCGAAACGCCGCGAGCGTCCCGGCGCCGGCGCATCGACGCGAATTCGGCACGAAACGGATGGCGCGACCGTGGTCAGCGATGTATTATGGGCCCCGTGGCGTTTCCTCTTTGGCTCACAGCCGCTGACGACGCGTGGCGTACCGGCGATGGTGGTGATACACCGTCCTCGCGGCGGCCGCTACATGTTCAGGCGTCGATGCTCCCCGCTGAAGACGAGACGGTTGTGGCGCAGATTCGTCGCGGTGAGAGTGACGCGATGCGCCAGCTCGTGCTCCTCCACTTCGAGGGGATGGCGCGGTATGCCGAATCGATCGTCGGGGCGCGTGATGACGCCGAGGATGTCGCGCAGGACGTGCTGACCTGTGTCTGGGAGGGGCATGACACGTGGACGCCGCGAACCAGTATCCGCGCCTATCTACTGACCGCCGTTCGTTCCCGGGCGATCGACCTCCGTCGCCAGTTGGAAGCCCGGCGGCGGCGCGCTGAGCGGGCTGCGGTCGCCCAGGAAGGGGATTCGCCGACACCCGATGCCTCCCTCCTGTGGGCCGAAGAAGATGCCGTGCTCCGCCGGGCCTTCCAGACGCTCCCAGAGCGGTGGCGGGAAGTCGTCGCGCTGCGGTACGGGCAGCAGCTTCCCTTTCAGGACGTGGGCCGAGTGCTAGGCATTTCCGAGGACGCGGCGAAGAAGCTTGCCCGCCGGGCGGTCCTCGAGCTCCGGCGGATACTCGGCGTCTAGCGCTCGCGGTCGGCCGCCTTCGATTCACCAATTTTCGGCCGCCGGGACGAATTTCGTCCCTTTCGTCACCCCAGCTCCGTCTCTTGGATGTGAGCGACGAGTCTTTCCCCCCCATGCGCGCCGACGACGAGTTGCCGTTCGAGGCGCTCGACCGCTATCTGGCCGGCGGTGCCAACGCGGATGATCGCCGGGCGATCGATCGATGGATGGCGACGACCTCTGGTGGCCAAGCCGGACTCGATCGGTTGATCCGACTCGTTCGCAGTGACGCAAGCGCGTACACGAACCCGGCGATCATCGCCGAACGAGTGCTCGCCCCAACGACCAACATTCAAGGAAGAACGACCACGCAGACGGCGAATGTTCCGCGGTTCGGCCGCGCGGCTGGAACGCGCGGCTGGAACGCACGCGCCATGACCGGTGCGCTGTTCGCGACCGTCGCGCTCGTTGGTGTCGTCGTGTTCAAGCATTCGACGTCCCCCCTTGCGCCCGCAAATACGCGAGCGGAGACGTACGCGACGCACTGTGGGCAGATCGCCCATCTCACCTTGCGCGACGGGAGCCGGGTCACCTTGGCGCCGAATTCACGACTCTCGGCGATCATCACCAAAGGACAACGACACCTCACGCTCAGCGGCGAAGCGCAGTTCGTCGTCGCACACGATGTTGCGCAACACAGTCCATTCGTCGTGCAAACCGGCGCTGTCCGCACGCAGGTGCTCGGTACGACATTCGACGTGCGGCACTACGCCGGTGATACCGACGTCCGCGTCGTCGTCACGGACGGGAAAGTCGTCGCCGGGGGGGCGGCGCGGCTGACGGTGGCGGCGGGCGAGGCGGCGCGGTTGACCGATTCGACCGCCGTCGCCGTCCCACCGGACGAGGCGGCATCGTATCTCACCTGGACGCAGGGACGGTTGACGTTCACGCGCACGCCGACGGCGGAAGTTCTCCGCGTCATTGGACGCTGGTACGGCTACCAATTCCGCCTCGCCGACTCCACACTCGCCGCTGAGCCGATCAGCGCCACGTTCGACGTGCACACGCTCGATGAAACGGTACAGTCGCTCGAGCTCCTCTTCAACGTGACCGCCGACGTTCACGATTCCGTCATCACGCTCCATCCGGGGCGCACCACTCAAGCGGGTCCGCGCCGAGGCGCGGAGCGCCGCGAAGCTCCATACCCTTTCACTCGTAAGGAGGTAGGACGGTGAGCACATCCGCTGTAAGTCTCTTCAGGGCAGTCATGCCGTTGGTCGTGTCGGCGGCACCGCTCGCGCTTCCTGCGCAGCAATCCGTGGCGGCTGGCCGCTCGTCCGACGTGGAATCGTCGCGTGCGGGCGAGGCACTCCTTGCACGGCCGGTGACCGTGCGGCTCGACAGCGTGCGCGTCGAGGCCGCGGTCCGTGCCCTCGCCGACCAGGCGAAGATCCGCGTGCAGTATCGTCCGAGAACGCTCGACGCGATCACGACGTCAGTCACCTTGCACGCGTCCAACGTGCCACTCGGCGTCGCCTTTGCCCGCGTCCTCGAAGGGACGTCGCTCGAAGCCGTCGCGATTCGGGAGGATGTGATCGTCATCGTTCCGGCGTCGTCGCACCAGGTGGTGAACGGAGTCATTCGGGGCACCGTGACAGACGTGAAGACGAAGACGCCGATCGCCGGCGCGAGCGTCGCGATCGACGGGGCGACGCGCGGGATGACGACGGACGAGCACGGCGCGTATCGGTTCGCCTCGGTGAGCGCGGGTGCGCACACCGTGACGATCAAACGCGTCGGGTATGCGCGCAAAGTCCAGCGTGTCACCGTGACCGACGGCGAAGAGCAGGTCGTCGATGCGGCGCTGGAGCAGAGCGCGAACCAACTCGACCAAGTCGTCGTGACGGGAACGGTGATTCCAACGGAGATGAAAGCCGTCCCCAACGCGATGACCGTGATTACCGCCAAGGAGATCGAACAGCGTGGGATCACCCACGTCGATCAACTGTTTCGCGGCGATGTGCCGGGCGTCTTCGCGCTGAATGGGGGAGCGGCATCGCCACTCGGTGAAGTCACGATGTTTTCTCGAGGCGCGAGCGCGATCCAACCGAGCTCGCGGACCAACTACAGCCAGACCAATCCCATCAAGACGTACGTCGATGGCGTCGAGCTGGCGGATCCGCAATACTTGTCGCAACTGGATCCGAGAAGCATCGAGCGCATCGAGATCCTGACGGGGCCGCAGGCGTCGACGATCTATGGATCGAACGCCATCAATGGGGTCATGCAGATCTTCACGAAGCGCGGCTCGACCCCGAAACCGCAGGTCACCGCGACGTTGATGAGCGGGCTGATTCAAAATAGCTTCAACAGCGCGCTCACCCCGCTCCACGATTATTCCGCGCAGGTGAATGGCGTCGAAGGGCGTCTTTCCTACAATGCCGGCGCCGGGTGGAATTATGTGGGGCAGTGGGCGCCATCTCAGCAGACCGCGCGGCTCAATGCCTTCGGCGGAGCACGGATGGAGATGCCGACTCCTGTCGGTTCGTTCACGACGGACGTCTCCCTCCGCCGGACGAACACCCAGAATCAGGAACGGGGCGACTTCTCCCAGGGATACTCCAACTACGGCCAGACGGGATGGTATAACGTCTACACCAATGCCAGTGGCCGGAACATGGTCACCGACGCGTTCTCGGGGCAGACACTCGGGCTCACCCTCAATTACGCACCGCTCACCTGGTGGTCGCATGAAGTGGGCGTTGGCGTGGACGTCGCCAACCATGAAGGGCGGCATACGCAACCCTCCTTCTCATACAAGGGTGATACGAACCTGTTCTACAATCAGACGCTCAACACCAAGCGGTCGATGCACTACAACACGACGCTTCGCGTGCCGGTGACGTCCGTGGCGCAAGCGACGCTCACGACTGGTGTCGATGGATGGCAGAGCATCACCAATGGACTCTCGGCGAACCCGTCGTCGCTCTCCGGAACGTTGCACGCGTCATACATGAGCGTGACTCGTCAGCCGGAACACAACACCGGCGCCTTTCTGCAGGGGCAACTCGGATTCTTCGACCGGCTCTTTCTGACGTACGGGTTCCGCGCCGAATGGAATCCGAGCTTCGGAAAGGAGGCGGAGCCGAACTACGCGCCGCGGTATGGAATCTCGTACAATGTCGATGTCGGTCCTGTCACGGCGAAGTTGCGGGGGAGCTATGGCCGGTCGACCCGTCCCCCGGCGGTCGATCAGAAACGCGCGTTCCCCGAAACACAAACCGATCTCACCGACGCGTACGGGCAGTACAACACCACGATCGCCAACCCGGAGCTGGCGCCGGAGATCCAGCAAGGCGGCGAAGGGGGGCTGGAGCTCTACCTGGGCAATCGGGCGTCGCTGTCGATCACACGGTACAACCAAACGGTGAACGACCTCATCGTGAACGTCGAGGTCCCCGACAGCATCCGATCGTTGCAACCGAACCCGATTTTTTACGGATTTCTCCCGGCGAGCGAGTGCGTGCGGGAACGGTGGGGCTCGTATCTGTGCTCGAGCCAGGACGCGGCGGGGTATGTCTACAAGCTGTTGACCCAGAACATCAACGCCGCCAACATCCGGAACTCCGGGTGGGAAGTGCGCAGCACGCTCACGACAGGTCCGTTCACCTCCACCGGCACCTATAGCTGGACGAGGAGCCGCACGATCGGTGTGAATCCGCGCTATGCGTATCAATTCGCCAGCGTGTCCGCGTGGCCCGATTTTCAGCGCGGTGCAACCTATGCACTGCTCCCGGAGCACACGTGGGCGGTCGGAACGACCTACGCACTGCGCGGGACAACGATCACGTTGGCGGTGAATGGTGTCGGACGTCTGCGGGATCGGCAGAACCAGTTCTCGCTGCGAAACCTCGATATGCGCGTCCGTCTCGACGAAAATCGGTACAACTTCGGCGAGTACTACAGGACGTATACGTCGTTCTCCGGCAACTATGCCATGGCGGACCTGACCGCGTCGCACCAATTCACCCACACCGTCGAAGGGGTGATGCAGCTGCAGAATCTCACCAATGAATTTACCGACGACTTCGAGGCGCGCTTCGCGTCGCAAGGGCGCCAGTCGAAAGCTGGGTTCCGCGTCCGCTTCTAGGTCGTTTCACCACGGATTTCGAAACAGATTTCGAAGGATTTCGGTCGTGATGTTTTCACGGAACTATCTCGTCGGGGGCGCCGTCGCCATGTATTGTGCGGCGCTCCCGCTGGTGGCGCAAACGGCTCCCGCCTCTCCCACGTCCACTCCGGCATCGGCTCCCGCTCCGGCGAACGGAGCACCTCGTCCCCTCACGGCGTCGGAAGAGTCGCACGGATTCACCTTGTACCAAGTCGTCGGATTGGTCGGACGTGATGGACGACCACTCGTGCAGGATCAACTCGATACCGCGTTGCAACAGCGCGCCGCACAATGGGTCGACTCACTCCGGCGGCAAGGGGTGACTGGGATTCAGCTCGATCCGTTCGGGCGACTCGCGGTGGCGGCCAGGCAGGACGAATTCGCGAAACAGCAATTCGCGAAGCGTCTTGCGACGCCAGGGTTATCGGTCGACGATCGTGCGTACGCGCTTCTCCTGGCGGTGCGCACGTTCGGCGCCGACGGCAACGATACGGCACGCATGCGGACGGCGCTCGACTATCAACGGCAACTCGACGCACTGCCGGTGAGTGTCGTCATGCAAACCTATCGCGGGCATGTCGCTTTAGGCGAATCCTTCTACGCCGTCGGGAATGGAGCGCAAGTCGTCGATCAGTTGACGCATGCGTTCTCGCTGGTTCCGCAGATGCCGTACATCCGGCGCGACTGGCTCCACTTCCGGTTCGCGTTCTTGATGCTCGCCGACGTGTGGTCGGGCATGCCGCAGGGACGGACGCGCATCGATTCGGTGGTGACGTGGCTCAAGACGTACGCGAAGGCGCCGCCGGAGTTGTTGGCGCAAAATGAGATGTACAAATGGCACGAGCAGTACGCGTTGGAAGATTTGCAGCGGCTCGCTCAAATGACGGGACTGCTTGGACGTCCCGCGCCGTCGATCACCGCGCACTTTTGGCTCAATACGCCCACCCCGGCGACACAAAGTACGCAGGTGCCAGGCGCTGCGGTAAAAACATTGAACGACGGGACGATTCGACTGCTCGAATTTGGTCACTATGGATGTCCAGGGTGTCTCGCCGCGCTGCCCAAGATGGAGCGGATTCGAAAGTCCATGCCCAAATCGGTCGAAGTGTGGCTCGTCTCACAAGAAGGAGACGTGTGGGGCGCGACACGCTGCACGGCGCCAGAGATGGCCGGGCATCTCACCAAATTCTATCAAAAGAAACAGTACGGGCTCCCCATCGCGATTTGGATCGGAGCACGAGCAGCGGATGAGGACGGCGGTAGCCAGATCCAGGAAAGTCCGATGAGCGCGACGTTCCAATTCTTTGGCTGGCCGACGTTCGTCATTACGGACGGACAAGGGCTCGTGCGGCACATTCAATTCGGCTTCTCGGAAGCGCCACTCATGAACAGCCTCAAATATCTCACCGCCGAAGCGGTGCGATCGGGACACCCAGCCGGACAGGCAACTGGGTCACCCGTGCCACCAGCGGCGAGCACGGCGGCACCGGCTCCCTCCGGATCGACGGTCGGCGGAGCACAGTAATCATGGCACCTTCCAACAGATCGTCCACGCGCGGATTCTCCACTCGGCGCGCATTTCTCACGAACTCCGCGGTGGCGTTGACCGGCGCGGGGCTCGGGATGCCGTCCATCGCACGTGCCTTGTCGTCCGGCCAATCGTTGCGACAACTTCCGCTGCAATCGCGACAGCCGACGGCGACATTCTTTCCCGATCTCGTCGATCCTGAAACGTTACGGACCCTCGCACGCGCCGGGATCGAAGCCGCGCAACGGGCCGGTGCAACGTACGCGGACATCCGCGTCTCCGACAGCCGATGGCTCCGCATGTTTCAGAGCGGAATTTTTCTGCCGATCAGTGAAATAGATTTCAAGTACACGTACGGCATTCGCGTCAACGTCGGTGGGGCGTGGAGCACGGCCTTCGGGTCGAATCCAACGGTCGATGGTGTGGCGAGCTCCGCACGATCGGCGGTCAATATGGCAAAAGGGCTCGCCAAGGTGGTTCCCGCGCCTCTCCCATTCACCGCGGTTCCTGCGCAGCATGGGGAATGGACGACGCCGATCGGGATCGATCCGTTCGCCATCTCGCCGGACGAGCATGTCAAATTGTTGGGCGCGTACAAGAATACGGCGGAACGCGTCCCCGACGGTCTGATCGACATGGACGAGTTTCTCTGGACCAGCGAAACCCGCGTCGTCGCGACGAGCGAAGGAAGTGTGGTCACACAACGCTTGGCGCGCGCGTTCCCGACAATCGTCGTCGCCGCGTGGCTGCCGGCCCAAAGCGAGCGAATGCTGCTCCCCGTGCAGGGATTCGTACCGAAAAGCGCGGGTGTCGAAGCGATGCTCGGTCCCGCGTTGCAGGGCGAGATCAAGGTAACGACGGAGGAAGCCAGACAGTTGGGGACGGTTCGAGAGGGAAAACCAACGGTCGGCCGATACGAAGCGGTCCTCGATGGGCCGGCGATGGGGGCGCTGTTCGAAGCGACACTCGCCCACGCGCTTGGCCTCGACCGCGTCCTCGGTGCCGACGCCGACGGCGATGGGACGAGTTTCCTCGGCCCGGTGGACGACGTGCTCGGCGTCCCCTTCTTCTCCTCTGCATTGACGATTACGGCGGATCGGTCGATGCCGCATCACGGCGCCGCGCGATGGGACGATGAAGCGGTTCCCGTCTCCTCGTATCCCGTCGTGCGGGATGGGCGAGTCGTCGACTACTTCGCGACGCGAGCGAATGCAGAAGCGCTTTCGTCGTGGTACGCGAAGAGCAAGAAACCGATGACGTTGCATGGGTCGGCGATCTCGTGGACGCCGGCGAGTGCTCCCGTCGGCGCGCCAATGCGACTGCAGGTGTCGCCTGGGGCGGAGGGAAACAGTCTGGATGCGCTCGTGAGCCGCATGACGAATGGGGTGCTCATTCGTGGCGTGAACAACAGTTATGGTGGAATGGACGTCGATCAACAGCTGTCGACGGGGACGTTCGTCCCGCTGCACCTGTACGAAGTGAAGCGCGGCAAGATCGTCAGCCGGTGGCGCGGCGGCGCCGTTCAATTCCAAACCAAACAGTTGTTACAATCGATCACGACGATGGGGAATGCAGCCTCGATGTTCGAATATTTCCGGCAATATCAACGGTGGGATCCGTGGCGTCCAATCACCATCGCGTCACCCGCCGCGCATTTCAAGCAAATCGACGTCGTGCAATTGTGGGGATGACGATGATGCACCGTTTACTACCGGGCGCGCGCCGCGTGATGACGCGTGATGAAGCATTGGCACTGGGGAACAAGTTACTTGGACTGCTCGACGAGGAATCGGTGGGCGTGACGATCGAACATTCCGCGCGCGCCATCACCAAAGTCAGCAGCCAATCGACGACGACCGACGATGGTGACCGTGTGCGGATCACCTTCAAATCGCAATTCGGCTCGGGGATTCCGGTCGAGATCACGACCAATCAACTGAACGACGCCACGCTCCGTCACGTCATCGACCGCACGCACGCGATGATGCCGCACAAGTTGTCGTCATCCGAGTGGGAGCCGGTCGACTATTCCGATCTCACGCCGTTCACGTACAACGCGCGCGACGTCACGCCGGTCGCGCTGTGGCACGAATCCACTGCTCAGGCGATGGAAACCGCGCGCGGCGAGGCTGTTCCCGCCATGTTGGAACGCGTACACTCAGCGGGATTGACGGGCGCCGCGACGGTTGGGCTCATGACACGCTCGATTCTCCATCTGTATCGGCAAGGGCTGACGGCGTTCGCGGAGGAGACCGACGCGGAAGTCACGATGACGGCGCGCATTCCTGACGGAAAGGCGTCAGGGTGGAACGGGGAAGCGAACCGCGATTGGAGTAAGCTGACGCCAACGACGGTCGCGGATCGCGCCATCGATTTCGCCAAGCGCAGCAAGGGGATGGTGGCGCTCGAGCCCGGACGCCGAGTCGCGATCCTCGGGCCGGCCGCGGTGGGACAGTTGGTGCAGGCGATGGCGTTCGCGTTCGACTGGCTCTTGACGAACTCGCAGGATTCGCCAGGCACGCCGTTCACCTTCGTCACACACAAGAGCACGGGACGGCACACGCGCTTCGGGATGCGCGTCTTCGATCCTCGCATCATGATGGTCTCCGACCCCGCCGATCCGATGGGTGGTTTCTCCCCGTTCTTCGAGTCGTGGGGAATCGAGTGGGACGTCCTCGGATTTCCCACGCCCGCGGCAACGTGGATCGATCGGGGTGTGTTGAAGCAATTTGCGACACGCGTTCCGGAAGCGTTGGACCGGAACGTCCCGACATGCGATCAACCGCATTCGGTACATCTCTTCCCGGCTCCAGGGACCCCTACGGCGACGGTCGAAGAGATGATCGCGAATTGCGCGGAAGGAGTGTACGTCAACCGCTTCTCGAGCGTCAAAGTCCTCGACCATCCGACGGGGATGATGAGCGGCGTCACGCGGGACGGGTGTTTCCTGGTGAAGGATGGGAAGATTTCGAAGCCGATCAAGAATCTTCGTTTTACGGACTCGCCGTTTTACGGGCTCAACAAGCTGGAGATGATCGGAACGCCGGAGCGGGTGGCGTTCGGGTATCAATCGTCCAGGGAGCAAAGCGATTGGCGGCATTGGCCGGCGCTTCCGGTGATCGTGCCGCCGATGATGATTCAGGATTTCAACTTCTCGGCGTTGGCGGACGCGGTGTGATCCTAGGAGCAGTTCCAGTTTCATCCGATCCATTGGAGAGAAAAAGGCCAGATACCATCTGGCCTTTTTTTAATATACGGGGTGGCATAGAAACGCGGTCGCGTGGAGGTGACGGCGGAAATTGACCCTGGACGGAAGGGCGATCATGCGCATATGATGGGTGCGTCTATCACACGCCGCGAATGATGATGCTTCCGGTTCGACGTACATCGTCGAGCGTATCCCAATGATCCCTGACGAGCGCGCCCAGCGACAAGCGCGCGATGCCGCGCTCGTTGTGCGCATTCGCCAGGACGACGCATCGGCGCTCACGGAGCTCGCGCGTGTGTATTTGCTACCACTCGCGGCCGTTGCTGAAGGGATTCTCGGGTCTAATGCCTTCGTCGATGACGTGTTACAGGAGGTGTTTGTCTCGCTCTGGATGCGACGTACGACATTGGACATTCCGGAGAATGTCGCGGGATATCTCCATCGCCTTGTCCGGAATCGCGTGTTGAATGTCCTACGACATGAGCAATCACAGCGTCGAGTGGCGACGATGGTGGGAATGCTCCAAGAGCACAGCGTGCAGAACGATGCAGAGCGCTCACTCCGGGACGCCGATACACAGACGGAACTCCGCGCGGCCATGGCGCAAATTCCGGAAAGTCCTCGCCAAGTCCTCTCACTGAGCTTGGGCGGACTAAGCTATGCGGAGATTGCCGACACCCTTGGCATCACCGTCGCCAGTGTGCGGACGCTGATGTATCGTGCGACAAAGCGCTTGACTCGGCACCTCCTCGATCGCGACCCGTAAAAACTCGAACGGCAAAAAACATTACCCTGACTGTTCACGTTTGGGGTGTCGAGCGGGTCATCCAGGTATGAGCGGTCTCTCACCAGACGACTTGGCGCGGATTACTGACTACGTAGCTGGGGAACTCCCCTCCGCGGACGTGGCGGGTACGGCACAATGGGTCGCTGAGGATCCGGAACGAACGGCAACGGTCCATCTTTTACGGCAGGCCCAGCAGACGCATCGTAAGACGATTGCCGCGCGTCTGGATGTAGAGCGATCGATCGCGGCAATTTCAGCGGCGATTGCTCGTGGCTCCGCGCACGAGACGATGAACGTCACAGCCGGGCAGTGGCCCGGGCCGTCCTCGACTCGTGCCGCTGTGGGGATTTTGCGCCGGCGTGTGCATAGGGTTCGGCTGATTGGTGCTGTCCTTGTCTGCGCGATCGGGATCGTCTGGCTTTCTCGTTTGGTGGGGCATCAGCGGCTGCCTGGATCCGCCAAGGCAAGTCTCTACGAGACGGCCATCGCCCAGCAGGCGACAATTCGACTGGCGGATGGTACGCGCGTCAGGCTCGCGCCGCAATCTCGCCTCCGCGTCGAACCTTCGTTCGGAACCGAGACTCGCACTGTGTTTCTCATGGGCGAGGCGTACTTCGACGTCGGCCCGGCTGCACACCGCCCATTTATCGTCCGAACCGCTGTCGCCGAGGCACGAGTGCTCGGTACCTCTTTCGCGGTTCGGTGTGACACCGCCGATCGGACGGCCCAGGTCACAGTGACGAACGGGAAAGTCTTGGTCACATCGGTGATGTCATCCCGCGCGCGAATGACATTGCATACCGGCACCCTTGGTCATATCACGGATTCGACCGTCGCATGGAGTTCGATCGATAGTGCATCGCATTATATCGCGTGGACTGGCGAGCAATTGATCTTCCGAGAAGCCTCCGTGACGGAAGTGCTGGGAGTCTTATCGCGTTGGTACGGCTATCAGTTCCGTGTGGATGACTCGACCCTTGCCGCGCAAAATCTCACGGCAATTCTCGACGCCCGATCACTCCCAAACGCTCTAGGAACCATCAAGCTGCTGTTACCCGTCGAGCTCGTGTTCGATGGAAACGTCGTTACCGTGCACGCTCGCCACGCGCGTCATAACTCCCCAAACAGCCGACGCGGCGATGGAGACGGGCTCTCAAGCTTTCACAGCGAGGTCGGACGGTGAAAATACGGTTTCAACGCGTGCGGATAAGTCTTGTCCGAGCGACGACATTCTTGGCATTTCTCTTTCTCCCGGGACACATGGTCCGCGCACAGGTGACGGTGTCGACGCGATCAGCGCCTCGGGCCGACACACGCGTGTTGGATTCTCTACTCGCGACGCGAGTCACCATCGACGTTCATCGTGTCTCACTCAGACGGGCCCTTGACATCGCCGCGGCGAGCGCGGGCGTGCCGCTGCAGTATCATCTTCAAACGATCGACTCGTATTCCGCGTTGATTACGACGCACCTGTCGAACGTCCCATTGCGTGCCGTCCTTGAACAATTGCTTGCCGGGACCGCCCTGACGGTGGCAGTCGACGGTGCGAGTCGACTGGCCATCGTTGCCTCTGACGTTGTACCCACCCCGGCTGCCGGAGTCATTGCTGGGACGGTCGTCAATGCCAAGACGCAGAAGCCGTTGGTTGGCGCGGCCGTCATTTTAGACGACACAACGCGACATGTTCGGACGGACGAGAACGGGAAATACCAATTCGCCAACGTCGTGCCAGGCACGCATCGGATCACGACCCGGTTCATCGGCTTCTCTCGGTACACGCAACTGGTGACTGTCGCGGACCGTGAAACTGTCATTGTGAACGTGGCGTTGGCTCCCAGTGTGAACACCCTCGATCAGGTCGTCGTCACCGCGACGGGCGCGCAACGGTATCGTGAGCTTGGGCACGTCGTTTCGACGATCAACGCGGACTCATTGGTGAAAGAGGCACCCATCACCAGTCTGAGCGAATTGCTCACCGCTCGTGTTCCGGGACTGCAGGTGCTGACCTCCGGCGGCGGTACGGTGGGCGGCAACGTCGCCCTTCGGCTGCGAGGACAAACGACGGCGAATCTCGATCCGCAGCCGATCATCATTGTCGATGGTGTGCGATATAAAAACACGAATATGGTATCCGACGGTTACGGAACGAGTCAAGACGCTCGGCCGTTCAACGCGGAGCCACGCAGTCCATTGAACGATTTGAACGTGAACGATATCGAGACGGTCGAAGTCGTCAAAGGACCGTCCGCTTCAACGCTATACGGGCCGGATGCGGCGAATGGCGTCATCGTCATCACGACCAAGCACGGAAAGGCCGGAAAGCCCGAATGGCATGTGTATGCGTATCCGGATCTGAGCACAGAATCAACGACGAATCCGAGATCCCCGAATGGATACCGGGCGTGGGGACATGATCCGTCGACAGGGCAGCTGTATCCGGGCCAGTGCTCTCTCGTATATCAATACAGTACTCCACAACAATGTGTGCTCGATAGTATTACTGTGGTCCCGACCGCGAATGCGACACCCGAGTATTCGGTCATCGCGAAGCGCCGGCCACAGTGGCATTCAGGAACGAGCGTCAGTGGTGGTGTGGACTCCTTCACGTACTTCCTCTCCGGCAATTACGATGCTCAGACCGGCGCCCTGCGACTGTCTCCGTTCATTGCACGAGTGCTGCAAGAACAGCTTGGGACCTCAACGTTGAGCGATGCCCTGAAAACCCCGAATGCGCAGCATACCGCCGCTCTGCACGCGAGTATATCGTCACAGCTGAATCCCATCAGTACCATAATGTTCTCGGCTGGGTATACTCAGGCGACTCAGCGGGCGATCGATATTTCGTCGGTCTATGGAGGAACGTACGGCGGTGGGGTTATTCCACCTGGCATCGACACGAGTGATGTGACCCAAGTGAGCCAATATCTCCCGACGAACGCGGCATTGCGAACGACGGAGCAACAAGTGCATCGATTGACCGCGACGGTGGGTGGCGTATTACATCCAGTCACGTGGCTCGTGGCTACCGCCAACGTCGGCACGGACCTCGACGGCACGATCGATCGTGGTATTGAGCCCGCAGGAGTCGAGGGGGAGGGATTCGGAGGCATTGCGAATGACTTCCGACGAGACAATACGGGCCGAAGCGTGAACCTTGGACTGACGGCAACGGCACGTCCTTCCATCTGGAGTTTCCGAACCTCTCTGGGAACACAGTATACATACACGAAGTTGGACGGCCTGAACACCAACGGGACAGGACTCGCGCCCGGAAGTACGTCGATCAGTACCGCAACGTCAGTCGGCACGCAGCAAATTTGGAGTGAGACGGCTTCGCTCGGGACGTACGTCGAGGAAGTGCTCGGTGTAAACGACCGATTGTTCCTGACAGGGTCGCTGCGATATGATGGTTCGACCTCGTTCGGCGACACATACCGGCCGCGCCCGTTTCCGAAGATTGGAGCATCATGGATTGTCTCTGACGAGCCTTTCGTTCGGCGTCTCGCTCTCCCCGGAATAACCGAACTACGGTTCCGGTACTCGTACGGGGCATCCAGTCGCTATCCTGTCTCAGGGATGAAATTCGGGGTTCTCGAAGCGGCACAGACCTTCTTGAACGGACAGCCGTACAGCGTGTTCACGCGTCGATATCTCGCCAATCCCGTCGTGCGACCGGAGCGCACGCGCGAAGCGGAATATGGTACGGATCTCACGATGGCTTCCAATGTTCGGATCGGACTGACGTGGTACACGCGTCGCACGAACGACCAGCTCAGTGTCATCGGACGTCCCGACTATTTCCTCCCGCAATGGGCGAACATCGGGGATCTTGCGGCCCATGGAATGGAAGCGACCCTCGGAGCGCGGATGTTCGATACGAAGATGGCGAGTTTCGATCTGAACGCCACGTACGCGTTCAACACGAATACGGTTCTGAGCACCGGAAGCGCTTCGCAGTATCAGGACGCCTATGGAAGCTTCGTCGTTGGGGCCCCACTCGATGCGTCGTTCGGTCAGACGATTGTCGGCGTGGCCGATACGGTCGGTGGTGTCCAGGACGGCGTCATTCTGCCGAACGAAGTCGTGTTGTCCCCGGTACACTATCTCGGTGTTTTCTTCGCGCCGAAAATGTATACCGTCACTCCAGTCCTCACGCTCTTCGGTGCGCATGTTCGTGTCTCGACGTTGTTCGACCGTCAAACCGGTGGGATCCAGCGCGATGTGTTCAGTGCAGGATGTGGGAATACGGGATTGTGCCTTGCTCCCTATCTCAAGACGACGCCGTTGCTGACGCAGGCGAAGTACGCCTCCGGAAACCCGGGAAGCTTCATTGTATCATCGAACTTTACACGGTGGCGCGAGCTGTCGGTCACCGGTGACCTGCCGCAACGGCTCCGCGAGCGACTGTGGCTCTCACGCGCCTCCGTCAGTATCCAGGTCCGGAACCTCGCACTATGGACGAATTATAAAGGACCGGATCCCGAGAGCGTCCCTGGTTTGGGTACCGTAGGACTGCGATCTGGACTGAACGGCGCCATCGGAATTCCGTTGGATCGGTCCTGGGCGCTCCGGTTCGATGTGTCGCCCTGATGGCATGTGTCCCACCGTGGCCGTCTGGTCTTTTTCCCCCTCGAGTGAATGTGATCCTATGTATGGTGATATCTGCAGTTGGCGCGTGACGCGGCGTCGCGTGTCCTGGATGGTGATGGGGATGGTGAGCGCGATGACCATGGCGTGTCATGGGATGCTCGATGTGAGCGATCCGACGTTGGTGCGGGATCCGGATATTGCCAACGCGGAAGGAGCGAATGCGAGGCGTCTGAACGCGCTTGGTGTGTTCACGCAAACGGCGTCGGCGTTGGCTGTCGATGTCGCGCGATTCTCCGACGAATGGGTGTTCGATATCCCCGCCGGACAGACGCCGAATGCGATCGATGTCCGCGATAGTCAAGGATACGAACAGGCCGCGGGGACGACCGACCGTCATTTGGGGCTGTGGGACCAGGTCTATTATCAGACGTCGATCGCGATCCCGGCGGTCCGTGCGTATACGCCGGACTCGTTGAAAGGAGATTTTTTGGGGCACTTGTATGGGATGCGCGGCTATGCCGTGCTCCAGATTGCGGAAGACGTCTGTCCCGGATTCCCGTTGAACGATGTGTCACCAGACAACCGTCCGCTGTTTAGCGGACCACTGTCGACAGATTCGGCGCTCGCGCTCGCGAATGCTGAACTGGACTCAGCCGTCAAGTACGTCCGCGATAGCGTACGCTTTGTGACACTGGCGCGTGTCGCCAAAGGGCGCGCACTGTTGGACGAAGGGAAATACAGTGAAGCCGCCGCCGTCGTCGCGGTAGTCCCGACGGATGCCGTGTACCAGACCGAGTCGGTGAACCAGTTCTACGCGCAGATGCGGCCAGGGCGCTGGCGGGATGGAGATTTCAACGTCGCGGTCGGCGACAGAGAAGGGGGGAATGGCCTGCCGTACGTGTCGGCCAACGATCCCCGTATTCCACTTGCGGTCGGCGGCGCGAGTGCGACCAATGCGTTGGATACCTTGTACATCACGACAAAATATACCGCGGCCTTTGACCCGATCACCTTGGCGAGCGGTGTCGAAGCGCGCTTGATCGAGGCGGAGGCCGCACTCAACGCCGGCGATCCCAATTGGCTCACGATTCTCAATACCTTGCGCGCGACCGTCGGATTGTCGGCGTTGTCCGATCCGGGGCCGATGGCTGCGCAAGTCGATCTCCTCTACAGTGAACGTGCATTTTGGTTGTACATGACCGGACGGCGTCTCGGCGATTTGCGTCGGTTGGTTCGAAACTATGGGCGTAATCCCGAAACCGTCTTTCCGTCAGGACCAGGGTACGGAAATGCAACGGCGTTTCCATTTGTCTTAGCCGCCGAACAGGTCGGGAATCCCTATATCACAGCCGGATGCACCAGCCGGTGATCGTATCGTCATCATGATGTTTTGGGGTGCGATAGGGAGTGCCGGCGCGATAGGCCGGTACCTGGCGCTCGGGGCCGCATGCAGAAACGGATGGGACGGTTCGATGTCACAGCGACTGCGTTCGGACTCGGCCGCTGATTCAGTCGTCACGAGCGCGCTTTCCGCGGTGTTCCGCGCGCTCCCAATGTCACGGGAGCATGACAGTACTCCGTCCGTGTCTGCTACTGGGACTTTCATCACGACGACGGAGGCGGTCGTTACCGTACCGCCCCATGCGACGTTCGCTGTTCAGGATCTGCGCACGTATGCGGGAATGCTCGACGCACTCTTCCCTTGGAGTGCCCCTGCTCCGTCGAGCGACTCGCCCAGCCGGCTCATGGCGGCGCGCGCAAGTGCGTGGCTACAGCGGTTGCAGGCAACTCGCGCGTTCGATCGTGATGGCCGAGAGCACGTGTCGCTCGCCCAGATCGCTTTTCGTGCGGGGCAGGATACCCTGGCACGTACGATTCTCGATACACGACTGTCGACACTCGGGATGAAAACGGAGGAACGATCGTTCACACTTGCCTTCGCCGTTGCATTGTTCGCCGACTCGACACAGGACACCGCCCGTCTCGTCCGAAATTTTCCCGTGGCGCTGTCGTATACACAACGACTGTTGGCGCTTCCTTCAGCCGGGTATCGAACTCGGAGCGACAGTACCAATGTACGCGAGCGGCAGATTCATGCCATGACGACACTGCTCTCCGCGGCACTGGCCTCACGACGCCCGGAGTTCTTCCTGGCGCAACTCCGCGAATTCTTGGTGCAGGCGGCGCGCCCGCGATTTCGTCATGGTTCCCAATCGGATCTCGTCCGTCAATTCCCCTATATCGACATCGCCATGGCGTTGATGACAGTGCCGTCAGGCCAGGCAATGATCGACACCCTCAACACGCGACTGGCTGCGCTCGGATACACACAACTCTCGCAGGACCGTGTGGCACTCTCGTTCATCGGGACACCAGCGCCCCCGGTTCTCGCGCACGCATGGCTGAATACGCCTGATTCTATATATGCACCAACCCCACGCACACATCCCTTCGACGACGGGATCATTCGTGTCGTCGCCTTTGGTGATGCCGAGAGTGACATGCTTCCCGCGCTCAATCGCGTGCATCAGCGGTTCGCGCACGACGGAACCGGGAATGTCCAGGTCGTCTTCGTGACCGAGTCTCAGGGACATGTCGGCTCGGCGCTCGTGACGCCTGCCGAGGAAGTGGCATGGCTCAAGACATTGTACGCGACGCGCTGGCGGGCGACGATGCCGATCGCACTCTGGGCCGGAGAAAAAGTGGCACATCCGTTTGGCTGGCATCAACCGATTCCCTCGCCTGTCCCTGCCACCTATCCACTGGGGCCTCCGCAAGGGGTTTGCATCATCGTGGATGGACACGGCATCGTACGCGCATTTCAGGCCTTGCACTCGCGAGCTGAGGAAGCGGCACTGATCGAGCTCGTAACGACGTTACGTGCAGCGCAGCCGTGATGTGCATGGATCCGATCGCACGTCCCTTGCCTCTCGATGCGGACGGCGTCACACGTCGCAACTTTCTCGGCACCGGATTGGGCGCTCTCATGGGAATGCGTTTCGTGCAGACCCCCATGCGCAGGGTAACCGAGACGATCCCGATTTCTGGCGTAACACGCCGGACGAGTGCGCAGACATGGGGTCCTGAAGCTGTTCCCGCGGACCAGCTTCGCGCACTGGCGCTCGTGGCGATGGATGCGGCGCACGCTGCCGGCGCGGACTTCGCCGATGTACGCATCGGCGTGCAGCGCGATCTGGGGGTTGGGAGGTATCCCGGAGGGGCGCAAGTCGAGCTGGCCATCGGATATGGCGTTAGAGCGTGGATCGACGGGGTGTGGAGTTTTCAACACGGCAATGTATTGACGTCGCAGGATGTTGCCGCCACTGCCCGGGGAGCGGTTGCAGGGGCACGTGAGTACGCAAAGGTCGACGCCCAATTGCGCGCACATCGCGCGTCTCTTGTCACGGGGGATGACAGAGCCCTGGCGTGGGCGCCGGCACCTCGAGTGACGGGGGAGTGGAGCGTCCCTGTGGAAATCGACCCCTTCACAGTTCCACTCGATGATCATCAACGTATCATCGGCGACCTGACGGCTGTCGCCTCGCCGGGCTTCGTGTACAGCAATGCGCAGGCGTTCGGGTACCTCACGAAGTGGCACGCGGAGACCCGGGTTTTTGCCTCGACCGATGGGTCGCTCGTCACGCAAGGATTCATGCGCGGCGGCATCGGCGTTCAAGCTCGCGCGAAGCTGCCGGACGAACAAGACTCCGTCACACTGTTTTTACCGGAACAGGATGACGTCTGCGCGGGCTTCGAATCCGTCCTCCGTCCTAACTTCATGTCCTATGTTCGGAATCTTTTCGACGAGGTCGTGCGATGGCGTGAAGTTCCTGTGCGTCCCTTCACAGACGTCGGCCGGTTCCCCATTGTGTTGGACGGCCGAACCATGGCGTCGTTGATTGGCAATACGATTGACAACGCACTGGATGGCGATCGCGTCTCCGGGATCGAAGCGGATGCAGCCGGTGGAAGTTTCCTGACCCCTGCCGAGGCGGTGCTGGACGCCCCGGGACCGCAATTCTCACCGCTGCTGACGATGCGAGCCCGCCGAACACTCCCATCACCGATGGCGGCGCAATGGGATGACGATGGTGTTGTTCCCGACGAATATCCAGTGATCGACGGCGGACGTGTTGTCGATTTTCATACGACACGAGAAACCGCACCGCTCCTCGCAGGGTGGTATGCGCGCCACGGTCGCGCACTCCGTTCGCATGGCTGTGCGGTCGCGCCAACCCCGGCAAGCCTTCCTCGGGGGACCGGCGGACATCTTTTCGTCGATCCGAGCCAAGCACCGGCGAGTCTCGACGCGCTGGTCCGAGAGGTATCACACGGGTTTCTTCTGATCAATGGAGGTGCGTTCGGCTCTCCGGGGTTGACGGCCGGGGAGATGCAAGGACGAGGCGCGAGTGTGATCCTCGAGATCCGTCGCGGCGTGCCCGTCGCTCGGACGGGGCTTCGCATGCAGTTCACCACGAACGCGATTCTCAAAAAAAACCTCTTGGCGCTGGGGGACACCACGACGATGGGCTGCGATCGGACGACCACGGCGAAAGGAATTCCTTGGCAAGAAAGTTCCCAACTCGTGACGGCACCGGCCGCCTTCTGCAAAGACGTCGACGTCATTCGGTGGGGCGCATAGTGCTGGAGTCGGACCTGGCATTAGGCGTATCGCCCCTATGGTTACCTCCACGTTCGCTCGACGCGAGCCCGGTGCTACCGCCGGACATCCTGCGCGCGATGGCGAAGGAAATCTTGGAGTTATCGACCGCCGATACGATGTCCGTATACATCGATCATACCGCGACCGGCGTCGCGCGTGTCGCCCGGGGACGCGTTCGATTGCAGGAGAGCGGGAGTGCGTTTCGTATCTACCTTGTGACACGGTTTGGGCATCGAGCGGAAGTGACGTTTTCCATGGATCAGTTCGACCGTTCCACGCTTCGCCAGGCCGTGCGTTATCTCGACCAGCTCGCTCGCACCCAATCGGGAGATCCGATCTCCCTCACAATGCCCGCGCTGCCGAGGGTCTACGGGCCCAATACGACGTGGCACGACGCAACGGCGCGTGCGCTCGCATCGTCTCGGCACGCCGCCGTTCCGGCACTCATCATTCCGGTACTCGATGCGGGGTTCGCAGCGTCGGGCATGATCGGTGTCTACGCGCATTCCACGGTATTCGCCAATACCGAGGGGCTCATGGTATCTGGGCAGGAGACGGATGCCGAACTCGCCGTCACCGCATGGAGCGCCGACGGAAAAGGAGCGGGATGGGCCGGACAAACGTCGCGCGATTGGACCACGTTGCGTCCGGACGCGATTGCAAGGCGCGCCATCCATCTCGCCGAACGCGCGGCGAACCCCGTCGCGTATGAGCCGGGTCGATACACAACGATTCTCGATCGCCCCGCGGTCGTTCAATTGGTGAATCGGATGGGAGAGCATTTCGACGCCCACGCCACGTTCGAGCGTCTCACCGCCCTCTTCAACACGTCCACACTGCGGCCGAAATTGAACGAACCGGTGGTCGACCAGAGAATCACCTTGTCATCGAATCCGAATGATCCGGACGGTGGATATCTTCCGTTCAATTATCGCGGCGACCCGCTGATCCCAATGACGTGGGTCGACCGTGGGATCCATACGAACTTGGCATATAGCGCGGACTATGCCGCGGCCGTCGGATATGCTCCGCCCAATGATGCACCAACGTCACTGCGAATGGACAATGTGTCCCGCGACACTCCGACCTCAGTTGAAGAGATGATCGCCAGTTGCCGAAATGGGATCTATGTGAACCGACTCGCCTACGTCGGCCCGACTGGAGACTTGGCAAATGGACTCTTATCCGGTGTGACGGCGGGCGGCTGTTTCCTGATCCGAAACGGAAAAATCGAAAAAGCAATCAAGAACCTGCGGTTTCTCGATTCTCCCTGGTTCTTTCTCAATCGATTGGAAGCCATTGGAACACCAGAACGTGCATCGTTCGGATACGCGCCTTGGGCAGGGGGTTGGCCTGTGACGCCGACGATTGTTCCTCCGTTGATGATTCGGGATTTCAACTTTACGGCAACAGCGGATAATGTGTAAGGCTCGCGTTCAGATAGTCGTGGCGGTGGACCCGTGCGCTAGATCTACAGCCAGATAAAAGATCTACATTCGATGTTTCCAACGCGCGGCCGTCACGGGCGCGGTCTAAGCGCGCCTTTTGCATAGTCGGCGGCCATGATCGCACCAACCCCCTTCGACCTCCGCGCCGCCGCCCGTCGAGCCATGCTCGACAACGGGTTCAATCCGGACATCCCAGCCGACGTCCTCGCCGAAGCGCGAGAATCCGCACTCCCGGCATCTGTGACACCGAACGGTGTCCAAGATCTTCGCGCCCTCCCCTGGTCGTCGATCGACAACGATTCTTCTCGCGATCTCGATCAGCTCGAAGTCGCGGAATCACTCCCTGATAGCACCATCCGTGTCCGCGTCGCCATCGCCGACGTCGATTTTCTCGTCCCCCTCGGCTCGGCGACCGACCGATTCGCCGCCGCGAACGCCACGTCCGTCTACGCGGGTGTCGAGACGTTCCCCATGCTCCCCGAAGCGCTGTCGACCGATCGGACTTCGCTCGGTCAAGATGACGACCGCGCATCCATCATCATCGAGTTCATCGTCGCGGCGGATGGCGCAGTGGCGTCACCGTCCGTTTATCGTGCGCTCGTCCGGAACCACGCGAAGCTCGCCTACAGTAGCGTCGGCGCCTGGCTCGACGGAAACGGCTCGCTGCCGTCCGTCGCAACGCCGGAGATTCAATCGCAGCTTCGTCTCCAAGACACCGCTGCACAGACGCTGCGCCGAGCACGTGCCGCCGCCGGAGCGCTCGATTTGGAGACGATCGAAGCGCAGCCTGTGGTGCACGACAGCACCGTCGACGTCGAGCTCGTCCCGAAGACCCGCGCCAGCCGGCTCATCGAAGATTTCATGATTGCCGCGAACGTGACCATGGCCCGCTTCCTCGACCAACGTGGCGTTCCGTCCATCCGGCGGGTCGTGCGTGTTCCCGAACGATGGACTCGGATCGTGACGTTGGCGGCGCGCTATGGGGTGACGCTCCCATCCATGCCTGATTCGCAGGCGCTCGAAGCTTTCGTCTCGCAACGTCGAGCCGCCGACCCCACGCACTTCGCCGACCTGTCACTCAGCATCGTCAAATTGCTGGGACCCGGAGAATACATGCTGCACGTCCCAGGAACTCCCGATCCGGGCCATTTCGGGCTCGCGACACATGATTACACCCACTCGACCGCGCCGAATCGCCGGTACGCCGATCTGGTGATTCAACGCTTGCTCAAAGCATCACTCGCCAGCGCTCCGGCTCCCTATACCAACGACGCGTTGGCCCAGATCGCCACCCACTGCACCGAGCGCGAAGACGCCGCTCGCAAAGTCGAGCGCCAAATCCGCAAGGAAGCGTCGGCCGCGTCGATGCAGAAACATGTCGGACAGTCGTTCGAGGCGATCGTCACGGGCGTGAACGATCGTGGAACGTTCGTTCGATTGATCCATCCCCCGGTAGAAGGGCGCGTGGTCCGAGGGGAGCAGGGAATGGATGTGGGCGACACGGTCCAGGTAACGCTCGTGGGGGCCGATCCGGCCAAGGGATTCATCGATTTTGCGGGGGGAGGGGCCGGGGAATCGCCGCCCCGATAAATTTTTTTTCAGAGCATGTCGAGAACGCGTTGTCGGCTCCGACTTCTGTCTGACAACGCCAACGGCCACCGTGGCCGCGGCATCACACTCGAGGAGACCGACCAATGAAATTCATGCTCATGATGAACGTCCCGCGCGGAACCGGCGACTACCAAATCAGCAACTGGAAGCCCGAAGAGATTCAAGCGCATATGGCCTTCATGCACGCGCTCAACAAAGATCTCATGGATGCCGGCGAGTTCGTCGCGGGTGAAGGGTTGACTCCGCCGTCGCAAGCCAGGATCGTCCGCGTCGGAAACGGCGGCGCCCCCGCGGTTACTGATGGTCCGTTCCCCGAGACCAAGGAATTTCTCGCCGGCTTCTGGATCATCGACGTGGAAAACGAAGCACGTGCGTTCGAGATCGCCGCGCGCGTGTCGTCGGCCCCTGGCCCTGGTGGAACGCCGCTCGTCATTCCGGTCGAAGTGCGGCAAGTGATGAGCGTTCTCTAACACGCCTTCTTCATCACATCGCGTGAGCGAGCCGAGTGACGTGCGGGAGCGGTGCGAGCGAATGCTTCGCGAGCACGCGCCGCACGTCCTCGCCGCGGTCGCGCGACGATACGGCGATTTCGATGCCGCGGAGGATGCGGTGCAGGATGCGCTCATTGCCGCGTCGACACAATGGCTTGACGACGGGATTCCCGACAATCCGCGTGGCTGGTTGTATCATGTCGCGATCAGGCGTCTGACGGATCGTGCGCGGAGTGAACGCGCGCGCCGCCTCCGGGAAGAACGTGTTGCGGACGACGTTGCCAACGCTGTCATGGAGACGCCCGATGCCGTCGACGGTGGCGTCGCGACCGATCACGACGACACGTTGGTCTTGCTCTTCATGTGCTGTCATCCGTCGTTGACACCACCGTCGGCGATCGCACTCACGTTACGCGCCGTCGGTGGATTGACTACGGCGGAAATCGCGAGCGCCTTTCTCGTCCCCGAAGCCACGATGGCGCAGCGGATCAGTCGGGCGAAACAAAGTATCAGCGCATCTGGTGTGTCGTTCCAATTGCCGAACACGAACGAACGGAGCGAGCGGCTCGCGGCGGTGTTGCACGTATTGTATCTGATGTTCAACGAGGGATACACGAGCACGACAGGATCATCGCTCCATCGCACCGATCTGTCGAATGAGGCGATTCGTCTCACGCGTGCGTTGGATGCGGCGCTCCCACATACCGGTGAAGTCGCCGGACTCCTCGCCCTCATGCTCCTCACCGATGCTCGGCGGGAAGCACGAACGGGACCGAACGGCGAATTGATTCCGCTCGACGAGCAGGACCGGTCGCGATGGGATCGTGCGCAGATCATCGAAGGGACCGAACTGGTCACAAAAGCGCTCTCGTACGGCGCGGCGGGGTTCTACCAACTCCAGGCCGCGATCGCCGCCATTCATGACGACGCCACGCACGTCGATGAGACGGATTGGCCGCAAATTCTCGCCTTGTACGGATTACTCGTTCGAATGGCCGACAATCCCATGATCATGCTCAGTCACGCCATTGCGTCCGCCATGGTTCATGGTCCAGCGGCGGGACTGGCGTTGCTCGAGGCGCTCGACGCCGATCCACGGCTGCGCGGCAGTCATCGTCTCGACGCAGTTCGTGCACATCTGTTCGAGAAATCGGGTGACGCTGAACGTGCAATCGCCCACTATCGTGCCGCGGCCGAGCATACGGCGAGTATTCCCGAGCGGAATTATCTGATCACAAAAGCATCGCGATTGAGCACATCGCACGGCTGACCGCAATGTGACACGCTATTGCCCAGCGAACCACAGGGAACTGGGCATGGAATTTGTTCTGTGAAGTGGCACGCGTGAATGCTGTCATTCACGCGCCGTTTCACACGTGTGGTGACGGGCCAGGGATGAAGCGTTCTTAATGTCTTCTTAGTGTTTTTTGCGTGTTTTTCGTGCGTTCTTCGCGTGTCTGCGTGCGTTCCTGAAGCCGTGTTGTGTTTCCATCACCCTCCGTGTTCGTCCACTGTCATGCCGACCATCATCGTTCACCCCGTGCGGACGCCGGATACGTCCATCTCTCATGCTGGACCGTTTGCCTCGTCCTGGAACGCCTCGAAACGCCCCCTCCCTGACGAGACTGCGCTGACCATCGCCTTGCCTGATGACGGCCGTCCCCCCAAACTATATCCCGATGCGCTCGAGCCACCGGGGCGATGACCGACGCCGATGAGCTGCCATTCCGTCTCGCGACGGCGGCACTCATCGGCCTGATCGTTGGGCTGGAGCGGGAATGGTCGGGCCACGCCATAGGCCCACATGCCCGCTTTGCCGGCCTTCGGACTTTTTTTCTCATTGGACTGACCGGCGGTTTGGCCGGTCTCCTCGCCAACCAGGCATACGGTGCCCTCGCCGCCGCGCTCGTCGTGAGCGTGGGCGCGTTGAGCGTTGCGGCCTATGTGATGAGCTCGCGGGAGTCGCCCACGAGCCACGACGGGACGACGGAGGTTGCCGCAATCGCGGTGCTTGGGTTGGGGACACTCGCCGGGATCGGACACACGTCAGTCGCCGCGGGGGCCGGCGCGATCATGGTCCTCATGCTGGGCGAAAAGGCGCGGCTCCATTGGCTGGTCCAGCACATCGCGCCGGAAGAGCTCGAAGGGGCGCTCCAATTCGCGGTGCTCGCGCTCGTCATCCTGCCGATCATCCCCGCGGGCCCTTACGGGGGAATCCTCGACATCCGGCCGCGCGTCATCTGGTCGATCGTTCTCCTCTTTTCCGCGCTCAACTATTGCGGCTACGTCGCGCGGCGTGTTCTGGGGGCGAGCCGAGGGTATGGGGCGACGGGGCTTCTCGGTGGTCTCGTCTCGTCGACCGCGGTCACGTTGCATTTCTCTCGGCAGAGCCGGCGCGAGCCGTTACTCGCCGGTGCCCTGGCGATCGGCGTCATCGGTGCCTGTACGGTGTTGATCCCGCGTGTGATCGCGGTCAGTGCATTCATCAATCCGGCGGTGGCATTGGCGCTCCTGCCACGAGTCGTTCTTGCCGCGGTGGTGGGAACCGGGATCGTCCTCTGGCTCACACATCGGCGGCGTCTCGATGAGACGACCGCTCCCGCACAGACACGCGCGCAGACGCACGACGTGAAGAATCCGCTCGCGCTCCTCTCGTCGCTGCGCATGGCGCTCGCCTTTCAGGTCGCGGTGAGCCTCATCGCGATCGTTCGGGCGGAATGGGGATTGTCAGGCGTCTACGTCGGCGCGGTCGCGCTCGGATTCACCGACGTCGACGCACTGACCGTCTCGGCGGCGCGGAGCACGATGCTTCCAGCCATCTCCGCGCAAGCGATCGTGCTCGGTGTGACCGCGAACACGGTACTCAAGATCGCGATTGCATGGCTCCTCGGACGCCCGCAGTTGCGCCGGCTCGTCGTCCCGGCGCTGATGGCGACGATCGTCGCGAACGTAATTTCGCTCGCGATCTTGTGGGGGAGATGACGATCTCGTATCAATCGACGTCAAATGGCGTCGGCGGTGCAACGTCGAGTAGCTCCAACGCACGTGTGGCGACGGCGCTCCGCTGTTCATCGTCGTTCTGCGCCATCTGCCGAATCGCTCGGCGCACTTCATGATAGCTCTCGCTGAGGAAGAGCCGTGCGCAATCGAGCGACGACGCGGCGGCCTCGACACCGCCAGCTCGCTCGATCTCCCATGTGGTGCGTGAGAGCACGGCGGTGCTGACGTAAATCCCGATCGCGGCGTCTGCCATCCGCTCCTGAATGAATTGGCGCTCGATGATCTTCCGCCCGTGCCGGAGGAGTGCGTTCTCCGTTGCCGTCGCGAGCTTACGCGCAAGCGTTGCCACCCGATCCGCTTCATTCGACAAGGCGGGATGGACATGGGTGAAGCGCAACCGTGTCATCGCACGCTTGGCGCGTCCGGCGACGTAATTGCCGATGTCGCCCAGCGAATGCAACGGATCTTTGCGCGCCTGATCGAGTGGCGTGAGCCTGGTCGCCCAGTCGTTCACACCGCTCAGCGCGATGAGCGCGCGCAGAATTTCGTTCGTCCCTTCGAAGATCATGTTGATGCGCGCGTCGCGCATCGCTTGCTCGTAGGGGAATTCTTTGGAATATCCAATGCCACCGGCGATCTGCATCGCTTCACTCGTCGCGCGCACCGCCAACTCGGAGGCGAAGACTTTACACGCCGCCGTCTCGAGTGAAAAATCGACGCCTCCGCGGTCGACCATGTCCGCGGTCAACATCGCGGCGGAATCCGCGGCGTAAATCGCGGCCGCGATACCGGCGATCTTCTTCTGGATCATCTCGAACGATCCGATGGGGCGGCCAAATTGTTCGCGTTGCTTCGCGTACGCGACCGCGATGTTCATGATCCGCCGCGCACCACGCGACGACGCGCCTGCCAATCCCAAGCGTCCGGAATTGAGCACTTCCAGCGCGATCTTGAATCCGTGTCCTTCTTTTCCGAGCACATTTTCCGCGGGGATGCGCACGTTCTCGAACGTCACCGTGCGCGTGTCGGATGCTTTGATTCCCATCTTCTGCTCGGGCTGTCCGAGCACGATCCCTGGCGAGTGCGCATCGACGATGAACGCCGTGACGCGTTTTTTCTCGACCCCGTTTACCATCGTGGGGACTTTGGCGAAAACCGTGAAGAGCCCCGCGTATCCGGCGTTGGAGATCCAGATCTTTCGCCCATTCAAGATGTAGTGCGTCCCGTCCTCACTCCGCACCGCGGTCGACACCATCGCCTGCGCGTCGGATCCTGATCCCGGCTCCGTCAGACAGAAGGCGGCGACAATCTCCCCCGTCGCGCACTTCGGGAGCCACTGTTGCTTTTGCGCCGGTGTTCCGAAGAGGGTGACCCCCTTGCACCCGATCGACTCGTGCGCGCCGAAATAGACCGCGAGCGCCGGATCGGTCCCGCCCAGCTCGCCAAACATCCGTGTAAAAACCTTCGCCGACGCACCGAAGCCGCCGTACTCCTCGGGGATGTTGAGCCCCATCAACCCCATCTCGTGCAAGCCGTGCCGCACCTCATCGGGGAATTTGCCGTCGTGGTCCTGCTTCGCCGAGTCGATGTGGTCCGCCGCGAAGGCCCGGAAGGAGTCGAGGATCATCCGAAGCGATTCCCGTTCTTCCGTCGACATCGTCGGGAAGGGGAAGACGAGCTCCTCCTCCAGCGTCCCGGCGAAGAGTCCCCGCATGAACGACGGATTGATGTCCGGGGCCGCCAGATGCGGCTGATCGTGTGGCGAGGAGACGGCGTCGTTGGAGGCGGGGGCGGAGACAGTCGACGAAACGGCGGGTGAAGACATGGGCGAGTCTCGAAAGAGAGGGGCGGCGGGCCGGAGACCCGTCATCTGCACAATCATACGTCGTGTACCAGCGTTCGTCACGGACGGTGCCGCGAATTGGGCGCGCCAAAATGGACGATCATTCTTTCGAACCAAGGCATAGGCCCTGCTGCTGGTGCCCGCGCGTTTGTGGGAGCGTGTTCTCCACAGTCGCGAAACGCTCGCAGGGGATGTATCCATGGATCGTCTCCTTTGCGGACGTCGTTTGTCATTCGCATCGGATTGTATGACCACGAATTCGTTTGCCCGCACGGCCGCGCCGGACAGTGATGTCTTCGACGCGGTCGCGCACTTCGAGCCGATCCCCGCGCCGACCGCCAAAGGGATCATCTCTCCCACCGCCCCAACCGCACGGCGCTGGTGCCGTCGCGGCGCATCCTATACCAACGTCGATCCGGCTCCGCTGCGCGAGCGGCGAAAGCGGATCGTGATCTGCACCGACGGGACGTGGAATTCGCCGTCCACAGCGGGGAGTCGCGATCCGGTCCCGACCAACGTCTGGTTGATGTACCAGCTCATCGCGGCGGAAGGCCTCGATCCATCGACCGGGACATCGATTCCACAACTCGCCTACTACCACACCGGCGTCGGCACGGGTGGACACCTCGATCGCTTCCTCGGTGGTGTCTGCGGCTTTGGCATGAGCCACAACATTCTCGATTGCTACCGATTCCTGGTCGAGCATTATACGCCCGGTGATCGATTGTATCTGTTCGGTTTCAGCCGAGGGGCATATACGGCGCGAAGTCTCGCAGGATTGATTCGCAACGCGGGGATCATCGACCGGCACAAACATCCCGATCCCAAACAGCGCGAGCGATTGATTCGCGCGGCGTACAAACTGTATCGGAACCGGGCACATGCGACGGCGCCCAAGTCGATCCGCGCGGTCGATTTCCGCGCGACGCATGCGCATCCCGAAGTTCGAATCACCTGCATCGGTGTCTGGGATACCGTCGGCTCGCTCGGAATCCCGGTCGGGATCGCGGGGCGTCTCTCGCAATACATCTTCGGCTTTCACGACGTCACCCTCGGTGGTCACGTCGATCGCGCCTTCCACGCCATCGCGCTCGATGAGCGGCGTGGCCCATTCGCGCCGACGTTGTGGGAACAGCAACCCGATGCCGCCGCGAAGGGGCAGATCTTGGAGCAAGTGTGGTTCACCGGCGCCCATTCCGACATCGGGGGAGGATATCGATGGTCTGAGCGTGGACTCGCGACGTTGTCGTTGCGGTGGATGGTGAATCGCATCCAGGCGTCGACGCCGTTGGTGTTTGACCTGAACGCGCTCGCCGAAGTGCCGACGCACGTCTGCTTGCACGATTCGTGTTCGTTGATGTACCGCTATCTCACACCGGCGTCGCGCGCGGTCGACATTGCGCTGGGGTACACGGGAGCCCGTGACGCGGATCGCGTGACGTGTGAATCGATTCATCCGAGCGTCAATGAATGGGCGCGGCGGTATCAATCGGCGCCGATGGCGTCCGTCAACAAGTGTTACACGCCGCACAACGTGCGCGACTACGAATCGCGGATGACCGAGCATCAGAAATGGATGACAGCGACCGCCGCCGACATCGCGTGCGACGACGACTACGATTTGATCGGGTGGGACGTACCGTCGGTTCCAGCGCGTCGCACGGCGCCGGCGGAGCGGTCGATTGGAATCACGCCCTCTCGGGAGCCGGAGATCGAGACGACCTTATAAGATCGTAAGGACAACATTGTGCGACGCTGTTTATGGGAGTAGGCAGGAAAGTGTTGACGCATGCCGATATGTACGTAAGTTACATACGTATATATCGGCATACTTCTCCGTCTCATGGATTTCTTCGACGCCGTCGGCTCCCTCGCCCTGGGGAGCCGCCTCAAACGCCTGAGCGACATGTTCATGGCGGAAGGACGCACCGTCTACCGGACTGCAGGGGTCGATTTCGAGCCACGTTGGTTCCCTGTCTTCTTCATCCTCCAGCAGCGGGGAAGTCTGACCGTCACCGAGGCCGCCGCCGAGCTCGGTGTCCCACACACCTATGTCAGCCAACTTCTGAAGGAGTTGCGCCAGGCCAAGCTGGTGAGCTTCAAACGTCATCCAGAGGATGGGCGGAGCCGGCTCGTCGTGCTCACGGCTGAAGGGCGCGCGCTCGGCGCGGTCCTCACTCCCTTGTGGAATGACATCCGCGCCGCCATAGACACGGTGATCGACGCGACGCACATCGACGTTCTGGGCACGCTCCGGCGCATCGAGCAGCTTGTCGCCGAGATGCCGCCATCGTCGATCGTGGAGGCGCGCCGGCGCGCGCGAACGACGGGCGCAGCGGAGTTGCCGACGGCACCTCAACGTGCATTTTATCTCCGTCCGATCGAGCGTCACGACAATCCCGCGATGGCGGCGATCATTCGGAGCGTGATGACGTCGATGGGAGCGTGCGGTCCGGGGTTCTCGATCAACGACGCGGAGGTGGACCAGATGTACGAGGCATACACCGTTCCTGGCGCGCGTTACGTGGTCGCGGTCTACGACGGCACCGTCGTGGGCGGCGCTGGCATTGCGCCGCTCCTCGGCGGCGATCCGTCGACGTGCGAGCTGCGGAAGATGTATCTCCTCCCGGAAGTTCGCGGACTCGGCGTCGGGCGTGCGCTTCTGACGCAGTGTCTCGAGGCGGCGTGCGACATGGGATACACACAATGTTACATCGAGACGTTGGCGTCGATGACAACGGCGCAGCAGATGTATGAGCGTTCTGGATTTACACGAATTCCCGGCGCCTTGGGTGCGACGGGACATTTTTCGTGCGATGTTTTTTACGTGAAGTCGTTGATGCCAACACGCGGCCGAGTCTAACGAACGGAGACACTCGTGGCGAATCATCGTGCAACCGTCGTGTGGTGTCGCGCCGAGCCGGATGCGGACGGCGCGAGCTTTGTTGCGGGGCGATATTCTCGTGCACACCGTTGGTCGGTCGACGGGGGAACGGTAGTTCCCGCGTCGTCGTCGCCGAGCATCGTGCCGGTGCCGTATTCTGTGGCGGCGAATGTCGATCCGGAAGAAGCATTCGTAGCGTCTTTATCCAGCTGTCACATGCTCACGTTTCTGGCAATTGCGTGTAAGCAGAAGTTCGTGCTCGACGAGTACGTGGACGATGCAGTTGGGCACAT
>Ga0207654_10000205_pt1 | contig 36440 bp, 29 predicted proteins | sample KBSC64metaG_FD_184355 | JGI IMG/M metagenome (GOLD analysis project Ga0207654, IMG submission 184355) | Corn rhizosphere microbial communities from Kellogg Biological Station, Michigan, USA - KBS C6-4 metaG (SPAdes) (version 2) | ecosystem: Host-associated > Plants > Roots > Rhizosphere > Soil...
TCCACTCCCTGGAGCGACAGGAGTTCCTCATGGGGCGCTCCTTCATCGAATGGCGCGACAACCAGAAACCCTTCACTGCTATCGCTGGCCAGAACACGATGGTCCACAATTGCGACTTGGTCGAAAACAACCCCGCTGAACTTGGCTGCATTCGCTTCCAGGCCGGGTTCCTGCCGCTATTCGGCATCACGCCTGTCCTGGGCCGAAACTTCTCACACGAAGAAGACGCTCCCGGCGGCCCCCGCGTCGCCATCATCTCCTACAACCTCTGGCGCGGTCATTACAACGGCAGCCCAGCCATCCTGGGCCGCATGATTAACATCGACGGCAAATTAGTCCGCATCGTCGGGGTTCTTCCCAAAGACTTTCAATTTCCCACACTCGAGACAGCCGACATCGTTGAGCCGATGGCCTTTGATCCTTCCATTCAGACAAAAGCCAACGGGGGATTTGGGAATCCCATGCGTCTGTTCGCGCGCCTAAAGCCCGGCGTCAGCATCGCAGAGGCGCGGACAGAGATGCAGCCGCTCTTCCAGTCGGACCTGAGTTACTTTCCGCCGGAAGCAAACAAAGTCCTCCGGCTCAGCATCCGGTCCTTGCGTGATCGCGAAACTCAGGATGCGCAGTCGGTGGCGTGGGTGTTGCTCGCATTCGTTTTTGCGGTTCTCCTTATCGCTTGCGCCAACGTGACCAGCCTCATGATGGCCCGAGGAGCTACGCGCAGACGCGAGATCGCTGTGCGTACGGCCATCGGAGCGACGAGGTCACGGCTGTTCCGTCAGGCCCTTACTGAGTCACTGCTGCTCTCGTGCGCCGGCGGAGTGGCAGGACTTCTATTTGCCGACGGATTAATGGCGCTTTTCGTCACACTCGCGCCCACCGGAATCCCTTTCATCGGCAAAGCGCAGCTCGACCTTCGCATTGCGGCTTTTGCCGCTCTGCTCAGTTGCGTGTGCGCAGTCATCTTCGGTCTCGCGGCTTCGCTGGAGAATCCAAGGCTGGAAACACTCAATGCAAAGACCTCTTCGTTGCGCAGTCATGCTCTTTTGCGGCGCAGTCTGGTCACTGTGCAGATCGCAGTCAGCATCGTTTTGCTGTGCGGTGCCGTGTTGCTGCTCCGCAGTTTTGCAAAGATCGAACGGCAGAATCTCGGCATGCAGACCGGCGGCGTGCTGACCGTCAAAGTGGCGCTTCCCTGGTGGCGCTACAACACAGATCAGAAGGTGATGGATTTCTACCTCGGTCTAGAGTCAGCTCTCCGCCGCCTTCCCGGAACCCGCGCCGTGGCAATTTCCGATTCCATTCCGCCCGGTGGTTGGCAAAGTGGATTTCGGTTCTCCGGTCTGAAAGTCGAAGGCAAGCCGTCGATCTCTCCCGGAAGCGACGAAACCGGCGTGGGACGCACAGTCACACCCGACTACTTCCGCGCACTCCAGATTCCAATCACCCGAGGGCGTCCGTTCTCCGAGCAGGATCGCGAGAGCAACGTGGACGAGGTCATTCTCAGCCGTTCGCTGGCCGAGAAGCTTTTCGGAAACGAAGACCCTATCGGCAAGCGATTCGGTATGGGCCTTCACGGTAACGCGACCTCCGTCGTTGTTGGCGTTGCGGATAATGTCAAGAACAATGGGCTCACCGCAGACAGCGAGCCGGAAATATACAACCTGCGTCGAAGCGTGCCCGCCGAATGGGACAGCAATAGATTCGTTGTCATACTCGACTCCGTGATGCCGGCGAAGGCTGTGCAGCCGTGGGTGCATTCGGCCATTGCCTCCATCGACCCTACCGTGCCGGCGCAGATGGAAGTTCTCGACCAAACGGTGAACCGGCTTGCCGACCGTCCGCGATTCGAAACGGCGCTGCTTTCATTCTTTGCATTCGCCGGATTGACGCTGGCCGTCCTGGGACTTTATGGACTCATGGCCTACCTCACCACTGAGCGCATTCACGAGATAGGAATCAGAATGGCGCTCGGTGCGACACGCGAAAATATCCTTTGCCTCATCACGGTCGATGGCCTTCGCATGGTTGCTGTCGGCGCAGCCATCGGGCTCGCGGCCTCACTCGCAGTATCCCGACTGCTCAAGGCCTTAATCTTCCAGATCAGCCCAACCGACCCCCTCACGTTCGTTCTGGTTCCGATAATTCTGTCGCTGGTCACACTCATCGCGATCCTTTTCCCGGCTCGCGCCGGGATGCGCGTCGATCCATCGACAACCCTGCGCGCTGATTAATTCGAGCGCAGGCCCTCCAATAGCAAGTCTTCACGCAGCGCTCCCTTTGCGCATCGCCGGTTCGCACTGCCAAGCCGCTTCTTCATGCAGGCAGAGCCTCTCACCAACCGTCACTCTTCCTCTCTTCCTCTTGACAGTCGACTAGAGCCCATAGTATTCATATCGATCATCGATATGAGAGGCGCAAATGGCCCCCAAAGGCGATCTGGTTCAGGGAACACTCGAGATGCTGATCCTCAAGACGCTCGCGCTCCAGCCCATGCACGGCTTCGGCATCTCCGTGCGTATTGAGCAAATGAGTAACGGCATCTTCCACGTCATTCCGGGTTCGCTGTTTCCTGCGCTGAATCGCCTCGAGCGCGAAGGCAGAATCAAGGGCGAGTGGCGGTCAACAGAAAACAAACGGCGCGCACGCTACTACGTTCTGACCGACGTGGGCCGTAAGGCTCTAAAAGACGAAATTCGCACCTGGGGCCGCCAGGTGGATGCGATGGCACGGATACTCGAGGCCTGAAGGAGGCAATAGTGCTCTGGTTGAATCGGATGGTAGCGGGCCTTCGGGCAATTGCTTCAAAGCGGCGCAGACGGGCCGAACTCGATGAAGAACTGCGCGCTTATATGGAAGCTGCGGTCGGCGAAAAGATGCGCAGCGGGGTATCTGTAGCCGAGGCATGGCGGCAAACTCGCGCCGAGATGGGCAGCGTTGAAACCGTAAAAAGCCAGGTAAGCGCAGTCGGTTGGGAGAGCTGGATTGAATCAGCCTTGTGGGATCTCCGATATGGAGTCAGGCAGCTTCTCCGCACCCCCGGCTTTACTGTAGTTGCTCTCCTGACGCTCGCCCTTGGCATCGGTGCGAACACCGCCGTCTTCACGCTTGTCTATGGGGTCGTCCTCAAGCAGTTGCCAGTCGCTCAGCCGAGCCAGCTGTATCGCGTAGGTCAGGGTGAGTTCTATTGCTGCGAGTGGAGCGGACTTCAGGGCTCCTGGGGCACCTTCGATTATCAGTTCTACAAGCATCTGCGTGATACCGATACCTCGTTCATCCAACTCGCCGCATTTTCAGGCAGCGCTCCAACTTTCAACGTGCGCCCTTCGGATTCCGCACAAGCCGCTCAGACAGTAAACGGCGAGTACATCTCCGGAAACTACTTCGCCACCCTCGGCCTCAACGCCTTTCGAGGACGCCTCATCTCTCTCTTCGATGACCAGGAGACAGCTCCTGCGGTCGCAGTGATGGCCTATTCGGCCTGGCAAAGGCAATTCGGAGCCGATCCGTCGATCGTGGGGTCGAAGCTGCTCATCAACGAGCTGCCGGTGACCATCATCGGCATTGCTCCTCCCGAGTTTTTCGGAGCAAGGCTATCTCAAAACCCTCCCCAGCTGTGGTTGCCTCTCAGTCAGCAACCTGCATTTGAAGGCAATGGCAGAAAATCGCTCCTCTATTCCTCGGGAGATGCATGGCTCTACGTGATTGGTCGGCTTAGCCCTGGACAGAATCCCGCCAGCGTTCAAACCAAGCTCACTGCCGAATTGCAGCAATGGCTGCGCTCAGAGCGGAAAATGGGTGAGGACGATCTCGCGAAGCTGAACCAGCAGCAGATCGAACTCACCCATGCGGGCAACGGCGTATCACCCTTCCGCAGCAGCTCCATGCGCGGACTCCTCCTGTTGTTCTCCGCGGCAGTGCTGGTGCTCCTCATCGCCTGTGCCAATCTCGCCAATCTCCTCCTTGTTCGCGGAGCCACGCGTCGTCATCAGACAGCGCTCTGTCTCAGCCTGGGAGCCTCGCGAACCCGCTTGATTCGCGCCACCTTCACCGAAAGCCTAGTGCTGTCGCTGGTTGGCGGCGCACTCGGAGTAGCCGTCGCGTTCGCCGTCGCCAGGGGTGTGTTGCTCATCGTCTTCCGCGGTGCGGCAATCGCTCCCGTCAGTGCCACTCCATCCCTGCCGGTACTGGCGTTCACGTTTCTTCTATCGCTTCTCACATGTGTAGTTTTCTCCCTCGTTCCCGCGTGGCTCTCGACGCACACTGACCCCGCGCAAGGCTTGCAGGGCGCGAATCGTGGTCGGGCCGGCCATAGTTCCCGATCGCAGAAAATGCTTGTCGTCATTCAGGCCGCGGTGTCGCTGGTCCTGCTCTCAGTTGCCGGATTGACTACCGAAAGCCTCATCCATCTTGAACGAGCCGATCTCGGCTTCCAGCCCCAGGGTAAGGTCGTTGCATCCATCAACTTCAAAGCATCCGGCTACACTCCCGATCAATTGCCTGCGCTCTACCGTCGGATTCAAGATCGTCTTGAACAGGTTCCAGGCGTCATCGGCGCGAGCCTGTCACTCAATGCTCCGCAAAAGTTCTGCTGCGTCAATCTGAACATCGCTATTGCTGGGCACAACGAAAAGTGGATCGAGGATGTCGATACAATCTTCGCTCGCGTGACACCGCACTACTTCGAGACGATCGGAACTCCGCTGCTAAGAGGACGTGCATTCAACACCGCGGACACGCAGAACTCTCCGCATGTTTCCGTTGTCGATGAGGCCTTCGCTCGCCGATTCTTTGGCGATACCAATCCCATTGGGCAGCACTTCGGTCTCACTCTCGAGGGCCATAGCTCCGATTTTGAAATTGTCGGGATCGTCAAATCCGCCAAATATCGAAACCCTTCTTCCCCCCAGAATCCCATGTTCTTTCTGCCTTTTTCGCAGACCACCACCTATGGTCCTGCCGGTTATCAGCGTTTGGAATCGGGAACTCTCTATGCCCAGTTGATCGAAGTCAAAGTCGACGGAGCCCCGGCTGCTTTTCCGGAGACGTTGCGCAAGGTGCTCGCCGAAATCGATCCAAAACTCGCCATCATTCAAGCCGATAGCTATACCGATCAGGTCGCCCTTCAGTTCAACCAGGAGCGACTGATCGCGCGTCTCACGGCGCTTTTCGGCTTGCTGGCTCTGGTACTCGCGTCCATTGGCCTTTACGGTGTCACCGCATACAACGTCGCACGCCGCACCGGCGAAATCGGAGTTCGCATGGCTCTCGGCGCCAATCGCGTTGACGTTATCCGAATGGTCGTCAAGAACGTGATCGCGCAAGCCGGCATCGGCCTCTGCGTGGGAATTCCGATTGCGATCTTCTGCGGCCGGCTCTTGCAGAACCAGCTCTACGAGGTGAGCCGCTTCGACCCGATGGTATTGGGCGGTGCCACGCTTTTGCTGGCATTGTTCGCCGTGCTCGCGGCAATCGTGCCCGCCCGGCGCGCCGCATCCGTCGATCCGAATCAGGCATTACGAATCGACTGACGGCGTGGGCTTCGTTCGCCGCCTCTCGAAGTCTTGTTCTGCGGCGAGCTCGTCGACCGCGCACATGAGAAGCTCGGCGCTAGTTCGATAGCTCCCCGCGTAGCACTTCGTCCAGCCGAACTGCGTTGGCAGCGGCGTGCCCCAGCGCAGTGTTGTCGAAGATGACCCACGTCTCGTTTTCCAACAAGCAGGCATCCTCCCGGATTCGCTTGGCGAAGGACTGCAGCTGGTCATCCTCATAGTCTGAGTAGTAGGTGCGCGGCGTTCCGTGAAGTCTCCAGTAGCTCCGACCGCGCCACCCGCCGGGCTCCGACGCCGACTGGGAACCCTTCGGCGGATCGGCAGCTGCGCGAGCTACTTCGAAACTGCGTAGTAGTTGTTCAGCCGGAATGCTGAACCAGCTCGCGTGCCGAGGCTCAAGCACCACGCCGCCTTGATGCAGTTCCCGCACTGTGCTGAAGAACTCCTGCGCTGCACCTGCGTCGTACTCAAGCTTCGGCGGAAGCTGAAAGAGGATTGGTCCTAACTTCTTGCCAAGAGCTTGCACCGCATCGAGGAACTCCTGAAGAGCGGTGCCCACATTCTCCAGCTTGGACTCGTGAGTTACCGCTTTCGGCGCCTTGACGGCAAACCGAAAGCCTTCCGGCGTGGACTTCGCCCAGCGTTCCCACGTGGTTCGCCGGTGCGGCAGGTGAAAGCTGGAGTTGATCTCAACCCCACGCAGCCTGGTCGCGTATCGCTCGAGATGCGAGAGCGTTGCGCTCTCCACGGATCCGGGAAAGAGGCCGACGTGCTGGCGCGGAACTGTCCACCCTGCCGTACCAACAACCAAAGGCATGTGTTCAAGCCTAACCCGGCTGCCGCTCACCACGAGCTCTCATTCCATTTTTCGGCGCTGCATCGGTCGGAGCGATCAGTGCGCTCCCGCACTCAGCAGATTTGCCAGAATCCGATAAGCTCCCGGCACTAGTTCCGGCAATTGCCGATAAAGCGCGTAGGCAACATAGATATACGTCCCCTTACCCGGGCGCGCGACAATCAGCCCCCCGCGCTGTGGGTCCTGTCCCGGATCCGCTGTCTCCGTTAGTGCCGTATACCCCGCATCCCACGAGTCAAGAAAACCGTGGCCGCGCTCCTCCACCCAGTCGTTGAAATCTGCTGCCGTGATCTTATTCGGAGAATTCAACACCGGATTCGACGAATCAAGCAACTTCACCGCGGAGTCTTCATCGACCACCCGCTCCGGCATGCGTCCATTCATCGAGAGCGGCAACGGAGCTGGGAAGTCATTGCTCTGATATTGAACGATCATCGTGCCGCCATTGCGCACAAAGTCATCCAGCCGCGGCTGCGCTTTCATCAGATCGGGACGAACCGAATACGCGCGGATTCCAACAACGATCACGTTGTAAGCGCTCAAATCGCCCGAGATCAGATCCGCACTCGAGAGTAAATGCGGCGTGATGCCCATTCCCTCCATCGCCTGTGGAACCAGGTCTCCCGGCCCCATCACATAACCCACGCGCAGCCCTGGCGCCAGCTTCACATCTACCTTCCGCGTCTTCAACTCCGCCGCCGAATACTGGTTGTAAGGCCGAAGCCCCGGATAGCCGACACTGTGCCATCCCGACTCGTAGCTCCGGCCGCCCGACTGGGCCACCGCCTTGATCGCATATGCGCCCGTATGCGCCGCGGCAGGCGTAACTGAAAACATTATCGCGTCGGTATCGCCCGCAGCCTTGCGATGGAACTCGGCCTGCATCGGCTCGCTGCGCCATCCTTCAGGCAGCTTCAGAGAGACGCTTCCCTCCGCCGCTCCCTGCGTATGCACCGTCACTCGAACTGGCAAGGTGCTCCCATCCAGCGGAAGCACGCGGGTCGTGGGATCGATACTGACTCCGATTGCGGGCGTCACCACCAGCGGCTCGTAGAATCCGCCCGGCCCGGTGATCCTCTGCAGCGTCTGCACGACCTTCCCGATCCGGATCGGCAGGCCATCAAACGAATACTCCGCCCAAGCATCAAGCGGGTACGGCGCAAACGACCGGCCCCGCCACTGTGGATCCGAAACGTTATAGAACGGCTGCTCAATATCCGGGCGGGTGAAGTACGGCGCCGTCGGTTGCGCATTCTCCGGCACTTGCACGGTGAAAACTGGATCCGAAACCGGAGCTGTCGCATTCACCGCACCGCTCCCGATGCTGTTCTTCCACGCATCGCCGGTTCGGCTCTCCAGCCACACCTTCTCGAGCTTCGTCTCGGAGCTCGCCTGCGACGCATGTACCTGGACAAACATCTGCTGCCCCGGCGAAACACTTGCCGAGCTCTCTTCTGCGGATGCTCCGCGGAAGCCCGATCCCTGCGCATGGCCTTGGTTGCTGCGGAACGCAATCATGTCCAGTCCCAGCGCATTGGCAAGCGCTGACTGAAACTCCCCGATCTTGGCATCCAGTTCGAACAGCAAGCTCGCCTTGCCCTCGGCGCCGAGATCGCTCCCGGAGACCTTCTCCCGCAAATCCAGTGTCGCGCGATAAATCGGAGCAAGCTGTCGCGCCACTCCCACTCCCGACCTGCACGGGCACGCCGACTCAAGCTGACCGATCCGGTCGCCGATCGCTTTCAGCCCGTTCCCCAGCCACTCCGGAGCTGGCGCTTTCACCAGTCCAGCAAGACCGGCGATCGAAGTATCAATATGCACCTTCGCATTCACATACAGGCTGTCGTTCTTCACCGCACCCGTTGAGCGCGCACTCGCCGCCACCGCCCACAGGTGATAGCTCCCCGTGGCGGGCCCTCGCAGCAATGGATCTGCGCCGCCATACTGCGACTTCTGCTCGCCCCATCCTTCGTGCGCGATCTGTGCGTAGGTCTCGCCAAGCGTCAGATCCAGTGTCCCGACCGGAATCTGCGCATCGCTCGAAGGCGTGGTCGTCGACCACTCGCCGGTGATGTAATTACGAAACCGCGCTGGAGACCACTTCCCGGTTGCGTAGTCGAACATTCCTTTGCTCGTCACTGGCGCAAACGGAGTCCGCGAGTACACAGCCAGCGGCTGCCAGGGTTGCAGTCCCAGCCCGCCTTCCGACACTGGCTTCAGCTGATCTGGAAATACTTTCGGATCCGGCGCAGCTTTGAACACCTCCTGCGCAATCTCTCCCGACACCTGGTGTTGCCCGTGCCCATCCGTAATTCCGCCCACGAACGTCGACACAATTACCTGCGGCCGCTCCCGCCTGACCGCCAGCACCGCATCATACAGAACACGATCGTGTCCCCACTTCTGAAATGCTTCTTCCTGAGTTTTCGAGAACCCGTAATCGACTTCCGTGCCCCACACTTGCTTCGCGCCGTAGTACTCATCCGCCTTCATCAGCTCATTCGTTCGGATAAGCCCCAGCGCGTCGTACGTGTCCGCCGACATCGCGTTCTGCCCGCCTTCACCCCGCGTCAGCGTAAAGGACATGGCTCGCGCGCCCATCCCGCGCGTCATATAAGTCAGCATCGCTCCATCCTCATCATCGGGATGCGCGACGATGGTCATGATGCTGGCTGTCGTTCCCAGCTGCTTTAGAGTCTGCTCGAGCTTCGCCCCGCCGCGGTCCTGCGGCAATGGAAGCGCCACAAGCTGCGGCTCTGACACCGGCAACTTCAAAGTCGTCGCAGTCTGCTGGGCCTGTCCCTGCTGCAGAGCTGCAACCGCGAATGCCGCCAAAACCGACGGTCCAATCATCCATCCAATGTGTTTGCGAGTGACTCCAGAGACGAAGAACATGGTTATCGCCAGTGTACAATCCGTGCAGCACCGCGGTTCATTTGACCCTTCCCGTGTCCACCTCCAGCCACTCAGCCAACCCGCAACCCGGACACCTTCAGCGACGCATCGGGCTGCGCTCGGCCGTGCTCTTCAACATGCTGGAGATGATCGGCGTCGGCCCGTTCATCACGCTTCCCCTCATCATCGCCGCAGCTGGATACAGGCTCTCTGTATGGGCATGGCTCCTTGGCGCGGTCATCGCTGTGGCCGACGGGCTCGTCTGGGCTGAACTCGGCGCCGCTCTACCGCGAGCGGGTGGATCGTACGCTTTTCTCCGCGAGATCTACGGCCCCGACCGCGCCGGCAACTGGCTCAGCTTTCTCTATGTGTGGCAGCTCAGCTTCTCGGCGCCCTTGTCCATCGCCTCTGGATGCATAGGTCTGTCCAGCTTCCTCGCGTGGTTCTGGCCGGGCATTAATGGCGCGCCGATTGCCGGGATGCCTGCTCTCCACTACGCCAACTTCGCCGCAGCCACCGCTTGCCTGCTGGTCACGATGCTGCTCTATCGCAGACTCAGCGTCGTCACCGGAACTGCCTGGGTCTTGTTTGTCGGTGTGATGGCCGCCATGGCCGGCGTCATTGTCTCGGGCTTTGCGCACGCTTCCGCAACCGGAGGGTGGCACATGCCGCCTTCGCCCGCCCAGTCCGCCGCCGCAGCCATCGGCGGACTCGCCCAGGCAACCCTCATCGCCACCTACGACTACTGGGGCTACTACAACATCACCTTCCTCGGCAGCGAAGTCCGCCAGCCTGAGAAAACCATCCCGCGCGCAATTCTCCTCTCCGTTCTGTTCGTCGCCACCTTATATGTGGTCATGAATCTCTCCGCGCTCCCGTCCATGCACGACGCCGCCATGCACGTAAAGGAAAGCGCAATCCTGCGGTTGCAATTAGTGGCTGAGATAGCCCGCTCCTCCTTTGGTAGCTGGGCCGGATACACCGTAGCAGCCCTCGTCATGTGGACCGCCTTCGCATCAGTTTTCTCGCTGCTTCTTGGCTACTCGCGCGTCCCCTTCGCCGCTGCGCAAAGCGGCAACTACTTTCGCTTCCTCGCCGCCGTCCACCCACGCCACGGAATCCCGCACCGCTCCCTGGTAGCCCTCGGCCTTGTCGCGTCGGTCTTCTGCTTCTTCAGTCTTCAGCAGGTCATCACCATGCTGGTCATCACCCGGATCCTGCTGCAATTCTTTTTGCAGCATATAGGCGTCATGATTCTGCGCGTAAAGCAGCCGGACCTGCCCCGCCCGTTCCGCATCCCGCTCTACCCGTTGCCGCCCCTCTTCGCCATGGCCGGGTTCACATTCATCCTCGTCAACCGCAGCGAAGCCCTGGGCGGCCTCGCTGTCGCCGCCGGAATCGCAGTGAGCGGCACTCTCATCTACCTCGTGCGCGCAAAACGGCTCGGGCAGTGGCCGTTTGCACTGCAAGCCCAGCGTGGCGTTGATAGGTTCAATTGATCAAGTTCGCTTAAGTTTAGAGATATGGTTGTTGCACTCGGAGACGCCCTCACTTATTCGAAGAGAGGCGTAGAGATTTCTGGCTTCTTCCCAAAGTTTCATCGCCAATGTAGAGTCTCCCCGCTCTTCGATGAGCAGCGCATACGGTCGTATGGCGTTGGCGAGATCAAGAAGTTTCGTCTGGAGATTACTCCGGTAGATTTCAAGAGCTTCTTCGTAGAGGGGCTTAGCCAAGCTGGGATTGCACTCTTGCTGAAAGATGTCCGCAACGTGCCTAATTGTATGGGCATAAGCTAGAACGTCGTTCTTCTGGTGGTAGATCTTTGCGGCGATAGTGTAGTACTCGCGAGCTTCTGAAAGCCTGCCCTCCTTGCGAGCTTGATACCCCTGGGATACGACATCGCCTGCAGTGCTCATGAAGCGAAGAATACAGGTAAAACCGCAACGCCCGCAAAGTGAGATGACGGACGCGTGCCGAGCCGAAAGCCTCACCGTGCGGGCTCGTTACCGACCTTCTCAACCCTCAGCAGCCCATGTGCTCGCAGCCACGTCTCCAGGAGTATTGGCCACTGGTCAAGAGCAGCATCGCCTTTGCCCAGACCGGTGCCGTGGGGTCCGCTCTCAAACACGTGTGCCTCTGCCGGAACGCCTGCTTTCACTTCAGCCTCGTAGAAGCGCAGTCCCTGTTCGATCGGCACGGTCTGGTCGTTCTCTGTATGGAACCAGAAGGTCGGCGGCGTCTTCGCGGTCACAAACAGGTCCGGAGAATACGCCTTGCGCAGCTCTTCACACCTGTCCATCAGGTTGAACTCCTGGCAGTAGCTCAAATGCGAGGTGTCGCTTGAGATCGCTCCAATCCACGGATAGCCAAGGATCAAGAAATCGGGCTTGCTCGGAACCCGTTCAATGGGATCCGCAGCCTCCACATTGCCGTCGACAGGCTGAGTCGAAGCCAGAGCTGCAAGATGTCCGCCTGCTGAAAACCCGATCAACGCAATCCGATTTGGGTCGACACGGTAGTCTCGCGCCCTCGCTCGGACCATCTGAATTGCCCGTCGTGCATCCAGCAGCGGAACAGGAAGAATGTAGCCATCGGAACTCAGTCGATAGCGAAGCACAAATGCGCGAAACCCGCGCGCATTGAACCAATTCGCGATCTGCCGGCCCTCCAGGTTTGTCGCGAGGTGAGCGTAAGCCCCACCTGGAAAGATGACAACTGCCGAGCCATTCTCGTGTCCTGGCTGCGGATCGAAAATGGTCAGCGTTGGAACATCCTGACAGGCATCTCCTTTCGCCTGCGGAGCCGGACCGGACCAAAGCCTGATCGTTTGCACGCCAAGAAATGGATTATTCTCGCCCGGAGTTGCACATGGCGCGTTTTGTTTCTGTGCCTGCGCGATGACTGCACACACCACCATTAACCACAACAAATGCTTCATTTGAATGGACTCCCGCTTATCGCTGGGAATTATAAAGTGCGGCTCTTACACCCATGAAATTCCGACAAGCGGTGGGGTAGATCAGCCCGCGCATTACCAGCAAGGACCCGATTGTGCCCTTTGTGCACCATTACCCCTGAACCTTCGGCATAGCTGTGGTGATGGCAGATGGTGCAACACTTGGTCGTGGCTTTGTGCTCTCAATGCGGAGAGTTCCTGGAAGGTCTGACCTTCGACAAGCCCCGCGAATACCTGGAATTCGCTCTTCGCGTGCTGCGCGTTGTCGAAACCGGATCCCTGGTTCTGCTCGAAAGCACCTGCACGCTGCAGGATCTCTTCAAACCTGAATGGCCTGCGGATATTGTCGAGCACAATCTCGAGTGCGCTTTGTGCGGACGCAAGTTCCAGCTGTTTGCTGATACCTTTCGCGGTCACGCAGGCTGGGATCTCACCGGACCGCCAACGAAAATCGAGGAACTGGAATCGGCCGCCAGTTAGCCTATTCTTCCGGCTCGGGCAGTTCAAGGATCTTCAACTCGTTCGTCAGCCTGCGCAACTCCTTCTGGATGCGCTCGGCTCGTTCTGAGATCTGCGCGAGTTTTGCTCCCCGCGTCGTGACTACATGCAACAGTTCATGACGCTCCGCTTCGCAGAACTCGAGTCGAGCCTTGATGGCGGCAATCTTGCCTCTCCGCCTGAGATCCATGTCCAGGATTTAAAAAGCTATTCCAAACGTCCGTCAATAGGAGAAACCCGGATTTTTAGAGCCAGACAGCCTTATGGCCTGGACAGGGATCGGATGCGAGCTCAGTCAGCGTTTCCGCAAGCTCAAATCCGTAGCGCGCAAAGTAGTATGCCGCTCCATGGACGCGTTCCTGAAGCACTCCCCCGGGATTTAACGCGCGCTCGATGGCCTCAGCGTGTCGCCGCAATGAGCCTTCCCGCTGCATCTCAAAGTTCGCCGCCAGTCGGCGCAGCCGGTTCATCTGGTAACGCATCTTCCTGCCTGCGGTCTCGGCAGAACGCCCAAGCCCTGCGTCCATCGCCTTCATGTACTCGAGCAGGGGCTGAAGCTCTTCGTCGAGTGCTTTGCCAGCTGAAGAGAGTTTCTGCTTCCCTTCGATCGGCATCGCTCTCGCGGCCACGAGCTGAGCGAGGGAATCGGCGCTTTCGCGATACACGCGCTCAAGGCCAAGCTCATGCTTGTGGAGAAGCTCCCCGATCGCAGGCTCAATCAAGCTTGCCGAGAATCTTGGCTCAGCAGCCGTTGTCCTTCCGAGGATTCGCTCGTACAGCACAGCCGATTGGGCGAAGTAGGCTATCTCTGCAGGACCGCCGATGATGAGAGAAGTGCCGAATAGATAGTCCTGGAAGATGGGACGCAGCAGCGCCGCCGGAGAAATGCGCGCGGGTTCAGCAGCAAGAATCCCGAGCAGGTCGGCAGTTGTATACCGTTCGCGTCCAGCTTGCCAAAGATCATTGGGCTCGTTTGCTTTTGCCGCGATTCGCTTGAGAGATAGACGCGCTCCGGTTCGATCATCGATCAGGAATAGCAGGCTCGATTCTGAAGTGACTGCGACTTGCGCATGATAGCCAGCGGCTTCAAGGACCTTGTTTCGCTCCAGAAGTGCGGCATGAAATTCATCTGCTCGCTCGATTGCAGCCTTCAGGACTGGTGAGCCAAGCCGGTGAACTTCCGCACCCGCCGCATCGAAAACCAGCAACCCCTGAGCCGCGAACGCCTTCGCATAGAACTCTGCGAATGCCTGCCCGAAAGTCCGGCCTGGCTTGTAAGCCGCAACCAGCGCATCCATCGCGTCAGAAGTGCCAAGAAGCTCCCAGGCCTGATCGATCAGCGGCTCGATCGCTTCATCCAGGACGACCCCTCCAACCGGAACAGGCGCGGAGGGCGAACTCGCGTAAATGAGCTTTCGAAGTTCTTTCCTTGAGGGAAATGTGACGTGATTGATCTCGGCAAAGTCGTGGTCTTCAGTCGCGAGCCAGAAGATCGCTACGTGCGGTTTTCCGTTTGCCGTCGCCTGTCGAGCACGGGCGAGAGCTGAAGCCGCCTTGAATGGTGTGTAGAGCGGTCCGGCAAATAGCCCAACCTGCTGGCCCGTGAGCACTGTTCCTGCGCCGGACCGAAGCGCTGCTATGGAACCGGCTGCCGAAGGCGAGGGATTCTGCTGCTCGAGCAAATCGACAATCTCGGTCCAGTGTTCGGGACGCGAACATCGATTTTGCCATCCGGTTTCGCGCGGAAGAGAGGAATAGAAGGGCCGAACGGCTGCATCACCGGCGCAGTAGTCGAGGAAGAGCCGACTTTGGCCTGGAGCCACGTCGATTGGGAAACACTCAGAACTTGGCAACACGTACCTTCTGGATGGATTCGTCTGGCTGAACCCCAGAGAACTGGCGGCTCAAAGCGGCTGCGTTAAGGATGCCATGCCAGACAGGTTCGATGCACAAATACAGACCAAAAGAGCAGGGAACTCCAAACAGAAGTTGTTTGAACCAGGACCCTTGGGCAGGGTCGAAGCTCAAGCGCAGGCCTTTTCCTTCTCAGCAGGAAGACGCACGGACTCGGCCAGCGGGGCAGAAATTGAGCTTTCTGCCTGCTTGATGCGGCGGAGAAGTATATTGCGCAGCCTCATGGCTGCTTCGTCGTCAAGACCGAGGTGAGAATTCTCTTCCATCACATCAAGTGCGTAGCGGAGTTCGTTAGCAAGTTCCGGCTTCGGTGCGCTGATCGACATGACTTCATTCTAGCTGGCGGGTCAATCGCTTTTCTTAGGCCCTTTTTTCCACAGAGAGGGAGATTTCATTTATCTTCACCTCATCCGCGAGATTTCATTGTTTTCAGCAGTTTGCGGAAAAATACCGAAGCAAAATCGCCGAACTTGGTTTTCCTTTGGATTTTTGGGATGAGTTGTTGATGACACAGGGCGAGTTGCGTCCTAAGTCGGGCAAAATGGCGACTTGGGATCTTGTCGATCTGTCCGGATCAGGGTAGGATGCTGACCAAAGCGGCCAACTCTCTTCGGGCGGAAGATGCTTCCGGCAAGCCCACACTTCAGGTTAGAGGTCAGGGGGGCAACGAATGTCATCTTCGCTGTCGTCACTCTTCGCGGCAGTCGAGCGGGGCGACAAGACGATTTCTGACGATCTCTTCACCGTCCTGTACAACGAATTGCATCGGCTTGCCCGTTGCCAGCTCTCACACCAGGCTCCGATGAGCATCGGAGCCACAACGCTTCTGCACCAGGCATACATCGAGATGGCCGGAAGAAGCGGTGCCGTTTTCCCTGACCGCTCTCGATTCATGGCCTATGCTGCGCGCGTGATGCGCGGGCTCATCATCGATCATGCGCGCACCAAAAGCGCACACAAACGAGGTGGCCAGTTTCACATCACTTCGTGGGACACTGCGATCGAGCAACCGGCTGACTACCTCGAACTGGAACAGCTCGGAAGTGCACTGGATGAGTTGGCGGAGGTCGACTCCTCGCTGGCAGAGGTCGTGGATATGAAATTCTTTTGCGGGTTCACATTCACGGAGATTGCGGCGATGAAGAACCTTTCGGAACGGACGGTACAGCGCCAATGGGAGAAGGCACGCATCTACCTCCATCGCAAGCTCAGTCGAGATCTGGAAGGCTAGCGTCGATGTCTCTCACTCACGATCGCTGGCTCGAGATCAGCCCACACCTGGACGAAGTGCTCTCCCTTCCTGACGCGGAGCGAGCAGGCTGGATGGCAGAGTTCCATCGAACCAATCCCAATCTCGCTCCACTCCTCGAAGAACTTCTTCACGAACACGCCGCGCTCAAAGAGGAAGGTTTCCTCTCCGGTCAACCGTCCGGTCCATTCGAAACGTCGTTTGCGGGCCAGGTAATCGGAGCTTATCGGCTGATTTCTCCCATTGGCGAAGGAGGCATGGGAAGCGTCTGGCTGGCGGAAAGAAGCGATGGAAGATTCGAGCGCCAGGTGGCCATCAAGTTTCTTCGCTTCTCGCTGGGATCTCTCTCGGGTGCCGAACGGTTCAAGCGCGAAGGCAGAATTCTGGCGCGAGTATCTGATCCTCATATTGCTGAGTTAATGGACGCGGGCGTCAGCCCGACCGGCCAGCCCTACATTGTCCTGGAATACGTCGAAGGCCAACCAATCGATCAATGGTGTGACGAACACAAGCTTGATCTGACCTCACGTATCACGTTGTTCCTCGACGTGCTCAGCGCAGTATCCCACGCACACACGAACCTCGTTGTTCATCGCGATATCAAGCCATCGAACGTGCTGGTGCGCAAGGATGGATGTGTCAAACTGCTCGATTTCGGGATCGCCAAGCTGCTCGCGGATGATCAATCGGGCGCCGCCTCGCAGCTTACTCTGGAGGGCGGAAGCGCTCTGACGCCGCAGTACGCCGCCCCTGAACAAATCACGGGCGAAGGAATCACCACCGCGACCGACGTTTATGCCTTGGGAGCGTTGCTCTATCTCCTGCTGGTCGGCAAACACCCCACATGCTCAGGCGCGCTCTCGCCCGCGGAACTCGTCAAAGCAATTACAGATACAGAACCGTCGCGGCCGTCCGATGCCAGCCTGGCAGCGAAGTCAGACGGTTTCGCTGAGAAATGTGGCACCTCGCCTGAAAGACTATGCAGCGATTTGCGCGGCGATCTGGACACCATCCTCGGCAAAGCGTTGAAGAAGAAACCCGCGGAGCGTTACGCCAACGTGGATGCATTCGCTGACGATCTGCAAAGGTTTCTGAAGCATGAACCAATCAGCGCTCGCCCGGACAGTGTTACGTATCGAGCCGGCAAGTTTCTGCGGCGTAACAGAACTGCGGCAGCGCTGGGCACGCTGGCTCTGCTGGGAACACTCGCGGGAGTCACCGGCACGCTTCTGCAGACCAGAACGGCTCGTAAACAACGAGACTTTGCTTTCCGGCAGCTTGCCCGCGCCGACGCAAGCAACGAATTGATCTCGTTCGTGCTCTCGGATGCTGCGCCATCGGGCAAGCCATTCAAAGTAAATGATCTTCTCGGCCGTGCAGAGCGCATCGTCAGGGAGCAGTCGGCCAGTGATGAAACGACGCGGGTCGAGCTTCTGGACGCGATCGGGGAACAATACTCGACTCAGGATGAAACCGCTAAGTCAGTCGAAGTGATGGAGGAGGCATACCGGCTGTCGCGAAACATATCGGACGCATCGGTTCGAGCCTCGACAGCATGCAATCTGGCCAACTCTCTTGCACGCAGCGGTGAGAACGGTCAGCGTCCGGAGAACTTGTTTCAGGAGAGCATGCGAGAGATGCCGAAGGGGCCCGAGTATGCATCTCTGCGCGCAGACTGCCTGCTGCGTGGAAGCGAAGTTGCCCAGGAAAGCGGAGATATCAGGAGTGGAATCGATCGTGTTGTAGAGGCGAGACGAGTCTTCCAAAACTCCATGTTTCACAGCAAGGTCCTGGAATTGACGATTGCGATCGATACGGCAAACGCATATCGTATGGCCGGAAGAAATCGCGAGGCTGTGGCCGAATTTCAAAGAGCAGCTGAACTCCTCAACGTACTAGGGCGCGAAAACACCGAGAACGCGGTCGTGCTTTTCAATGACTGGGCGTACGCCTTGAACCAGCTTGGACGTCCGCGGGAAGCGGAGAAGCTTTATCAACGTGCTATCGGCATCAGCCGGGACGGTGACAACGATGACGCGGTGTCGCCCATGGTTCTGCTCAACTACGCGAAGACGCTTCGAACACTTGGCCGTTTGCAGGAGGCGTCCTCGTACGCTGAGCAGGCTTCGACACGGGCGAAAGCAAAAGGCTTTGCTCTAGCGTTGAACCAAGCGCTACTGGAGCGAGCCCGGATTTACCGGGAACTCGGCAATCTTGACCAATCGGACGCCATGTTGAAAGAGGTGGAGCCCAGGCTTAGACAAGATCTTCCGCCGACTCATTACGCTTTTGCGGTTCTGGAGATTGAAAAAGCGCAGAACGAATTCCGTCGTGGAGACACGAAGGGTGCAATGCAACTGGCAGATGAGGCACTTGGCATTGACGAGAAGTCGATCAAGGCCGGAGGACAAGGTTCTGACGCTTTGCCGGGATTGCTGCTTACTCGCGCAACGATGGAACTCACGAGTGGTGCCAGAGAGCAGGCGATTGCGGACGCAAACCGTGCGGTCAAACTCCTGCAGGGGCAAGCGGAGCCGGGTACATTCTCCACACAACTCGCGCGTGCTTACCTGGCGCTGGGAAACGCGCTGAAGGCCCAGGAAAGGATGAACGAGGCTCGTGAAGCTTTTCGATCAGCTGCGGAACACTTCGCAAATACTTTAGGACCAGATCACCCGAACTCCCGTGATGCCAGGAAGTTGGCGGACTCATAGATCAGCGGTGGGTGGGACCAGAGGAAATATTTCTCAGGCTCCTGTCGCTTTTTGTTTCTGAATTCCGATTACAGAGGTAAGAACGGCTCAATCTCTTTCCTGCCCTCAAATGAAACGCTAGCGTGCCGCCGGCTCACTAGCTAGGTAGACGATTAGCCAATCACTCTCCCGGAGTAAAGAGCGATGAACAACGACAACAAGTCATCGAAGGTGTCCCTTTTTGTACGCAGGTTCTTCCTTGGTTCTCCACGATTCAGGATTCCAGTTCTGTTCGGGCTCGCATTAGCAGCTTCCCTGAGCCTCTCAGGCGGAATTCTCTTTCCTAATCCACTTTTCACGTTCGATTCTTCAGGGGTCCTCAGCACTGTGGGTAAGGTCGACGTTACCAACCCGTTCTTCCGTCCGCTGGGATCGAACGGAAGGACATGTAACACCTGCCACCTTGCCAACTCAGCCTGGTCAATTACGCCTGCCGATGTCCACGCGAAATTCTACGCGACTGGCGGAACGGACCCGATTTTCCGCACGAACGATGGCTCAAACTGCCCAACAGCCGATGTATCCACAACCAGGAATCGAGCTGAGGCGTATAGCTTGCTGATGAACAAGGCACTGCTCCGGATTTCCATCGCGATGCCGCTGAATGCGGAGTTTCAAATCATCGGCATCGAAGATCCGTACAACTGCCCCGAGACAACGACATCCAATCCGGCATTCTACCGGCGTCCCTTGCCCTCGACGAATCTGAACTTCCTAAGCGCAGTGATGTGGGATGGAAGAGAAACAGTATTCGGAGCGATTCCGGGAAAATCGCTGAATCTCCCACAGAGCCTCGCGAATCAGGCTCAGGATGCGGTCACAGGACATGCACAAGGATCGGTCCCGACGCAGGAACAGTTGGCCAAGATCGCGGAGTTCGAGACAGGCCTGTCAACGGCACAAGCTTTCGATATGCGCGCGGGAATTCTCGATAGCAAGGGCGCTACCGGCGGTGCAATGCACCTCTCGCAGCAGGCCACGTACATCGGAATCAACGACGCGCTTGGCGGTGATCCGACGGGCGCCGCATTCGATCCGAATGTGTTTACGCTCTATGAAGCCTGGAAGAACTCGGGTTCTCCATACCGGAGGTCCGTTGCACGCGGCGAAACGCTCTTCAATACCCTTCCGATCCCTATCACCGACGTTGGCGGGCTGAACGATGCGCTGAAGCAGCCGGTCATCATGGGCACCTGCACGACGTGCCACGACAGTCCGAACGCCGGAGATCACTCGCTCTCCGTGCCACTTCGAATCGGGACGACCGCCTATCCGGTGCAATCCGCGCTTGATATTTCCGGATTACCGGTCTACACAGTGCAATGTATCGCAACAGGCGAGACTGTTCAGGTGACCGACATCGGACGGGCGATGATCTCCGGCAAGTGTGCGGATATCGGGAAGGTGAAGGGGCCGGTACTGCGCGCACTTGCGGCACGTGCGCCCTATTTTCACAACGGCGGGGCAAAGACGTTGGAGGACGCCGTTGAGTTTTATAACCAGCGGTTCAACCTCGCGCTCACAGCCCAGCAAAAGGGTGACCTGGTTGCGTTCCTGAAGACGTTGTAGGCCACCCGCCTAGATTCAGTTCAGTAGGCAGTTCGCGCGCGCGAGAGAGAGGCGGAGAATCGGAATCATTCTCGCCTCTCTTCCATTGTGCAACCGTCAACGATTCATTTCGAAGTTGGCCGAGTGCATTCAGACTCAGTGCGCTCGAGAGAGCCGTCTTCGTCTGGCACCGTCACGGGCATGCAATGCAGGCGGGCAACACTGCCTGCCCCTTATACTCATCAATGAGTGAAGAAGGAGAACTGCCCCACGATGGCGAGGAAGTCAGAAAAGATCAAGAAGGGAAAGGCTCCAAAAGAGAAATCGCATACGCCTCCGAGAAAGTCGAAGTCGAAAAAGTCGGAAGGCTCTCAGACTGAGCAATTGTTGAGCTCGGAGGTCGTCTTTCAGGGGCCTCTCTTCCGGGTGCTTCATGACAAGCTGATCGAACCGAGCGGAAAGAGGAGCGAGCGTGACGTCATCCGGCATAACGGCAGCGTGGTCATTCTTGCGCTCGATAAGTCGAAGAGCAAGAAAGATCCATGGATCGTGATGGAGAGGCAGTACCGCCATGCAGCCAGGCAGTATCTTTGGGAGCTTCCTGCGGGAAAGCTGGATGCTGGAGAAGACGCCCTCGCGGGGGCCCAGCGCGAACTTGAAGAAGAAACGGGCTATCGCGCAAAGAAATGGAAGCCGCTCGTCGAGTACTACGGAAGTCCGGGTTTTCTGGGTGAGTCCATGAAGGTGTTTCAGTCAGAAGGGTTGATGGCTGGAGACGCGCACCCCGAGGATGACGAGGAAATCGAGTTTCGACTCGTGAAGCTGTCCGAAGTGGTCAAGATGATCGAAAAGGGCGCGATCAAGGACGGCAAAACCTTGTGCAGCGTTCTGCTGTATGCGCGCAAATTGGAGAAGAAACGGAAAAAGTAGACCCCGGCAACCACGGTTGCGAAATAACTTTACCAGGGCCGGCAGCCAAGTCGCCGGCCCTCATCTTTTGTGAACTTCTGGACGGCTTCGATAAACCTTTGGCGAAGATTGAGCGTCATAGTCCATAGGGTGGGCTGGCTTCCCCAAACTCCATTGCTCACCGACCAACCCCCTAAGAGGCAAGAAAGGCAAACCCCTGTGGCTCAGTACAAAGGCAAGGTCAAGTGGTTCAACAACGCCAAGGGCTACGGATTCATCGGACGCGATGACGGGCCAGATGTTTTCGTTCACTACTCGGCAATCCAACTGGATGGTTACAAGACTCTGAAAGAGGGCGATGATGTAGAGTTCGATATCGTCCAAGGGCAGAAAGGTCCTCAGGCGGATGCAGTTATCCGTTTGAGAGACGCGGCCACCCATAACGCTGCTTAGTAGTTCGGAGACTCTGGAGCGTTATCCCCATCCGCTGCAAATGCGGACAGGGAGCCCGTTGCTCCGGGCCCAGCTTTCGTTTTAACTGAACAACCTGCAAAGAGCTCGGTTCTCCACGTGCTTTCATTCTGAACTCACAGGGCCAAAGAGGTCTGACCTTCTCTGGCCCCTCACCTTCCTCGCCACTCCTCCCCTTCGTTTTCCGCGGCGCAATATCCGATACTGATCGCGGAGACGCAATCAATGGACAACTCGACAATGGCCTGCCTGTTGAGGGAGACCGCCGATCTGATGGAAATCGATGGCGCGGATGGCTTTCGTGTGCGTAGTTACCGCAATGCTGCGGATGCAGTAGAACAGTCAACCGTAGACCTGGCAGCAATTGCTGGAGATGCGGCACAACTGCTTGCAATCCAGGGGATTGGGAAGAGTATGGCAGCCAATCTCCAAGCCATCGTGGCGACAGGATCATTGCCTGTGCGAGATGAATTGCTGACTAAATATGGGGCGGCGTTGCTGGAATTGTTGAAGCTGCCGGGGATGGGTCCGAAGACTGTCGCGCTGCTCTGGGACGCGGGCAAGATCAAGAATATCGATGAACTGGCCGAGGCAATCGAGGCCGGCCGTCTGAAGGGGCTTCCCCGCATGGGCGAGAAGCAGATCGAAAAAATTAAAAAAGGCATCGACGACTATCGGAGGTCGGTAGGACGCTTCCGTATTGATGAGGCAGAGGATGCGGCAGAACGCCTGACGACATACCTGATGGCGATGAGCGGGGTCGAGAGAGTGACGCCTGCTGGTTCCCTTCGACGCGGAAAAGAGACAGCAGGAGACCTGGATCTGCTGGTGACTGGGCCAGCGTGCGCTCAGGGGAGCACGGAGGCCGCGGTGGAATACGTCGCAGCCTATCAGGGAATTCACGACATTATTGCGAAGGGCGAAAACAAGGTAAGCTTCCACCTTGCGAACGGTCTGCAGGTGGATGTGCGGCTGCTGCCCTCAAATTGCTACGGAGCGGCTCTCCAGTACTTCACTGGATCGAAGGCGCACAATGTGGTGCTGCGGCAGCGTGCACTGAAGATGGGATACACCCTCAATGAATGGGCGCTGTCCCGGCTCGATAACGAGCAGGTAGTGGCAAGCGCAACGGAGGAGGAAATTTACGCCGCGCTGGAAATGGACTGGATGCCTCCCGAGATGCGGGAGAACATGGGAGAGATTGAGACAGCTGCAAAGCGCGCAGTCCCGAAATTAATCGAAGCCGCAGACATCAAGGGCGATGTGCACATGCACACGACAGAGACAGATGGGCGGAACTCGATTGTCGAGATGGCAGAGGCGGGCATTGCCCGTGGACTTCAGTACATCGCAATCACCGAGCATACGAAAAATCTGGCAATGACCAACGGGCTGGATGAGAAGCGCGCTCTCGAGCATATGAAACGAATCCGCGAAGTGGACAGGCAAATGGAGGGCCGCATCCGCATCCTCACCGGGATTGAGGTGGACATCCTGGCAGACGGCAGCCTTGATCTGGATGACGAGGTTCTGGCACAGATGGATGTGGTGATTGCGAGTGTCCATAGCCATTTCGCGCAGCCGCGCGAGGAGATGACAGCGCGTTTGTTGCGTGCAGTGGAAAACCCGAATGTGCGCATTCTGGGACACGCCACAGGGAGGCAGATTCTGCGTCGTGAGCCGTATGCGATGGATACGGGGGCCGTTATCCGTCGGTGTGCTGAGCTGGGCGTAGCCGTAGAACATAATGCTGCGCCAGAACGGCTGGATTTGAGCGATCGTGATCTGCGCCTCGCAAAAGAGTGCGGGTGCCGGATCGTGATCAATACGGACGCGCATGTCACCAAAGTGGTGGGAGAGTGGCGGTATGGCATCCGGCAGTTGCGGCGTGCTTGGCTGACCGCAGGGGATGTATTGAATACGCTCCCGGCAGACGACTTCCTCAAGGGGCTGCGGAGAAGGTAGCTCTGTGCCACTTCCTGGCAACGATTGGAACTCCGGTGGAATGTTCACAACCGTTGGGGCTAAGATAAGGGCGCTATGAGTCTGCTTCAACAGGAATCGCGAGAAGCTGCGGGAGAGTCCTACACCAAAGGTACGAGCCACGTCATCATCGCCACCGTAATTGCAGTGGTGCTGGTTTCGGCCGCGGTCACGATTTACGTGATATCCGGTGAGAAGCCGCCTGCTTCGACGGGCGAAATCATCGATGTGTGGGCGCACCCGATGCATTCCGAGACTTCAGGCTGGGACGCCAATGGAGCGGTGATTCCAAAAGAGTCGATCGATCAGGTGCTGCTGTTTACCCACGTCAAGCTGCACAACCAGAGCAAACAGCCGATTTTTCTGCACCAAGTGCTTGCGAATTTGACGCTGCCCGACGGAATCCACTCGAGTTACGCGGCTATGCCGCCGGACTACGAGCGGCTCTTCAGGGCTTACGCTGATTTGCAGCCGTGGCATGCCACACCGATCTCCCCGGACCTCACAATCCAACCGGGCGAGAGCAAAGAGGGCACCTTTGTGTGCTCTTATCGGATGACAAAAGCAGACTGGGAGACGCGAAAGGCACTGGGATACACATTCAACTTCCAGTACCTCCCCGCGCTAACGCTTGAGTGGAAGGGCACAATTACTGAACGTTAGGCGGAGCCGGAGCGCCTTTTGGTGTTGATAGGTAGCCCGAGATGGTGTTCTTCGATGGAACTGAATTCACAACGATCTCGTAGAGTGCCGGATCTTTTCCGGCGTAGAACTGCAGAGGTTCGTTCACGTATCGATCTTTCTTTTCGTACTGCTTGTCATCGGAAAAGACCGAAATCGAGAAGCGGCTCTTCTTCTGGTCAGCCTTTTTCAGCTCAAGGCTGATGGTGCCTACGGGCTTTTTCTGACCCTTTGCCAGCGTAAATTCGTAGTAGTTGCGATCGCCCTTATGCTTTAGAACTTCAAGTTCGTCACGATTGCGCGCAATGAGACTGGAGTGGCCATCAAGGTCACCCTTCATGGATTGAAGCTGGCTGACTGCGGTCGCGAGATCAGTTTTGGTTTTGGTCAGGTCGGTTTTCACGCCACCAACATCGGTCTTGACCCCTGACACGTCCGATTGAACGGCGCTCACCTGCTGGGCGGTTTGCTTTTGCTCGGCTTCAAGGCGTTTTGCGTCTGCCGTCTGGCGAGCGATGATTTGCTGAGCGCGCTGATCCATTTGCTTCTGCGTGAGGCCAACGCTCCTGCCAAGTTCGTCCGTCGCGACGCGGAGGCGGGCATTCGTCTCGCGAAGCTCAGCACCAAGTTTCGCGTTCTGCTGGTTGGCTTCAGCGAGCGCCGTCTCCTGGTGCGCTATGCGGCTGCTCAGGGTGTAGGTCCAGATGAGACCGCCGATGGAGGCGAGAACGGCAACAGCGATCGCGGCCAGCAGAGCACCGCTGTATGAGGGCGTGGACTCAACTACGTTCTGGTTGTCGCTCATCTTGCGAGCCTCCTCGAGAGCACGTGCGTCCACTGCCGGACGAGTTTTTCTGGGCCGACGGGAGGTTCCGAATGGATTCCCGGGAACTCGGAAGGGCCGTGGAAGACTACAGAAACTATAGAGGAACAAGAGCGGCTTTGGGGATACTTGCCGCGAATGCGGAGCCACGAGCGTAACTCCACTGCCGGTCCGTGCGAATCGTTCGGCTTGGTTTTCGGCAGGTCCGTGGAAAGGGAACTACATAGCGCGATGCGGAACGGGGCAGAAGGGGGCGGGTGACAACCCTGTTATCAACCATTTATAAAGAGCTTTACCGCTTTCTTCGTCGGGTCCTGCTTTGAGCCCGCGCGAATGCCGGAATCCAGATCGCATCCAACCACCCAGAGAGGGGAGCACCCAAGGCCTATGTCTACCGCTGTCGCTGGTAAGGGACTCGAAGGAATTGTCGCTGCTAATTCCGGAATTTGCTTTATTGATGGCGAAGCGGGCGTGCTTGCCTATCGAGGCATCGACATTCACGAACTGGCTGAGCGGTCGACCTTTGAGGAAACGACCTACCTGCTGTGGAACGGGCGGTTGCCGAGTGACTTGGAATTGCGGGAGTTTTCATCCCAGCTCGCCCTTGCTCGCGAAGTGGACCAGCGGATCGTGGACATGCTCAGGACCTTCCCGACTTCGGCCACCCCGATGGAGGTGCTGCGAACCGCGGTGTCGGCGCTCAGTTTCTACGACGCCGACGAAAAGGACAACAGCCACGACGCAAATGTTCGCAAAGCTTATAACCTTACCGCACAGATCGCAATGATCGTCGCGATTTACGACAGAATCCGCAAGAAGCTCGACATTATCCCCCCCGACCGAACCCTGTCCCACGCAGGCAATTTCCTCTGGATGCTCAATGGCGTAAAGCCATCCGAGACGGCCACGCGCACCTTGGATATCGCCCTGATCCTCCACGCCGACCATGAGCTGAATGCTTCGACGTTTGCCGCTCGCGTCATTGCCGCAACGCTCTCCGACATCCATTCGGCCATCACCGGCGCTATCGGCGCGCTCAAAGGACCGCTGCACGGCGGAGCCAACGAAGGCGTGATGAAGCTCTTGTTGACAATCGATAAGGCGGGAGCCGATCCAGTCGATTACGTGAAGAACATGCTTGCAGCCAAGCAGAAGATTTCCGGCTTCGGCCACCGCGTGTACAAGACAGAGGATCCTCGCGCTACGCACCTGCGCCGGATGAGTGAGAAGCTGGGCAAGGACGCGGGGCAGCCAAAATGGTACGAGATGTCGCGCGCGATCGAGCTGTATATCAATAAAGACAAGAAGCTGAACGCAAATGTCGACTTCTATTCCGCTTCGACCTACGCGACCCTGGGCATCGATATTGACCTGTATACGCCGATTTTCGCCGTGAGCCGCATCGCTGGCTGGGCCGCGCACGTCATCGAGCAGCTCGATGACAATCGGCTGATCCGCCCGAGAGCCGATTACATCGGTCCGGTTTATCCATCAAAATATGTGGAGATGAGTAGCCGGCCGTAAGCAACCTGATTTGGGGTTTGTCGGAAAAGCGGGGGCAGAAGCCCCCGCTTCGGCTTATGTGGCGCCAATTGCCCTGGCGGGCTAAAAATCCCCAGCACCGAGGAAGAATCATTCCAGGCAGAGCCGTGTATTTGTGTATTTGTCGAAAAACCCGATCAGAACCACTTTGCGGAACCAGTGATCTCTGACCTTGGATTTTTTGGCACACCCTGGCCTTCTTGAAACCTGAACTAGTCCCTGGGCAAAGACCGATCAGGATTCATCCGCGCCTCTGCTTCAGCAATTCTGAGCGCCAGAACGTGTTTCAACTGCACCAGGGTTGGATCATTAGGGTCGCCGGTTTGTTCAACATTCTTGAGGCAGCGCCGCAGTATTTTGGACACAGAGGATGCGGGGTAAGAAAACATGTGTCACCTTTCATGTACGCAAGTTGGCTTGCCAACGGTGCGAAGAATTTGGGCAATTTGGGGTAGCTGACAATCTAGATATATCCGAACGCGACGTCGCTGCAATCGCCAGACAGTAACAACCGGCTGCTTACTTTCGGTTGATGGGACAAATTACCGAGATAGGGTCTGAGCAAATGGAGTCAGAACAGCCAGCATCCTCGCCGGCCATTCCGCCAGAGTGGTCAGTTGACTGAAATAACGACACGAAAACGAGATGAGTCGAACCTCTCGCTGCAGACTGACCTCGATCGATCGCCGTTAGCAGCGAAATGTTCAGGGGGCCGGACGGAAACGCTACACCTGCAAACCAAGGGCTCGAACTTTCAATTCAGCACCGCGCCCTGATTGGGAATATCCAGCGAGAACGTGGGTATCTCAATATCAAAGCGCTCTCCCCTCGCGGTCTCCATCTGGTATGCGCCGCCCATCATCCCCGATGGTGTGTTGAGCGGCGCGCCGCTCGTATACTCAAAGTGCTCTCCCGGCTCGAGGACAGGCTGCTTTCCCACGACACCCGGTCCTTTGACCTCGGTCAATTCGCCGCGTGCATTTGTGATCATCCAGTGCCGGCTTAGCAATTGCACAGTCTCGCGGCTCTGATTCGCGATAATCACTCGATAAGCCCAGAAGTACTGTGAACCCTCGGGAGACGACTTCGACTCCAGGTACGAAGGCTCAACGCTCACCGTTATGCCTCGCGTTGTTGCAATATACGGTGTCCAATTGTTCATGGAGAAAGTCTAGATGAAAGTCGCGACCGGGACGGCTCAGTCTGGAACACATCCGAATCTGCTAGGGCCATATTTCTCCAGGGCGCCTCGAGAAGAGGCGTGTTCCTGCGGATCCCGACCTGCCCAGGTGTAGCTCGGCGATTAAATCGGATCACGAAAAATCTCTCGCAATTGTGGAAATCCTTTGCAGCTTATTTTGAGAGTTTCTTCATACTTGAATTTGGGTCCGATAAATTCATCTCGTTCCGCTTCTGAACGCCTTGAGGCAGGCATCCTTGAAAGCGTGTCTGCCGTTAGCCTTTGCGATCTAGATTCTGACCTCTAAGCTCCAAAAGATGAAGCGTTTAGCCGGCTGAGAAAATCGTAGACTGCTGATTCCAGGCGTTTTCTTTGCAGAGTAGGGGGTACCCCCCCTTTTTAACTAACTCCATCCGATCTCTTCGCTCACTTCCCGAGCAATCCAAACACTGCCACCCCATTGGGGGTCCCCACGTACACCTTCCCGTTCACCACCAGCGGTGTAATGAACTTGTTGCCATTCCCGAAGGCGTCGCGCCCACCGGTAGCTTGGGTGCTGTTGTAGAGCTCTTTGGTCAGATCAGTCGCGTCGTACGCATGGAGAACAGCCGCGGAGCCGGTATGAGACTCGACCGCCCATACGATTCCATTTTGTGTGCCGTCGGCCGAAACCGCAGGGGACGTTCCAGGATAGGCAAAGGAGATTGAAGTCTGACTCGAAGGCGACGTTGCTAGTTTTCCATTGGTGATCGGAAATGCACGCAGAGGATTGCCGACCGTGCCGAGGTACAGAACCCCGTTGAAGAATGCCGGAGTTGAGAAGATGGAACCCACGCCCGGTAGTTCCTGGTAGAGATTGCTGTTATCTGAACCGCCTGCGTTGAATTTACCGAGGTTGTCGCGGTCGGCAATGTACAGGTTCTGATCTTTACCGCCACCGAGCAAGAGATGGCGAGCGGCTCCGGTTGAGTCGGTAACGTCGGGCAAAAGGACGATGCCTCCAGAGCCAAGATCCTGATCGGCGCCCGAGGCGGAGACGGTGTTGTACTGTGCGAAGTAGTCTGAAACGGAAAGTTTACCGTTCGCCGAGGTGATCTTCAGGATTGAGTTGCCGTAATCACCCTGTGACGGGAATTTGTTCGCATCAAGCGTGGTATCGAACTTTCCATTCGCATCGAGCAGGAAGAGGTTTCCGGCGGAGTCAGCCGCAATCCCATCTCCGCTCATCCAGATGGATCCATCACCTCCATTGGGAGTGAGATTGAGAACGGCTGTTTGTTTAAGGGTAGATTCGCTGTACGCCATGATCCAGCCGGTGTAGGGCGAGAAATCGCAATGTGAAGACCAGCCGAGATAGATGTTGCCCCCGCTGAGAAGAAGCGCAGCGCGCTCCTTGTACATTTTCGGATCGAACGTGAGCGTACCGTTGGAAGAACCATCACCGTTGCCTGGATAAGTGGCGGTGATTTCGGTCGGACTACCGGAAATCTCGCTTCCCGTAGTGATATCAAGCGCATGAAGGCGATGGTGATAATTTCCGCTGGAGTCCTTGCTCATCGCTACGACGTAGATGGTGCCGTTTGCGCCTTGCTTGCGATCGATTACGGGTGTAGCTGTGATTCCGATTTCCGGCCCGACCTGCCCGCAACTGCGATCATCGCTGGTGGTTTCACCTGTGCCCAGAACTGATTTCTTCCAGATCTGCGCGCCTGAATCGGCGTCGAATGCGTAGACAGTGTCGTGTTCTGTAGCGACGTAGAGAACGTTGCGCGCAGAGCCTCCTGCGGTGACTCCGGCTAGGGAGAGTGGTTCCGCATCGACTTTCCCGTCAACAGCGTCAAACCCGATCTTGCCGAATTGGCTGGAGTTTACGTTGGTCAGCGTGAGCGTGGCTTCCTGGGCGTTCAGACCATCGCGAGAATTGTTGCCATGAAAGGTGGTGATGTCCGGCGAAGGATTGGTCGTCGGCTGCGATGACGACTGAACGGTGGTCGCAACAGCAACAGAATGGGACAGGTTGGACGATGTCCCCGTGAAGGTGATGTTGCCCGTAGCGCTGGACGCAGTTGGCGCAGCGGTGAGAGTAATCTTTTGCGACGCTGCAGGCGAAACGCTGATCGAAGTCGGCGAGGCGGTCACTCCCGAGGGAAGGCCGGAAACCGAAACAGAAATCGATCCACTGAAGGAATTGATTGCCGAAGCAGAGATGGTGATGTCAGATCCGGATGCGCCAGCTTGCAGAGTGACAGAAGTGGGCGAAGCGGAAAGCGAAAAGTCGGGCGTAGGCGAAGAGGAAGGAGACCCGGTGCCGGAAGTACCTGATTTAGATCCCCCACACGACGTGAGGAACACGGCGCAACACAACAAGAACGGAAGGGGGCGGTACTTGCAGCAGGAGCCCATATTTAGGAGACCTTTTCGATTTTAAGAATTAAGACCAGCCAGTGGTTCATGGAACTTTGAATGGCAAATTGGGTTGAAGGTTGGCCATGAGGTCCGTTGCGGCGAAGGTCCTAAACGTTTAGTTGACGAAAACGGCGAATGGGAGTAATGTCCTAAAAATATAGGAGGTCGCATGGCTGGACGCCCGACCAAGAATGGGCTCACAAGGCTGGAACTGAAGATCATGCAGGTGATCTGGAGACACGGCGCAAGCACGGTCAGTGACGTGCAGAACGAAATGCAACCGGCATTGGCCTATACGACTGTCCAGACCATGCTGAACATTCTGGAACGGAAGGGCAAGCTGGAGCGGGAGCTGCAAGGTCGCGCTTATGTCTATCGCGCGAAAGTGACTGAGGAAAAGGCTCTCGGGCAAACTCTTCGCGACGTGATTGATCGGATGTTTGGAGGATCGAGTGAAGAGCTGGTCATGAGCCTTCTGAAGAGCCGCCAGATCGATGCCAAGCGGCTGGCTAAACTTTCAGAGCGATTCAGCAAGGGCGACGAGGAGGCAAAATGAGCGGCGCGGAATCCATCGTTATGGGATACGTCCTGAATTCATTGTGGCAGGTTCCTCTGGTTGCGCTTCTAGCGTGTATTGCAGCGCGCGTTGTGAGATCGATTGGCCCAGAGGCAGAGCATCGCGTTTGGGTAGGAGCATTGATTGGCGAAGCGCTGTTGCCAGCTGTTTCGATGCTGCCGTGGGACAGCTTCAACCTCGTGTTCCCATGGCAACTTCACGCCGATCAAACAACACAAGCAGGCGTGACTGTCCAAATGGGATCGGGCGTCGGAACCGCGGGATTCGAATTACCCTGGCTGCTGATGAAGCTGATGATGGCTGCGTATTGCCTATTGACGCTGTATGTCGCTGTACGGTTTGTTTGGGGATGGCTGCGGCTGAGTGAACTGGTGCGCAATGCGGAAGTGGTGAAGCTCGAGGGTCAAACCGAGATCACGTGGCAGCACTGGTTGGTACGTCTCGGAGCAGATCGAGTTGCATTAATGACTTCGAGGCGAATCTTCGCGCCCCTGACGATGGGCATCGTCGAGAAATCTGTCATCTTGCCAGCGAACATGATGGCCGATCTGCCGCAAGTCGAACTCGAGACTGTGATCGGACATGAGCTGGCCCATGTGCGACGTCTAGATTTCGTCAAGAACCTCTGTTATGAGCTCATTGCGATGGCAGTGAGCTATCATCCTGCGCTGTGGTTCACGAGGCAGAGGTTAACCGAGAGTCGCGAGATGGTCTGTGATGCGATGGCAGCGCAGGCGTCCGGGAGTATTGAGTACGCGCAATCGCTGCTGAAGCTCGCAGCCTTGCTGCTGCAGGGAAAGAACGTTGGTGTTCCCCATGCAATTGGAGTGTTCGATTCAAGCACCCTGGAGAGGAGACTTATGAAACTGACTGAGGTTAAGAGAGAGATCGGACGCGTTCGGCGCGGTGTTGCGCTCGCCGTGTGCGTTGTACTCGGCGTTGCGGCCGCAACTTCGGCGCTGGCGCTACGGATTGGTGTGGATCAGAAATCGGGAGAAGTGAATAAGAAAGCAGTCAATTCGGTGTCTGTGGATGCCAAGGTGATGTCGAAGCAGTTGCTGACGAAGGTCACGCCGGTGTATCCGCCGGAAGCGAAGGCCGCGAAAATCCAAGGGAAGGTAGTGTTGCGGGCGGTGATTGGGAAGGACGGACATGTAGAGAACCTGCAGGTCGTCTCCGGACCGAAGGAGTTGCAGCAGTCGGCGCTGGACGCGGTACGGCAATGGGTGTACAAGCCTTATTTACTGAATGGGAATCCGGTGGAAGTGATGACTGATATCAATGTGATCTATACGTTGGCGCGATAGGTGGAGGCTGAACGGCACAGTTTCCGAGTCTCCGGATCAGAACTGGTCGAGGTAGAACAGCTTTGAGGGACGGTTACTCATGGTGATTGGTCGTTTTGGGACTGACCAGAGTCTCTGGACAAGGATCACAAGCAAACCGGCGTTAGTGGCAGGAGGGACCGCGTTGTTGGCCCTCTGCATCGCGAATCCCCGTTGCATGCCGGCACAGTTGTTGCACGCCGCCGAAGGCAAGGCGCCTTCCTTCGAGGTCGTAACAATCAAGCCTGCTGATCCTGAGGAAACAACCCGATCGTTCAAGCTCTCGCCTGGTTATTTCAATGCTCGACACGTAACACTGATCGATCTTCTTAACTTTGCCTATGAAGTAAAAACCGTGAATCAGATTGTCGGAGCGCCAGACTGGACGAGCAAGGAGCTCTTTGATATCGAGGCGAAAGCTGGAGCCAAGATCGCAGATCAATTCCGGGACTTGCCTCCAGAACGCAAAATGGAACCGACACGTTTGATGGTTCAATCTATGCTGGCGGAACGCTTCCATTTGAGAACGAGCTTCAAGTCAAAAGAGCTCCCTGCATATGCACTCGTCGTGGCGAAGGGAGGGACAAGGTTAAAGCAAGAGACAAACAACCCTGCGCCGAACAGTTCTGAGAGTTCGGCCAATCCGCACTCCTCAGATGTGCCTCACGCACCAACGCTCTATATGACCGATGCACATCACCTCACTGGGACAAACGCACCGATCAATATGCTGATTGGCTGGCTTGAGCATCGACCTGAGTTAGACGGCCGCGTGATTGTAGATGAGACCGATCTTCAAGGCGGGTATGACTTCGTCCTCGATGGCGTTCAAGAGGTTTCGCAGATACCAGCCGCAGGACCTGTTCCTGCAGATGAGGGCGCATCAATCTTCACAATCCTCCAGGAACAACTTGGCTTGCGGCTTGTGCCCAGGAAAGAACCGGTCGAAGTTCTCGCAATCGAGGGCGTCGAGCATCCGTCTCCGAACTGAGGACTGGTAATCCACCAGCGCTAGCACGGCTTCGTTTTCAGAGCGTTAAAGCTCGGTTCGGAATGAGGATGCAATGAGATTTGCAGACTGCGACGGCAACGCGCGGGATGCGACTGCGGTCCGGTGAGTTAGTTCAGGAACATGGTGCGATAGAGTGTGTCGCGCTGGACGGGTTGGAAGCCAGCGTCGCGGATGATGCGGCGGAGCTCTTCTTCCGTAGTGCAGTTCGAGGTGCCAGCGGCTTTAACGACGTTCTCTTCAAGCATTACGGAACCCACGTCGTTGCCGCCGAAGTGCAAGCCGAGCTCGAGAACCTTCAGGCCCTGCGTGACCCAACTAGCCTGGACATTCTCGATATTGTCGAGATAGAGACGCGCGATGGCGAGAACTTTCAGATACTCGACGGATGTAGCTTCGTCCCAGCCGCGACCGCCAAGAGCGGTGAACTTGGGCTGAAAACTCCAGGGGATGAAAGCGGTGAAACCGCCGGTTTCTTCCTGAAGGCGGTGAACAACTTCGAAGTGGTTGATGCGCTGATCGAAGGTCTCACCCACTCCGAACATCATGGTCGCAGTCGTGCGCATGCCCAGCTGGTGCGCGGTTCGATGAACACTGACCCAATCCTCTGTACGGCATTTAAGGCGCGCGATGCGCTTGCGGACGTCATCGTCGAGGATCTCTGCGCCTCCGCCTGGAATCGAGTCGAGACCAGCGTCACGAAGACGGGCAATTGTAGTGCGGAGGTCAAGATCGGAGTACTCCGCGATTGCGAGGACTTCGGATGCACTGAGGCAGTGAAGCCAGATCTTCGGGAAGCGCTGCTTGATCCCGGTGAAAAGCCGTTCGAACCAGTCGATTTTGAGGTCGGGGTGAATTCCGCCCTGCATTAGGACGCCAGTTCCACCCATCTCCTGCGTTTCCGCGATCTTTTCATAGATCTTTTCGAAATCGAGGATGTAGCCTTCATCGGAACGTGCTCCTTTGAGAGGCCGGTAGAAGGCGCAGAACGTACAGTACTCGGTGCAGAAATTGGTGTAATTGATGTTGCGATCGATGATGTACGTGACCACGCCTTCAGGGTGCAGGCGCCGACGGACAGCGTCGGCCTCGAAGCCCAGCCCGATGAGGTCAGGAGAATTGAAGTGATCGAGGGCTTGCTGGCGGGTCAACGGCATAAGAACAGTTTACAGAGAACGGAGATCAGAGAACAGGGCTCGTACCACCGGGAACGAGGGCAAGAGAATCATGCCCTCCGTTCCCGAAACGGCTTTATTACTGCTTTCCAAAGCGGTAAACCACGCCGAAGGTCGCACCGAGATCATGCTGGAAGGTCGATCCAAATCCCGTTCCCATGGCTTCCGGTGCAAGCCTCAATGACAGACTCGGCGAAATGTTCGCTTCACCGATGATTGCGCCCGAAAACGCGTATGTTGTCGAATCCGGATAAAGCAAGCATTGTTGACCGGGCGGACAAATCTGTCCAAATCGATTCGTATCCGAGGTGAAGTTCCCCATTGCTGCACCACCCATAACGCGACCCGCTATCGAGTACTTCGGACGCATTTTGAATCGGTAAACCGGCCCTGCCATGATGTCGTAAGTGCTGATTGCCGGCCGAGTAATAGAAGAGAAATTGAGGCCCACGAAAGACGTGCCGAAGTTCCCGCGGCCATCGAGGGTAATGCCCAACCTGTCGCTGTAGTAGCGCGTCAACGCAAGGTCAAACGCGTACATGGTGGTGTGCTGCAGTGTCGGACCCGGGATGAACCGCTGATATCCGGCACCGATGAAGAGCTCATAGCGCTGACCATAGGTATCGCGGATGGCCTGTTGGCGGCGAGCTTCTCTCCGTGCCCGGATTCGCCCCTGGACGCTGACCTGGCCCTTAGTCTGCGAAGGTGTCTGTGCGGGTTGAGGGGTCTGTTCCTGAGGCTGCTGCGGACTGCTGCTGGAATCCTGGCTAAATGCTGCAAGGCCAGAAACAACACAGGAAAACGCCAGAATTGCTACAGCACGGCGAAACGAATACATCGATCTTTCCTTACCTCCAACACAGATGCCCTCGGATCGACATCCGTGGGGTAGAACAGCCAACGAGCCCCAGCTCAATTCGCCGAGCACGTTTCCTGGTCCATTATCGCAAACCGAACCGCAGACAACCGTTTACGGCTGACTTCTTTTGGACGGATGATCCTGCTTTTTGCCGCGAACTCCGAATTCATGCTCTACGATGAATTTCTGAGGAGGCGGCAAAACTCCATGCGCTTCATCCTTGGACTGATCATTGGAATTGTATTGGTTCCTCTTGTTGTCATCGTGTACCTCATGTATGGCAAGGTACCGGTGGCGGTGAATGATCCAGCATTTCCACACGAGCGCCAACTGGTTCACATTCCTCTCGACGCGCGGATCCAGCGTGAAATCGTTGGCACCCACATGGAGCCTGACGCGACCAATCTGACCGCCGGAGCGCGAATTTACGTTGATCGTTGTGCCGTCTGCCACGGACTTCACAGTCATCCATCCGCAGTCGGGAACCATATGTATCCTGACGCTCCACAGCTATTGGAGCCGCACAGAAGCAAACCGGACGTGGTCGGAGTCAGTGACGATCCAGTGGGAGAGACTTACTGGAAGGTCGAAAACGGAATTCGGCTTACGGGCATGCCTTCATTCAAGACCCAGCTCAGCGACCCGGAGATGTGGCAGGTCAGCATCTTTCTGGCTAACGCGAACAAGCCGATGCCGCAACCAGCCCTCGACATTCTGAACCGAGCTCCATCTCCGCCCGCGGAGGCTCCGGTTCATCCTGCTACCGCGGAGCCAGCGCACGAGGATTAGGGCGGCGGCGGACAGGACGAGTCGCTAAGATTTCCGGCGGGCGATGCGGTATCGTTGTTAATCAGGTCTCCCATGTCAATTCTCGATTCATTGCGCAAGGGGTTTCGCTTCTTCCTCATGAGCTTCGGGATTTCCAGCTCATCAAAGAAGGCGGTCGCGAAGCCGCAGCCAAAGCACCGACCGTAAATGGTTGCGGAAGGCTGCGGTTGGATGCACCTTCCCCCAGTCCGGCGAATCCAATATCCAGGGAAGAGAATCGAGGACAGATGAGTAGCGATCCGAAAAGCCCGTGGCGGGCGTTCTGGGACTGGTTTGTACTGTTCAGCGGTATCTCCACTGCCTCGAACCTCTCACGCACGAGGCGAGATCCAGTCAAGCGACGCGGACTCTTCCTTTTCCGGAGCGGGCGGAAATAAAGGTACACCCCGGTAAACTCAAGTAATTGTGGAGCTAATAAACTGCATCTGTGGTAAACATTTTAAAATGAAGA
>Ga0207654_10000206_pt1 | contig 36317 bp, 32 predicted proteins | sample KBSC64metaG_FD_184355 | JGI IMG/M metagenome (GOLD analysis project Ga0207654, IMG submission 184355) | Corn rhizosphere microbial communities from Kellogg Biological Station, Michigan, USA - KBS C6-4 metaG (SPAdes) (version 2) | ecosystem: Host-associated > Plants > Roots > Rhizosphere > Soil...
GACGAGAATGGCGCCGTCCATCTGCGCCGCGCCCGTGATCATGTTCTTGATGTAGTCGGCGTGACCGGGGCAGTCGACGTGTGCATAGTGACGGTTCGGCGTCTCGTACTCCACGTGCGCCGTCGCGATCGTGATACCGCGCTCGCGCTCCTCAGGAGCGTTGTCGATCGAGTCAAACGAACGGAACGCGATCTTCGGGTTGTGCTTCGACAATACCTTCGTGATCGCCGCCGTCAACGTCGTCTTGCCGTGATCAATGTGACCAATCGTCCCCACGTTCACGTGAGGCTTCGAACGATCAAACTTTTCCTTCGCCATAAGAAATCCAAATCCCTTTCAGTGGCTTGTACTACCAGTTGCTCCCAGGGGCGCCGGCATTCCGGCTCCAGCCCCAAAACTATTTACTTCCCCTGCGCACGGCCGATGATTTCGTCGGCGATCATGCGCGGCGCCTCTTCGTAGCGCGCAAACTGCATTGAGTACGACGCGCGGCCCTGAGTCGACGAACGGATCTCGTTCACGTATCCGAACATCTCCTTCAGCGGAACGATCGCCTTGATCACCTGCGATCCCGCTGCATGTTCCATACCTTCAATCCGCCCGCGGCGCGAGTTGATGTCTCCGATGATCACGCCCATGAACTCCTCGGGCACCGTGACTTCGACCGACATCACCGGCTCGAGCAGCACTGGACTTGCTTTCCTGGCTGCTTCCTTGAAGGCGATCGAACCGGCGAACTTGAATGCCATTTCGTTCGAGTCAACTTCGTGGTAGCTGCCATCGAAAAGCGTTACCTTGACATCGACCATCTGGAAGCCGGCGAGAATACCAAGCTCCATCGCCCCTTGAACGCCCTGGTCGATCGGCTTGATGTATTCCTTTGGAACTACGCCGCCCTTGATGTCATTGATGAACTCGTAGCCTTTGCCCGGCTCATTCGGTTCAACGCGCAGCTTGCAATGCCCGTAGTTGCCCGAACCGCCGGTCTGACGAATGTACTTGCCTTCAGCCTCGGCCTGCTTGCGAATGGTTTCGCGGAACGCCACCTTCGGCTCGCCCACATTCGCCTCGACCTTATGCTCGCGTTTCATGCGATCCACAAGAATCTCGAGGTGAAGCTCGCCCATGCCGCTGATGATCGTCTGGCCTGAATCTTCGTCGGTGTGAACCTTGAACGTCGGATCTTCGTCAGCCAGCCGCGACAGAGCGATTCCCATCTTCTCCTGGTCAGCCTTCGTCTTAGGCTCAACTGCCACATGGATAACCGGCTCAGGGAAGGTGATGGCGCCAAGTGCGATCGCATGATTTGGATCGCAGAGCGTATCGCCCGTCTTCAGATCCTTCAAGCCAACACATGCGCAGATATCGCCGGCATAGATTTCGGTGATGTCTTCGCGCTTGTTGGCATGCATTTTCACCAGGCGTCCAACGCGTTCCGTTTTTCCGGTACGCGGATTCATAACCGTATCTCCGGTCTTCAAAGAGCCCGAGTAAATACGGATGAACGAGAGCTTGCCGAATGGATCATTGATCAGCTTAAAGACCAGCGCCGAAAGCGGCTCGCCGTCCTCAGCCTTGCGGGTCAGCTTGTGATCCGGATGCGAAGGATCGATGCCTTCCACCGCAGGCTTGTCCAGCGGGCTCGGCAGATAATCGACGACCGCATCAAGCAACGTCTGCACGCCCTTGTTCTTGAATGCGGAACCGCAGATCACCGGGAAAACCTTCAGATCGATCGTCGCCTGACGGATACCCTTCTTCAGCTCTTCAATGGTCGGCGTTTCGCCCTCGAGGAACTTCTCGAGCAGAACGTCGTCTGTCTCGGCGATGACTTCGATCAATTGCATGCGGAAAGCTTCGGCCTTCTTCACGAGATCAGCGGGAACTTCTTCGACCGAGTATTTCGCGCCCATCGTCTCGTCGTGCCAGAGAATGGCCTTCATCTCGATGAGATCGACGACACCCTTGAAATTTGCCTCAGCTCCAATCGGAATCTGCAGCGCAACAGGTCGAGCGCCAAGGCGCTTGCGGATGGTATCCAGAACGTGCTCGAAATCGGCGCCGTTCTTATCCATCTTGTTTACGAAGCAAATACGCGGAACCTTGTACTTGTCCCCCTGCCGCCAAACGGTTTCAGTCTGGGGCTGCACGCCACTCACGGAATCGAATACGGCCACCGCGCCGTCGAGCACACGCAACGAACGCTCCACCTCTGCGGTGAAGTCCACGTGACCCGGCGTATCGATGATGTTGATACGAATGTTCTGCCACATGCACGTCGTAGCAGCTGACGTGATGGTGATGCCGCGCTCCTGCTCCTGCTCCATGTAGTCCATGGTGGCGGTGCCTTCATGCACTTCGCCGATACGGTGCGTGATGCCCGTGTAGAAGAGGATGCGTTCAGTTGCAGTCGTCTTTCCGGCGTCAATGTGCGCCATGATTCCGATGTTCCGGCAACGACTCAGGGGAATATTGCGAGGCACTTGATAATCCTTTGCGGGCACTTCCTGGCCCGCCGTTAACTTTGAGGTCTCCCGATTCCCGGGCTCCTCGATTCCTGCTGCCTACCAGCGATAATGCGCAAAGGCCTTGTTTGCTTCAGCCATGCGGTGCACGTCTTCTTTCTTCTTCATCGCCGCGCCGCGGCCATTGGCAGCGTCCAGCAGCTCATTCGTGAGCTTGTCGACCATGCCCTTCTCGCCGCGGGCACGACCATATGTGATCAGCCAGCGAATGGCGAGCGAGGTACGCCGATCCGGGTTCACTTCGATCGGTACCTGATAGTTGGCGCCGCCCACACGACGGGTCTTGACCTCGAGCAGCGGCTTGCAGTTTTCCACGGCCTTCTTAAACAGCTTGATGGCCTCTTCCCCGCCGCCCTTCTCCTCCAGGTTCTTCATCGCCTGGTAGAAGATGCCCTGCGCGGTCGACTTCTTGCCGCCCCACATCATCGAGTTCACAAACTTGGTGACCAGCGTTGATCCGTAAACCGGATCCGCCGCCGTTTCCCGCTTGGCAATGTGCCCTTTTCTCGGCATAGTTCCTCAAATTCCTCGAGCGCCTGGCGCCCTGCTTCTACTGCCCCAGTCCCGGCTCCAAGATTCCGTCCGGGAACCGCGAATTACTTCTTGCCCGATGCCGCTCCGCCCTTGGCGCGCTTTGCACCGTACTTCGAGCGGCTTTGCTTTCGGTTGGCTACACCAACGGAATCCAGCGTTCCACGAACCACGTGATACCGGACGCCGGGCAGATCCTTCACACGGCCGCCGCGGATCAGCACAATTGAGTGCTCCTGCAGGTTGTGGCCGATGCCGGGAATGTAGGTCGTAACCTCGATCCCGTTGGTCAAGCGCACGCGAGCTACCTTGCGTAGAGCCGAATTCGGCTTCTTCGGGGTCTGTGTGTACACGCGGGTGCAAACACCGCGCCGCTGCGGCGAGGCCTGCAGTGCAGGAGACGCCGTCTTATACCGCGGGGCCGTACGCCCCTTCCGAACCAATTGATTAAATGTCGGCAAACTAAAACTCCTTACCCCTAAAACCTTCTACCCAACCTGCAATCAGCCGCGGGCAGACACTTGGCACCTTCCATGCTTTTGGCGCGCCTGAAGCGCGCACGCGCACGGAAGCCCAGGTTGCTGCTTCGCGTCTGCCTTCGTTCCACTACCAGACGAGAACCAGGACGGTGATCGGTCGTCCCTATTGAGGAGCCAATTCCGTTTCGCTAGTTCCGGCTCGCATAGCCCTCCAAGGTGGAGAAACGCGCGAGCACCGATGCGATCTTCGCCGGACCGTCTTTCCTTCGTTCGGCCTGGCGATATGTCCCTGCCCTTCGCAAGAGGAGAGCTCTTCGGGACTCGGCCGCCCAACTTCCGCGGCCTTGGGATCTGACCCAGCTAACCTCTCTGCCGGGAACCCCATTACGCGCCTCGTCTGCCATCAATAAAAGCACACACAGAAAGGCGTGTTCTTGCGGAACCTTCTAAAGATAACAAGATTCAGGGGTCGGGTCAATTTTTCTTCCGTGAAATCAACCCCGAAACTTGCGAACAAACTTCACTCGGGCGCCTTAGACCTCGCACCGGATACTCTACGCCTCCTGAAGGAAGGTAGACCGGGCGGGTCAACAATCGACACCCGCCCGGTCGGCCACACCATCCGAACTCGACCTTACTCGATCCGCTTCAGGACCCAGGCGCCATTCTCCAACGCAAAATCCGCCTGTTTTCTTGAGCTCACCTTATTGAGCGGGTTCTCTGCAATGATGTGCTGCAGCGTATCCGGCAGCCCCGTCAGGTTTGCCGACTCCGTATATTTGCCCGCCTTCGCCGTGGAGGCTCCAGGAAGCATCTCGTCCTGAAGATCTCCCATATCCTTTGCTCTCAGATGATTAGCAGCAACGGTGGTGACGACAATCGAGTAGGTTTTATCTTCAAGACTCGCAGGACGCCACTCAATGGTATCTCCGCCTGCCGGCAAGGTGACTGCCTTCTTCCCTTCTGCCGTGAGTTTGAAATCAGCCCACAATTTGTTGGGAAATACCTTGGTACGATCCCAGAGCTTGGCGGTCGCTCCCTGTCGCATCCCCGAATCATTGACCAGGATGTTCACGCCAACCGGCGCGGTCTGGTCATACTTGTCCTGCACCATTTTTAGAGCTTGATCCTTGCTCAGTTCCGGGGCCGATTTGCATCCGACGACCACGAGCCCTGCGCTCACCACTGCCGCTACTGCCAAAGCCTTCCAGTTCAGCATCTTTGTCGCTCCCTCCCAGCGCACACAAATAGGTCAGAATTTCGACGACCCGTCATTTTTCTCCTACTTTCCAGCGCTGTCAATGGAATTGCATGTGATGTCTGGCACAGGTGTAGATCGGCGACTCCAGAGACCTGCCTCAGATATGGTCATTTTTCGCTCCCTCAATCTGCCATTACGCGCTGTTGCAGCAGTTCGAGAAAGTCTTTTTCGTCCGACTGAAGGCACACCTCCGCATTCGGTCTGCCCTGCCCGGGTACTGTCATCCCTTTCGCGTCAACATCGATATGCATTGGCTTTGTCGGACACAGATCCGGCCGAAATGTGTAGGTCACCGCAACGGGATCGAAGAGTGTTGGCGTCGGGCTGTGATTGGGCGTACCGCCAATCCACTCGTGGTACAGGAGGGTTAGCTGATCTGTAAGCGGCGAGCCGTGGGCGAAGATCGCCTGTCGACCTTTCTCCTCAAGCGGAACTTGCGTGGAATCGAGCGGCATCATGAAGACAGGCACGCCCGATGCGAGAAGCGCGGTCAGACCTGCCGGGTCGTTCAAAATGTTCCACTCCGGCTCGGGGGGTTTGGGCTTGCCCTGGGCATCCAGCCCGTAGCCCTTGTAGACACTGCCGCCCATGATCACAACGCGCTTAAGCTTTTTGAACGCTGCCGGATCGCGCTTGATCGCAGCCTCGACGGTAAACAACGGCCCGATCCCGATCAGCGTCACCTGTCCGGGATGCTCCCGCGCGGCGCGGAGAATGAACTCCGCACCATCGCCAAACTTCGTGGTTGCGGCGCGTTTGGCATAGGCTGCCTGGGTCATCACGTTGTCCGTCTTCGTCGCCGGACCGGCAAAAGCCGGGATGTCGGTTCGTCCAACGGCTTTCAAGTACCGCTCGACAATCCTCGCTCGCATCCCCGTGTCCCCAAAGGTTGTGGTTATCCCGAGCACCTTCAGTTCAGGGCTTTTCAACGCCAAGGCCAGCGCAAACGCATCATCGATGTCATCGCCGATGTCCGTATCGATCACGACGAGCTGAGGCGCCGAACCTGCTTTGGCGGCGCCACCTGAAACCTGCGCCCGCAACCCGGAGACGGATACGCCGAAGAGCAAACCCAACAGAACAAGCCACACTCGAAGATTTTTCATCCCCAACACTCTAACCCCTTCGCCCCGCTCCGCTCCCGTCCTTTAGTCTGTTGACGGTCGTTGATATCCGCCATGTCGCATTCATCCCGGACCACTCGCCGCCGTTTTCTTCAGCAATCAACTCTTGCTGGTCTCGCCGCAACACTGCCGGCTAACTCACTCTTTGCAGCCGCGGATGCGGCTCCAGCACCGGTTGTTAAGGACAAAGCTCCGCTGCACTCGAGCGCATTTGTCGCACTGCCCCTCGGCTCCGTACGTCCCACTGGCTGGCTACGACGGCAACTTGAAATCCAAGCGAGCGGCCTGAGCGGGCATCTCGACGAGACCTGGGCCGATGTAGGCCCCAACAGCGGATGGCTAGGCGGCACAGGCGAGAGTTGGGAGCGCGGGCCGTATTACCTCGATGGACTGATTCCGCTGGCGTGGCTGCTTGACGATGCGCGGCTCAAGGCGAAAGCGCAGAAATACATCGAGTGGATTCTTACGCACCAGGCACCGAATGGGATGATCGGGCCAGCGAACAACGATGACTGGTGGCCGCGGATTGTCGCGCTCAAGGCCTTAACGCAATACCAGGAGTTCACTGGCGATCAGCGCGTCATGCCTTTAATGGACCGCTACTTCCGCTATCAGTTCGCCGAATTGCCAAGACGCCCTCTTCGCGACTGGGGAAAGTTTCGCTGGCAGGATGAAGTGCTCAGCATTGTCTGGCTGTATAACCGGACGGGATCGGCATATCTTCTCGATCTGGCTCGACTGCTGCACCGGCAGGGTTATGACTGGATGGCGCAGTATGCGGATTTTCAGTTCAAACAGAAGATCACGGCCGAGTACATCAAGCTGAATGAAGGCGGCGGGTTGAAGGACCTTGCGCTGTCGACGCACGGAGTGAACAACGGACAAGCGATCAAAACCGGCGCCATCTGGTCACTCGTCTCCGGCTCAGAAACCGACCGTAAAGCCACGGCTCAGATGATCGCGGAGCTCGACCGCTACCACGGTCTGCCAAACGGAATGTTCTCGTGCGATGAACATCTTTCGGGGCGGGATCCCTCGCAGGGATCGGAGCTTTGCACCGTAGTGGAATATATGTTCTCGCTTGAACGGGCATTGGCGATTACGGGAGATGCAGCTTTCGGGGATCGACTGGAGCGGCTCGCGTTCAATGCGCTGCCGGGCACACTCACCGACGATATGTGGGCGCACCAGTACAACCAAGAACCTAACCAGGTGGAGTGCAGCTTGCACCACAAGCCGTGGGTGAGCGACGGGCCGGAATCAAATCTGTTCGGACTGGAGCCTAATTTCGGCTGCTGCACCGCGAACTTTCATCAGGGCTGGCCCAAGTTCGCCGCCAGCCTCTTCCTCTTGTCGGGTGAGCAAGGTTCCGATCAGCAGGACGGGCTGGTTGCTGCGACGTACGCGCCATGCGAGGTGCGGACAAATGTTCGTGGGACCGCGGTTCACATTGCCGAGGAGACTGATTACCCGTTCCGTGGAACGGTGAGATTCACTGTCAATCCTGCGAGCGCGCTCGCGTTTCCGCTCAGGTTTCGCATTCCTGAATGGGCGAAGGGCGCGGCGATCAAGGTGAATGGCAAGACAGAGCCGCAGCCACAACCGGGCTCGTTTGCGCGCGTCGACCGCACGTGGAAGACGGGAGATCGCGTGGAGATCAACTTTCACATGCAGATCCGCGCTTCACGCTGGTTCAACGACTCGATTGCGATTGAACGTGGACCCCTGGTGTTTTCCTACGGGATCGGCGAGAGCTGGGTGAAGTTGCGCGACCGCGAAATGACTGCGGACTGGCAGGTTTACCCGACTACGGCATGGAATTACGCCATCAGCGTCGATGCGAATGAGCCCGCGAAATCGGTTCGCGAAAAAGAGAACGAGGCCGGCCAGATTCCGTTTTCGCGCAAGAGCCCACCGGTCGAATTGCGGGTGAAGGCCCGAAAGGTCCCTGCGTGGCGCGCTGAGGATGGCGCGGCCGATGCATTGCCGAAGAGTCCCGTGGCGAGTAGCGAGGTGGAGGAAGAGATTACGCTTATCCCATATGCAACTGCAAAGTTGCGTATTACGGCGTTCCCCGAGCTGAAGTCGTAAGCAGAAACGAGCGCGGGAGAAGCAGGGCTCAACTGATTGTCAGCAGTTTCCGCGATTCAATCTTGGCTTCATCGAATTGGATGTCGAAGCCGGGGGCGGTGGGGCGCGCGATGTGGGCGCGTTCTACAAGGACTGGGTTCTTCTCGAAATGCATATAATTGCGCATTTTGATCACCAGGTACTCGCCTAGCGGAAATGTCATGGGCGACTGGCTCAAGATGACGTGGACTGCGGCACGGAGGCTGTGTCCATGTGGGATGACGCGCACATCGTGAAGAGATGCTACGGTGCCGATCTTTGCGAGTTCGCTGACGCCTCCGCACCATTCGGGATCGGCTTGAACGACGTTGAGTGTATTCGCCTGAAGGTAGCGCTCGACCTCCCAGCGTCCGTAGAAGTGTTCACCTGCAGCGAGCGGGACGGCGGTTCCGCGCCGAATGGCGGCAAAGCTGTCGATTTTTTCGGGGTGCGTGACCTCTTCCATCCAGAACGGACGGTATTGTTCGACGCGCTTTGCCCATTGGAGAGCGTAGTCCTGATCCCAGCCGCTGTAGGCGTCGAACATGATCTCGCAGTCGTCGCCGAGGGTTTCACGGAGAGTTTTGACGAGTTCAACATTCTTCGCCATGCCCTCGGGCCCTGAGCCGGGACCGTAGCCCATGAACCATTTCTGATAGCGGAAGCCTTCGTTCTTTAAATCCAGGGCGCGGCGGCGCACTGCTTCCGGTTCGAGAGAAAAGCCCAGGGCACTTGCGTACATTTCAACCTTCTCGCGCGACGGGCCGCCGAGCAGACGCCATACGGGCACGCCGTAGAACTTGCCGCGCAGATCCCAGAGCGCGTTGTCGCAGGCGCTGATCGCCATCATGAAGATGCCGGCGCGCGACTGTCGATTGGAACGATACATCTGATCCCACAGGACCTCACCGGCGAGAGCATCCTTTCCGAGGAGGAAGTGCTGAAGGTCTTCAAGGACGATGACCGCCGCATCGCGCTCGATTGGGCCATAGATGCCGTCGATGCCAGCAGCGGTGCGAATGCGAATGTAGATCGCCTCGTACGGAACGTCGCGTTTTCCGGCCGGCTTGTCAGCGTAGGGGGTGCGTCGAAGGTCGTCGTACACGTCGAGGGGGTTCACCTGCCACTGATGATCGATACCCGCTTCTTCGGTGTAGTGGCCGTGAAGCTCGAGCAATTCGACAGCGTCGATCATCAGAGGCGCGATGGCGTCCGGGCGTCCGGAACCAGGGGCCGAATCTGTGCAGAGCCCTTCTGCAAAAGAAGATCCTGCAAGTGCGCTCGTTGCTGTCAAAGCGCTCAGAAAGCGACGCCTGCTCACGCTCATACGGCCTCCCTGTTCAGAAAACTCTTCGTACTGCAGCTATTCAGTTGCGCTTTTCCACTGCGGCCACGATCGCGGCCGTGTCGTAGACACAACCTCCCCACACACCACCGCTGGCCTCGACCAGAGCGGCCCAGAGTCGAGTGTCTTCCGGCAGAGCGGGATGCGGGTTAAGGTCGGGCCGTGGCCGTCGTGCAGCCAGTCTGTGCGCGCCCTCTTCAGGGCTGAACTCTCCCGATGAGTCCCCGACGAGATTGACGGTTCCTGTCAGAGAGGTTCGATCTACGATGACTTCGATGAGATCACCCTCCAGCACCTTTCCTACGGGACCTCCGGCGAGGGCCTCGGGCGAGACATGTCCGACACACGCGCCTGTCGAGACGCCGCTGAACCGGGCGTCGGTAATGACAGCCACGTGCTTGCAATGTGGCAACTGCTTCAGCGCCGAAGTGACCTGGTAGGTCTCCTGCATGCCGGCGCCCTTTGGTCCGCCGCAGATCAGCACGATGACGTCGCCGTGTCCAATCCTTCCCGTCTTGATTGCGGCGATTGCCGATTCTTCGGTGGTGAATACGCGAGCGGGGCCGCGATGGCGGTATACGTTGTCAGTGCCGATCAGGGAGGGATCAATGGCGGTGCTTTTGATGACGGAACCTTCGGGGGCAAGATTGCCAACCGGAAAGCAGACGGTTGCTGTGAGCCCTCTCGAACGGGCACGATCTGGCGCCATGATCACTTCATCGGGGTCTATGCCGTCCAGATCTTTGAGCCGATTGCGGAGTTGTTGCCTTCGTTCGCTCTGCTTCCACCAGTCGAGGCTTACATCCAGCGAGTTGCCCGTGACGGTCTTTACGCTGGTGTCAAGCAGTCCTGCCTGACGCAAGTGCAGCATGACCTCCGGTACCCCGCCTGCGAGGAATACCTGGACGGTAGCGAATCCACGCGGGCCATTCGGCAGAGCATCGACGAGGCGCGGCACTTGCCGGTTAACCGATTCCCAGTCATCGCGTGTCGGGCGCTTGAGACCTGCGGAGAATGAGATTGCGGGCAGATGCAGCAGGAGGTTCGTGGAGCCGCCAAATGCCGCATGCAGAACCATGGCATTGCGAATCGCACCGTCAGTGAGCACGTCGCGCGCGCCAAGCTTCAAATCATGCAACCGGATGATTGCGCGTGCCGATCTCTTCGCGGCATCGAGCCAGACTGGCTGGCCTGAAGGCGCAAGCGCAGCGTGCGGCAAGGACAATCCGAGCGCCTCGCCGACTACCTGGGCAGTCGCCGCAGTGCCCAGGAACTGGCAGCCTCCGCCCGGAGATGCGCATGCCCGGCAACCGACTTCCTGAGCGTATTCGAGCGTGATCTGCTGCTGCGCAAAGCGTGCTCCGATGGTTTGCACCTTCCCCGCATCTTCGCCGCTCTCCGGCAGGAGCGTGACTCCACCGGGGATGAGCACCGCCGGGTACGATCCTGCCGATGCCAGCGCCATCATCATCGCGGGGAGGCCCTTATCGCATGTGGCCACACCGAGGACACCTTTGCGAGTCGGCAAAGATCGCATCAACCGTCGCAACACCATTGCCGCATCATTGCGGAATGGGAGCGAGTCCATCATTCCCGTTGTGCCCTGAGTCCGTCCGTCGCAAGGGTCCGTGCATGAGCCCGCAAATGGGATCGCGTGCGAGGCCTTGAGTTCCCGGGCAGCCTCCGCCACGAGCAGGCCAACTTCCCAATGCCCGGAGTGGAAACCCAGAGCGATGGGCTGTCCGTTGTCGGAGCGAAGCCCTCCATGGGTGCTGAGGATCAGAAACTCCGGGTCGCGCAGCCGGGTTGTATCCCAACCCATGCCTGCATTCTGTGTCAATCCGAAGAGATTTCCTGAAGGTTCGTTGAGGAGCATTTCAGGCGAAAGGGGCAATGCTCCTTCGGGGCCCGGGGCGTGAGTGCTCACGTCGCGCAATTGCGCCGAATCTGTCTCCAATACCGAAGCTAACGAGATAGACGTAATGACAAACTCCTCTTGCAGCAGTACGCCGCCTTACCTGGTGCTCTGCGTAGTTCCTGTAGCGATTGGGGCGAGCCGGAATACATGCGGCTTGGGCGCGGCAGCGGCATAGAGCAGATCTTCCTGCATGTTTTCGAAGGACTGCAGGAAATCCTTGCCTTCGCCGATACCGGTTTCAGCGTTGCGGGCGCGCATGCGTGCATGGATGAAGTGCGTCTCATCGCGATCGCGTACGAGCCATCCTACGGACTGTGCCTGGTGAAACATCGGAGTGGGATAATTCGCGAGATTGACACCGCTTTCAAGCGCCTCCGGCGAAAAGGTATCTACTGGATTGCCGTCGATGCTCAATGCATAGCGACCGGGTCCTAATCCGGTGATGCGGAGGGTCTCCTGGTTGAGCTGTTTTTCAATGTCGGTCAGATCTTCGAGAAGAGCCTCCGTTGCGTTACTGCGGGTGAGAGGAAGAGGCAATGCGTATTCAAGGGCGGTCCACTTCAGACCGCCGCCAATCTGTTCCACATGACTCACTGCAGCGTTGTGCGCGCTGATCAGATTGCCAGAATGTGCGTCCAATGCTACCTCGGATACCAGAGCAGGTGCGTGCCAACCCTTCAACAGTGCCTCTGCCATTACCCAGTGTGCCAGGGGATCAGGATGTACGCGGTCTGGAAGCAAGAGGGGGGCGATCTTCGGATCCGTCGCATCGGCTCTCTGGATCGCTGCGACTACGGGAGGATTCAGGTCAACGAAAGCGGCCGCGTACTCATCTGCGAGCGACTGATCAAACTCGGCGAAGTGCTGCATGACAGTGTTATAGCCGCCAGGGAAAGTCACGGGTCGGGTGACGTCGTCAAAGGGCGACGGCCCAATGAGAGTCAGCCGGACGCCCGGCACGTGTTCGCGAATTGAATCGAGCAGGTGCTGGTATCCCTTTACGTAGGTCTGTTCAATTTCCTCCGTTGTCGGCTGATACCCGCCGTCGTTCATACCGAGCATCACGGTAACCACGGTCGGCTTCTCGGAGAAGACATCTCGATCGAGGCGCTGATCGACTGGACCAGCCCAGCCACCACTTACGCGATCGCCGCCGATTCCCGCTCCATAGAAATGCACCCGCATCCAGGGGAACCGTGTCGCGACGTATACCTGGACCCACTGGTTGTAGAGGTTCTGCTCAGTAATGCTGTCCCCGTAAAACACAACGGTGTCGTTGTTGTGCAGATAAAAGCCTCGCGCGTTGGCCTCGCCGCCGACAGGAATGCCATCTTTAGTGGGTACGGTTGGCGTCTCTACGGTAATTCCGGAATTATTCGCCATACGTAAGGAATCCGCGCTCATCGGCTCTGCCGGTGCGGTGGCAACCGCGACCAGCGAGTCTGCACATCCGTAATAGAGGAACCACCGGTCCTGGAAGTGCACGAGACCCTCGGCGAAGGTGGTGCCTGCAGCATACTGCCCTGTCTTCTCGTAGGGCAGCTCGGGTTTCAAGACCGGCCTGTCTGTCTGCTGCAGAAGGTGCGCAGGGTTTGTCGCTTCGAAGAGAGCTTCGCCCGCGGCGTATGCGCTGGCGCCAAGGCTGGGATCTCCCCCCTGCTCTGCGTTCTTGCCGTTATAGAGCACCACAACCCCCGCACTTGTAAGAACTGGCGGAGGCCCAGTCTCAGGGAAGGTGCTATCGAAGTGGCCTGGGCGCGGCCGCAGCAACTCAAGCGGCTGGCCTTTTGAATCCTCTACAGGAGTCCAGTGGATCGCATCGGCGGAAGTGGCCAGCCGGATTGATCCCTCGCCCCAGTACATCCAGTAGCGGCCGTTAATCTTGGTCGCAATCAGGCGCCCGTCCTTCAGCTGAGTGACAATTCCTGCCGACTTGTACTTCAGGCTGGCGTACCTGCCACCGGCGGCTGTAAGGAATGCCGGTCCATGCTTGGTCCAGTGTTTGAGATCGCGCGAACTCGCGATGCCGACGGAGTAGGTCTCTCGATTCCATTGGGTGTAGGTCAACACATATGTGCCGTCTTCCCGTTCAACGATGCGGGGATCTTCAACACCGCCGGGCCACTCGCGCGCCTTCTGGTCGTCCTCCGCCGGATAGAACACGGGTTCACCGGACCGCTTGAAGTGGATGCCGTCCTCGCTTTCAGCGATCCCAAGTCGGGAGGTATGGCCACCGATCTCCATCGCTCCGGAGTTGTCTTCTGCGCGGTAGATCACGTAGACCTTGCCGTGACGCACCACGGCGGCGGGATTGAAGGTATGCAGCGCCTCCCAATGCACGGGCGTTTTCGCGAGAGGGTCCTGGAAGGTCGAGGACGAATTAGGAGAGATAACCGGGTTTCCCTGCGAAGGCCGGGAGAATGGTCCAATCACCCATGGCGAGGAATCCTGTGCGGACACCGTGACCGCGGCGGAAAAGACGAGCAGTGCGGTAATCAACCTGGGTACATTCATTTCGACTGCCCTCCGTCCGGCCCCATCTTACGCTTTTAGCCCCCATCAACCGAGAGTTGCGGAGCCTCGATCCCAGCAGCCGGCATATAGAAACTGAGGGCCGCATCGCCTTGCTCGAGCACGCGTGTGAGGCCGAGGTCACCGTAACTTTTTTCAAGCTTATCGTGGCGCCGGTGCTCGGCAATCACGACCGCGTCCTTCTGGAGCAATCGTGAGAAGTCTGACCCGAGCAGCCCCAGCGCCAACGAGTACTGCTCGCTGGCGTCGTAGGGAGGATCCAGAAAGACGATGTCAAACGGATGTTCTGCCCGCCGCGCCCGCTTGAGAAAGATGCCCGCAGCCAGGCCCTCTACCCGGACTTCGCCGGACAATCCGAGTTTCTCAAGATTTGCACGGAGAACCTTAAGTGCTGGAACCGCGGACTCGACGAGCACAGCGGTGTGCGCTCCCCGGCTTACTGCTTCGATTCCGACCGCGCCGGAACCAGCATATAGATCAAGAAATTGAGCACCTTCGATTCTGGGTGCGAGGACATTGAACAGTGTTTCGCGTAATCGATCACTCGTAGGGCGTGTCGCCAACCCAGCTGGAACCTGGAGCGTTCTCCGCCGTAATTTGCCTGCAATCACCCGCATCGCGAATCAGCATACCGGAGCACCCGTGATCCAACGAACCCCCAGGAATACGTAAGGCGGGTGTGCCTTTTACAATTCTCGTATGCGCGGCTGGACAATTCCTCTGGGCCGATGGATGGGCGTGGAGATGCGAATGCACATCTTCTTCCCGGCTCTGGCACTTGTATGCCTGGGGCTCAGCGGCAGCGCCGGAATCCTACGCGGATTAGGTTTGTTCTGTCTCTGTGTGGGAGCAGTGGTGGTGCGCGAAGTCGCGCGTCTGCTCCTGGCCGCTTATATGGGTCTGAAGCTTCGGGCTGTACTGCTACTCCCGATCGGAGGGCTGTTTGCTTACGCCAACCCGGAGAGCCAGGAAGCCGCCAATAAGGGATTTGGAGAGTTTGCTCTGGCGTTCATAGGGCCGATCGTCAACGGCGCTACGGCCTTGATGATCGCCGCAACCTGTGTGGGCGCGGCAGGAGATGTCCACCTGCTGGGGCGGCCCCTGGTGACGCCCGAGCACCTGGTCCGCAGCATGGTATGGATGCAGGCTGGTCTCGCGGCATTGCATCTTCTTCCTGCTTACCCACTCGACCTCGGACGCCTGCTGCGCGGCAATTTCGCGCGGGTCCATGGACTCACTCCGGCTGGACGTGCTGCATCTGGACTTGGCCAGATCATTGCCGTGGCGGTGATGCTTGTTGGTTGGCTGCTCGTCCACAGCCCATGGCTGATCATTGCGGGATTCTTCATCATGATCGGCGCGCAGATCGAGGACCAGGGCGTCTTCTTCCAATCCGTAGTTGACACCGTGCGCATGCGGGAAGTGATGCTGACCGATTTCGCTACACTCTCGCCTTCGGATACGCTCGCGGATGCTCTGGGGCGATGCGTCCATTCTCTGCAGGAAGATTTTCCAGTCGTTCGCGGACCGCAGCTGGTTGGGATTGTGTCCCGACAGCGGATTGTCGAGGCACTGCGTAATGACGGCAATGGCTACGTCCAGTCAATTATGTCGCGCGCTTTCCAGGTAGCCCGGCCGGAAGACACACTTGGCACGACGATCCGCCGAATCTCTGCGGGGCACGGATTGTCGCTGATCCCGGTGACGGAAAGCGGCAGGGTTGTAGGGATTGTCAGCGTGCAAAACCTGATGAGTTCCATGTCCTTGCTGGCGGAGCAGCGACGAATCGAATCAGAAGAGATGGGCGAATAGCGACACCCTCGTCGCGAACCAGTAGTTCAATGGAGAAAGCAGTTTCCAGGCATGCCTGACACGATTGCGCGCGGGTTGTATCTGGTTGCCACACCGATCGGCAATCTTGGCGACATCACGTTGCGCGCTATTGAAGTTCTAAAGAGCGTGGATCGAATTGCCTGTGAAGACACGCGCCAGACCCAGAAGCTTCTGAATCACTACGGGATCACAACGCCGACGATCAGCTATCACCAGCACAACGAGTGCGAGCGGGCAATTGAGCTTGTCGCAGCATTGAAGGAGGGTGGGCGGCTGGCACTCGTTTCGGACGCGGGAATGCCAGGAATCAGCGATCCGGGGCTGCTGCTGGTGCGAGAGGCGATTGCTGCAGGGGTGAATGTGATTCCGATGCCGGGCGCAAATGCAGCGTTGAGCGCGCTTATCGCGTCCGGTTTGCAAACGGATGAGTTTCGCTTCGTCGGATTTCTACCTGAAAAGTCGGGGGCGCGCCGTACTCGGCTCGAGGATCTGGCGGCGCAGACCCGCCAGGGTGCGGAGACGATCATATTTTACGAGGCTCCCCACCGGATTGCGGATACGTTGGCCGATTTGGAAGCGGTATTCGGGCCGAGTCTGCACATCGTGGTCGCACGAGAACTGACCAAGCTGCACGAGGAATTCCTTCGCGGCACTGTATCAGAATTGCGTTCTCGGCTAAGCGAGCGCGAAAGGATTCGGGGAGAATTCGTATTGCTTGTTGAGGCGCCGAAGCTTCCTGTCACGGGGGCTTCTCATCCCGGGTCGAATGTGACCGACGAGATGATCTCAGCTCGAATCGAGCGAATGGAAGCCGAACTCGGTATCGATGAGAAAGAAGCGCTCAAGCGGTTGGCGCGTGAGTCAGGCAGATCAAAGAGCGAGTTGTACCGGGAATTACAGCGCGAGCGCGCACGACACAAATAGGGTTTGTCACCCCTTGCTCTCGATACGATTGACCAACGACACGGCTTCAGCGGCTGTGTTTGCCACTTCCAGCAGGCCCCGGTTTTCGGGTTTCAGAAACCCGGCATCCACTGTGCTGTCCAGGAATGACAGAAGCCCGTTCCAATAACCCGCGATGTTGATCAGGATGCAGGGTTTCTCGTGGAGGCGGAGCTGCTTCCAGGTCACGATCTCCATCATCTCGTCGAGCGTACCGTAGCCCCCGGGCAACATCAGGAAAGCATCGGCAAGTTTGACCATGCGAGCTTTGCGCTCGTGCATGGTGGGCACCATTTCGAGCCGGGTGAGTCCGCGGTGGGCGATCTCGCTGCCGGACAGGATCTCCGGGAGCACTCCGATCACTTCGGCACCGCCGGCAAGGGCTGAATCGGCAACCGCGCCCATGAGACCCACACTTGCGCCGCCGTAAACGAGGCCGAAACCCGCACTGGCAATTGCAGAGCCAAGTTGTTTCGCTTCTGCCAGAAATGCGGAGTTGCAGCCGTTGGCCGACCCGCAGTAGACGGCTACTCTCTTCACTGTCATTGTGGATTTAGGATAACGCTGCCGCCGAAGATAGATTCGACCGGGTAGAGGACCCGGGCGAGGCTCGGTTCCACATGTTGCGACTACTACTGCCCAGAAGATGCGTTTCTGTCGGGAATTGCCGGCGGTCTGCCGAAGTTGTTCGTCCAATCGCTCCAGGCATCAAATTGTTTGCTCGAGAGCTCAATCGAACCCTGCACTCGGTCCGGAGCGATTTCGAGCTCGTGCAACCGCGGAGTGCGTGAGCCGCCCGTGCGTTCTGGCGCAAATACCTCTGCAAAGAACCTGGACTTCTGCGCAAAGAACTCCGCTCCGCGGTCTTCACTCGCGTGCAACGAGAAGTGCAAATGAATTTTGGGCCCGAAGTGCGCCCCAACAATCATCACGTTTGCTCCCTCGAAGAACTTCGCCCACGGGCTCGAGGGCAGGGGTGCTTTGTACTGGGTCGGAGACCGGGACATCGAGCTCAGAACGTTCCACGAGCTCACATTGCTCGGCAGTTGGCTTAACCGTTCCCGCAGAATCATGTCAACTTCGGCATGATTCAGATAGCGACGCAAGCTTGCCTGGACCATCTTTGGTGTGCCGAGCATGACGAGACGGTCCTGGAGAATGATCAGCCAGCGAGTACCTACGAGCAGGCCCTTCTCTCTTGGAAACGGTTCGATGAGCATAACGGTCTGGCCGTCGCGCTCTATTTTCTTGGCTCCGTTGAGCTCGAGAGATTTGAAGATTGCCGCCTGCGAGAAGCGTCCTGCGACCAAAAGCATGTGGTCTGAGAGTTGACCGCCGATCGAAGATGCCGCAACCTCGACGACTTCTTCGAATGCCCGGTTGTGATCGACTCCGGCGATTGCCTGCCAGTCTGCGAGATCGAGCCGGTTATTGCGCGTGGTCAGCAAAAGCTGCCCATGGTGCCCGGGATCGTGGTAGTTCTCGAAGCCGGCGACGACCTGGGAACCCGGGGGCACGAGCCAGAGCAATTTGCTCCCTGCGGGCGAAGCTGAACAGTAAAGTGAGAGGACGAAGGCAGAGGCCAAGCAGAAGCACGCTGTACGGATTCGAGAGCACATGAGCCGCTCCCCTTGGACCTGGGGTCGCTTATGGAAATCTTCGGGTCACACCGGGCTCAAGGTCGAGAAGATAACTGTTTACGAATAGCGAGAGTACCGCCAGGTTGAGCCGCCCGCTATGTCGAGGATCACAAGGGATATGTTCATTTGAAAATTGAAACAGCGCGGGACGCGATTTGCGTGCGAAATCGAAGTGGATCCGTCGTTGGGCTCAGCCCGCGCAGGAAGATCGCGGGAAAGGTAAACTAGCGTAAGGATCTTTCCCACCGGACGCCATCAACTTGTCGCAGTCACTCATCGCAAAACTCAATCCAGAACAGCGGGCGGCCGTGGAGACCACGGATGGGCCGCTACTTATCCTGGCCGGCGCCGGTTCGGGCAAGACGCGCGTGATCACCAGCCGCATCGCGTGGCTCATCCAGGAAAAGGGAGTCGCGCCCGATTCCATTCTTGCGGTTACGTTTACGAACAAAGCAGCGGCGGAAATGGCGGAGCGCATTGAGAAGCTGCTCGGTCACTCCTCGCTGAGCAAGCCGCTGATTGCCACATTCCATTCGCTTTGCGTGCGGATCCTGCGCCGGGATATCGAGGCTCTTCGGGTGAATAACCAAGGCCTGACCAGGTCATTTGCCATCTTCGACGAGACCGATCAGCAGAACATCGTGAAGCAGGTGATGCGGCGGATGGGGTTGGACACCAAGCAGCTGACGCCTCGCACTGTCTTGAGCCGTATCTCGTGGGCGAAGAATCACATGGTGGATCCGCAGGACTACTATCTCGGTTCCAAAGACGCAGACAGCGAACGCATTGCGCACATCTACAAGAGCTACAAGGAAGAATTGCGCAAGAACAATGCGATGGATTTCGATGATCTGCTGCTGGAAGCCGTTCGGCTGCTGAAGGTCTCAGCGCCAACGCGGGAGTACTACCAGCGCAAGTACCGATATGTTCTTGTCGACGAATACCAGGACACGAACCGCCCGCAATACGAGCTAATGAAGCTGCTTGCCGGAGAGCACAAGAATGTGTGCGCAGTGGGCGACGAGGATCAGAGCATCTACTCTTGGCGTGGCGCGGATATCCGCAACATTCTGGAGTTTGAGCAGGACTTTCCGAACGCGAAAATTGTGCGGCTGGAGCAGAACTACCGTTCGACACAAGTGATTCTGGAGGCCGCAGGCGCGGTGGTGTCGAACAACCTACGGCGCAAAGGCAAGAAGCTCTGGACAGATCGCCAGGGCGGATCACTGATTGGCTACTATGAAGCGCCGGATGGGGAAAACGAGGCGCTGTTTATTGCAGATCGCATCCAGAAGTTCCTGAGAGAGTCAGGTCAGTCAGGTGATGAAGCGCATTGTGCGGTGCTTTACCGGACGAACTCGCAATCGCGTCTAGTAGAAGAGGCGCTAAGGCGATACGGAATCGGCTACTCGATGGTGGGCGGGTTCAGCTTCTACGAGCGCGCTGAAATTAAGGACCTGCTCAGTTATCTGCGCCTCGTGCGGAATCCGCATGACTCTATGGCGCTAAACCGGGTAATCAACACACCGGCGCGCGGCATTGGGGCGACGACGCTGGCAACGCTGGAGCGGTTGGCGTTGGAGACAGGCCAGTCGACCTGGGATGCGATGAAGGCGGCAATCGAGCAGAATCTAATTTCGAGCCGCGCGGGGATGGCGCTGGGATCTTTCCGGCAACTGATCCTAGATGCGCAAGCGATGATGGATCCCGATTTTGCGGGGAAGCTCTCGGCTGATGTGGGATCGGAAGAAGCGGATACCGATTTCAGTTTCGGGGCTGCGGAGCCCAGCGCGGAAGAGAAACAGGAAGTAGCCGATGCTCTGGATGCTGCGACTGAGTTCAGCTTTGGCGGTAACGAAAACCAACTGACGTTGCTTGACCCGAGCCACTTCTCGCCATTCGCGGAGAAGCCGGTCTCGCCTTTCCTGAAAATACCGCAGCAAGAGAATAAATCGCACGCGAAAACGCGAACACCTCAAGCCTCGCCATTCAAATTCGAGAGCAAAAGCTCATCGAGTGAACCTGCTGCAAATAACGATCCCGGCGCGTTCCGCCAGCCCGGGGATGCTGCCACCCTTCCTGAACTAATCCGGTTCATCATCGACAGGTCGGGATATATCAAGGCGCTTGAGGCTGAAGCATCGCCAGAATCCTTCAGCCGAATTGAAAACCTGAAGGAACTTGCAAACGCGGCGCACGATGCGGACGTGCGAGGAGAAACACTGGCCGACTTCCTTGACCACGCGGCGCTCGCTTCGGACACCGACCAGTTCGACCCCAACGCGCGCGTCACGTTGATGACCTTGCATGCAGCGAAGGGTCTGGAGTTCCCACTGGTCTTCCTGGCCGGTCTTGAAGAGGGCCTGTTTCCCCACTCGCGTACGCTGATGAATCCGGAGGAACTCGAAGAGGAACGCCGGCTTTGCTATGTGGGCATGACGCGAGCGATGAATACGCTGATCCTCACTCGAGCACACTACCGCCGGAGGTATGGGAACGATGCGCCGGAGCAGAGCATTCCGTCACGTTTCCTGGAAGAGGTTCCGAGTCAGTTGGTGGAGAACCTGGGCGGCCGTTCGCCTGCCTGGTCGGTGCCTGCGTATGGAAATGGCCGTGGCTATGGCGGGGGCCGGCGACAGGGCCAGTCCGAAGAGTACGAGGCTCGACACTACAACTACGAGGATGAGAACCAGGACTCGTCGCGGTTCTCGTATAGCCAGACTGCGAAGAGCAAGCCTTCGCAGACGGCGGACGAGGGATCGATCGACAACATTGCGCGTTTTTTTGGCGGGCGTGGCGTGAAGCCCGGCTCCTTCGCACGTTCGTCCCGGCCGAAAATGGACATCCCAGAAGCATCAGGAGCGTCAGGGCTAAAGAAGGGCCAGCGCGTACGCCACAGCAAATACGGTGAAGGAACTGTGGTGTTGCGTGAGGGCGAAGGCGATGAAGCCAAGCTGACGGTGCTCTTTCCACACCATGGAATGAAGAAGCTGATGGAGAAGTTCGCGAATCTGCAGAAGGTATAGGCGCACCGAGGCGGACGAGCAGGTTGGAGTACAACCCCCTGTGGGCGAATCACGATTCGTTTGAGGCGGAGATGAGTCACCTCTCCCTGCTGTTATCGTTCGAGATTCTCACACCGAGCGCGGGAGAAGGCGGCTAGCGATCTTGTCGGAACTTGCATGTTCCGCGTGACAGAGTATCCGAGCCTGCCTGACGATCTGCTCATCCGTCCTGTGCCAAACAGATTGCGGCCCTTCAACTCGCGAGCGCACGATAGTCCGAACACATTTCTCCCCTGGGGTCGCCCATGACAACAACTTCGACCGCCGTGCAGGCGTCCACTTCAAAGCTTGCGCTGCCGATCATAGTCGGCGGCACCGTTGCAGGCCTGCTGGACATGACCTCCGCATACATCACATTTGGTCGTTATATGCCGCTTGGAATCGCAGGCGGCCTGATCGGAGCAGCGGCCCGACATCCGGCGGCCGGACCCTACGTCCTTGGCCTGTTTCTTCATTACCTGATCGCGTTTTCAGCTGCTGCTGTGTATTGCATTGCGAGCAGGAAACTGGGATTTCTTCGCGATCACTTCTTTGTTTGTGGACTGTTCTATGGGATCGGCTTCTTTCTATTTATGCAGCTGGTGGTTCTCCCGCTGAGCGCCTACCACGCGATGGGCCCCTATACATATCGAGGACTGGTGCAGGGGATACTGGCCCACATGTTTCTGATCGGCTTGCCCATCTCTACGAGTCTGAGGATGCTTTCGCGGTAGCGCTGTATTGCAGTTCGCGATGACCGAGGAGTACCGCAACTGCACAACTAGCGAGTAAGACAAGCAGTGGGTCAATTACGTACCTAAACCGGGATATGACTAGCGTGAAGTAATACGGGAGAGGGAAAACGAGTAAAGGCAATAGATAGAGGATTGCAAGATCCGGTCGCTCTCGTCGAAGAAGAAAGAGCCCCGCGATGCTCAATACAGATAGCGTGATCGTGATGAAGTTTACGCCCTGTTCACTGCCGATCCAGAACAACGCAAACCTCCGCGCGCTCAGTTCAAGGAAGTGGGTCGGCGCCGACCGGATGTAGGCTTTGGCCAAAACGCCTTTTTGGTGGAGATAACTCAGTTCTCCCATCTGCAGAAAGGCATCCCGTTCCTCTTTGCTCGTCATCGGGTTTAACGATTCTTCTGGATTCCCTGTTCCCCCAGGATGATTTCCCATCCATAACTCGTAGCCAAAGTCAGTGCGGAGTGGAATGAAGGCATGCATCACAACGGCGTTCCTGGCCGGCCAAGGCGCGAAGACAGCACAGAAAGTCAGAATGCCGAGCAAGGGAAACTTTTTAGCTTTCCAGGCTGACCAGCCACATATCAGCCAGAGAGAGGGAATGAGCGAAGGGTTTATCAGCCCAGCAATCGCACAACACGCACCTGCGGGAACGAACCTCATCCGCGGCAAAACAGAGCATGACGCAGCCGCAAGAGCAACGGTGATTGCAAGGGCCGAAAGCGAAGTATCCCATATCCACACCGGAGCCATCAGCATGGACGGCGCGATGGCTGAGATGAGACCGGCAAGGTTGGCGAGACGCAAGCCAAACTGATTGCGGGCAGCGATCATCACCGCGACGACCGTGAGGAGGGAGAAGATTTCCTGAAGGATCACTATCACCGTTGCTGCCAGAGAGCCGGTGCCGAACAGTGCTATGACCCCAGCCAGGAAGATTGGGTAGCCGGGGGCCATGAAGGCGGTCGGCCCCGATGGCGAGAAATAAGGCGAGCTGAAGCCGTGCCCATCGGCCAAGGATCGCGCGATCGCAATATTCTCGTAGCCCCAGTTCGTCAAAGGTGGAACCGGGTGGAACTCGAACAAGATGAGAGCAACGATCAGTCGCGCACCAAGAGCCAGCAGTAAGATCGCTTTCCACTGAACTCTGACTGCTCCAGATGGATTTTCTTTCAAGCTATCAACCGCAGCAGTCTTTGATGCCACCGTGCCTCCCAAGTTGACCGCTATTCTAGCGTTCTACGAAGCGGTTTGGCTCAGTTCCAGCGCGTACTGGGGGTCTCGCGAGGTTTCAGTCGGCGAGATAGTTCTCGAGGCGTCTGGCCTGCTCTTCTCCGTTCAGAACGCGGAACACCCCTTCGGCAATCGCCCGCAGCTCGTCTTCTCCCGGATAGATCGTGATTGGCGCGATCCACTCGATGCAGGTGCGGAGTTTGGTGACGAGGCGTTCAGAGTGAGCCATGCCCCCGGTCAGCAACAGGGCGTCCACTCGCCCTTCAAGGACCGCTGCCATCGCGCCGATTTCCTTTGCGACCTGATAAATCATTGCCTCATAGACGGCAGACGCCTTCTTGTCTCCAGCGCCAATCCGGCGCTCCACTTCTTTCAGATCGCGGGTGCCCAGGTAGGCAAAAAGACCGCCCTCGCCAAAGACCATATGGTCAACTTGCCGTTCGGTGTGATTGCCGGTCAAGCAGAGCTTAATCAGTGCGCGAACGGGAAGCGAGCCGGTCCGGTCGGGACCGAAGGGGCCCTCTTCAGGCGTGTTGTTATCAATCATTTTTCCGTCGCGGTGGGCAGAGACTGTGATGCCACTGCCCAGGTGCGCAATGATGAGTCGCAGATCCGTATACGCTCGTCCCGAGTCACGGGCGAAACGCCGTGCCACGGCCTTGATGTTGAGAGCATGCCCAACACACCATCGTTCGATCAGCGGAGACCCGGAAATTCGCGCGCACTCCTGCCACTCGTCCACGGTGACGGGGTCTACGATGTATGCGTTTACTCCGGCGGCTTGGGCAAAGCGCAATGCAAGCACGGCTCCGAGATTGCTCGCGTGCTCGCCTCGGCGTGCCTGACGAAGCTCGTCGATGACTACATCGTCAACCAAGTAGGTGCCGCACGCCATGGGGGGCAGGAAACCACCGCGTCCTCCGACAGCAGCGAACTGTCTGGCATCGTAGCCGGCTGCAGCAAGGGCATTTTCGATCACCGCGGCGCGGTATGCGGTTCGCGCGAGCATAGAGCGGCCGCGAAACCTTTCAATCTCATCGTCGCCATGCTGAACCGTTGTCACCCACTCCGGCACGTCGCCTGCAAATACGCCGAATTTGGTAGATGTCGAGCCAGGATTAATGACAAGGACGCGGTTACTCTGGTGCGGCACGGCTTTCTCCCCACCCATGCTACACTCATTTCAATCCCAGAATTCGATTCAGAAGTACTTGCCTGTTCCGAGTTACCGCTCCACAGCAACACTTCCAATTGCAATTCGGCGGTAAATCAGAAATAGGAGTTTCCCTCTCATGGAACAGGGCACAGTGAAATGGTTTAACGACGCAAAAGGTTTTGGATTTATCACCCGTCAGAACGGCGAGGACGTATTCGTCCACCACACCGCCATTCAGGCGCAGGGCTTCCGCTCGCTTCAGGAAGGCCAGGCCGTTCAATTCAACGTGGTCAAGGGACCCAAGGGCTGGCAGGCTGAGAACGTTCAGCCCGTCTAATCTCGAGCTAAAAAGCTTCCGGAACATCAAAAGGACGGCTAACCAGCCGTCCTTTTTGCTTTTGGGCTGCGACTCACAAGAGATGCCACCGCTCCTCAGGCGTAACGTCAACCCGCTTCTGCAGAATGGCTGCGATCCTCTGCGAATCACCTAAGCCCCGTCCAAGATTGACGCTCTTCCCATCGAAAAAAATAACTTTAAGATTCCCCGGCACAAAGTGGATTGCCGTGACAGAGCCATACGATTCGAAATACCGGATAAAGGGTTTCAACTCTACCGCGATCACTTTGTCCGTGAATAGAACCGAGAAGTACAGGGCCTTATAAAGAGCGGCAAGAGAGAAGAGCGAAAACGCGGAGCATAGAACCAAAGCCCAAAGACTCTTGTCATGAGCGGAAAAAAGCGCAAACAGTGTGAAAGCAAAAGCCGAAATCGAGAAGATAACGACATCACTCACGTCGTGCTTCGCCCGGTAGTCCTCGTCGAGATTGAAAGAGGGGACGGACTCATGCGCGATTCTCTCCAGTCTCTCTCGCTCGTTGTGCCGAATCGCCCAGGCAAAGAAGAACAGGCTGCTCCCGGTCAAGAAACCTATCGTACACACTAGAAGAAACTTGTCGAGAAGGTAGTCACGAGAGATGTTGATGGTGGCTATGAAACTGGCAATCAGGCCAACGAACAGAGTGAAGCCGGTGAGGAGAAAGCCATCGATCCCTTTCCTCTTCCTCTCTGATGTCCTATCGTGCCCGCCCATGTGAGAAGCCTACAACGGCTGGCCGAGGCGTTTTTCCAGCTGGCCGCGGTAAGTGCGGCTTACGCGGGTGCGGGAGCCGTTTTTCAGTACGGCTTCGAATTCGCCGTGGGAGATGGGCTCGAGCTGCACCACGCTCTCGATATTGATGAGGGCGGAGCGATGGACGCGGACGAAGCGGCGGGGGTCGAGCTTCTCGGCAAGATCGTTCAGAGCTGCACGATAGAGGAGCTCCTTGCCGCCGACGTGGAGAGTGACGTAGACGCCTGCTGCTTCGATCCAGTCGATGTCGATAACGCGGATGAAGCGGGTAGTGCCCCCGGCTTTGACGACGAGGCGGTCGAGACGCTTCTCTGGAGTGGACGGCGTCGCGCTGACCATCTTCATCACGCGCTGGCCAAACTCCCTCATGCTGCGCTCGTCCAGCCGCGCCTTGACCCGCGCCATCGTTGCCTCAAACCGCTCATCGCTGAACGGTTTCAGCAGGTAATCAAGCGCATTTGACTCAAACGCGCGAATCGCATGCTGATCGTAAGCTGTCACAAAGACCGTCAGGGGCATATCCGCCGCACCGATCGCATCGATGACCCCCAGGCCATCCAGCTCCGGCATCTGCACGTCCAGAAACAGCAATCCGGGTTTCTCGCGCTGGATCATCTCCACCGCCGTCTCGCCATCCGCAGCCTCGCTTACCGAGGCCACCTGTTCATCCCGCCGCAACAGGTCGATCAATCTCTGTCGAGCCGGCAGCTCGTCATCGGCCACCAGCACATGAACCGGCTCAAGCGTACGCGCGTTCACTCTTCTCGTCTCCCACCAGCCGCAATGGCAGCGATACCTCGACTTCAGTGCCGCCTTCCATGCGATTCCTCACGGCAAAGCGGCTTGTTCCATTCGGATGAAGTCCCGCAATGCGCTGCCTCGTTATTGACAATCCCAATCCCTCTTGCTGCTCGATCATCCAGCCCGGCGGCAGACCCACTCCATCATCCTGCACGCGTATTTCAAGCCGGTCGCCGAGTGGCTTGGCGCGAACCACGATCGTTCCGCCCGCAGCTCTGCGCGAAATCCCATGGCGGATCGCATTCTCCACCAGCGGTTGAATGAACATGGAAGGCACGGCCGCATACTTCACTTCCGGCGCCACATCCATCACCACACGAAGCGCATCGCCAAACCGGATCTTCTGTATCTCGAGATAGTGCTCCAGAAAAGCAATCTCTTCGGTAAGAGGAACCTCCTGCCGGTCCTTCGACTCAAGGGACATCCGCAGCAGATCGCCAAGGTGCTCGATCATCCTCCGTGTGAGCTTCGGGTCGCGCTCCACGTGCGAAGAGATCGTATTCAATGCGTTAAATAGAAAATGCGGATCGAGTTGCATGCGAAGAGCGTTGAGGCGCGCTTCGCTGAAGCTGTGCTCCAGCCGCTCAAGCCGGAGTTCGGTATTCATATAGCGCTCGTAGTAGCGGTAGGCCTGAATGGCACCGGCGACGATCCAGTAGATGAGCCAGAACCAGAGCTGCCATCCGACAGCCATGATGCTGAAGACCTGGTGTGGAGACAACGAACTCGGTGGATCAGTCCCCATCGCCACCCGCAGCGCTTTCATGATGTAGAAGCCGATCAGCGTCAGGATGGGACTTGCAGCCAGATGAGCCAGCACGCGCATGCCGAGCTGTTTGCCGGAAAACGGGAGCCGCCGGTCGAATGCGATGATCAGCGGAGTGACCATTCCCCACGCCCAGAACTGGGCGCAGTACATCCTAAACTCCTTGTCGAAGCCTCCTGTCATCAGGTTCGGCAGCGAGAACATCAGGGCCAGCCCGGTCCATCCGACTGCCGCAATCAGGAGACGCCCCCACCAGCGCATGGTGAGCCTGCCAAGCCACGAGGTCTTCACGCGATCTTCATCGATCGCGGTCCACTCGTTTGCTGGCGTTCTAACTGAGATCACAATTCCTTCTTCCGTCGCGCCCTGATTTCATTCACTTTTGAGCCGACTCCGCCAAACCTGCCGTCCACAGTATCTACCAGGCCCCTGGTTGCGCCGACTCTCATTGTCGGCCGAAAAATCGGGAGCGGCGCCGTCGCCACACCCGGTCGAGGACGACGCAACCCGCAGCAAATAAACGCCACTCAGAACCGGTTCCTGGACCCTAGTCCAACGCGTACAGGATCCCATCGGTTCCGCCAAAATAGACAACCTTGTCCACCACCACCGGCGAAGAAAGTATCGGACCCACCGCCATCATCCGGTAGTGGCCCACAATCATGTCGTCGTAGAAATCCCCATCGAATGCCGCTTCATAGTTCGGTGAGCCATCCGGCTTGGTATACGCTGGCCCATTCTTTTTGGCCGCATCGGTTTCGAAACTCCACGCCACTTTTCGATTTGCCAGGTCCACCGCGTTCAGCCGACCCGAACTCGAACCTTCGTACAGCACGTCACCGGCAATCGCCGGAGATGAAAACGAAGGCCACCGCTGCAGATTCAGCGAGAAGATCACTTCACCACTCCTCGCATCCAGTGCGAACACCATTCCCGAGTCAGAGGTCGCAAAGTACACTTTTCCATCACGCACCGCCGGAGACGCAATTACCCATGACCCCTTGGTTCCATACGCCCACTTCTTCTCACCGGTCTTTGCATCGAGCGCATACAGATGCGAGTCGCGGCAGCCGAAGTACACCACGCCATCCACGATCGCAGCAGACGACTGGATTCCTACCTGGTTGTGGATGTCGGGGTCTTCGCCCGTCTTGAACCGCCACACTTCCTTCCCCGTCGCGGCATCCAGAGCGTAGAAATTGCTGTCCCAGCTTCCGATGAAGACCTTGCCGTCTGCGACCGCTGGCGAAGCATGCACTACATCCCCGGTCTTGAACTTCCATTTCAGCGCGCCCGTGTTGGCATCGAGCGCATACACATTACCATCGCCGCTGCCGAAGTACACCGCTCCGTTCCACACCACCGGCGAAGACAAATAGCAGTCAAATGGATCGGGCATCACTTCCTTCACGGGCTGCGAACCGTGCAGATGTGTGGCTGCATACCGGTGCTCGCCTTCGGTCGCGAACTTCCACTTCGAGGTTCCCGACGCTGCATCGAGGGCGTAGAAGTTCCCGTCGTAAGCGCCGAAGTAAACCATGCCATTGGCCACCGCAGCGGTTGACGCCACCCGGGCTTTCACAGCAAATTTCCACTTCGCGCTCCCGGTCTCCCGGTCGACTGCGTAGAAGATCCCCGCCGTACTCCCGATGTACGCCGTCGATCCATCGATGGTTGGTGATGCGATCAGCCGCCCCGCAGCCTTGAATGTCCATTTCACGCCGTTGAGTGTGGGGACACCTGCCGCCTCATAGATCCCCGAGTGTTCCAGATTGCCGCGGAAGGTCGGCACGTTTTCACAAACTGCCGGAATCGTCACAGCCAGAACGGCAAATGCCAATTTTGGCAGAAGCGCACACTGAAACCGAATTGTCATGATCTTTCGCATGAGCCGCAGCCTAACGTTCTATCCATCGACCGTCTATGCCTCTGTGACCAGTGAACAGCTTTGGTTGATGGTCGGGATGATCGGATGGCCCTTTGAACTTCTTTTCCAGATCCGGTACTTCACAGCCTGAACCCTACTGCGATGGAGGGCGGGAAGCTACAGCTATGTCGCCATATGGCCTTGTCACAGTCTCAACCGGCCCATCCCTTAGGCGAACGGCCCATTCACTTTCGGGCTGTTCACGCGAACACCGTCCCTTTCCTTTGCATAACGATTCCGTTACCATTGAAGGGCGCGACTTCTCGCAGACAGATTTATGGAAAGAGGTTTTTGAAATTGGCAAACACCAAGAAGATTGAAGACAAGGCAGAACGCAAGAAAGTAAAGCGAGCCTCCCGCAAAAAGGCTGCTCCCAAAGCCAAGCGCACCACCCCGCGCGGCTCCAATAAGAAGAAGGTCAAGAAACTGGTACGCGGTCAGTCGAAGCGCTAGGCCGCAGGCGTTCCCGTCCAGATTTTCGGGCCGCACACCCCTCGGGTGGCGGCCCGAAGTCGTTTCAGCTCTCTTCTGGCCTCCGGTGCCATTCCGCACGCCTTTCCTCAGCATGTAAACTTCCCCAAAAGGCTTCCATAACGCGCCGGGACCTTCAGCGATCCTCAGGAGAACCGCCCTGCCCAATCAACTGTTTGCCTGCAAGTCCATCGATAAGCTGATCAGCGAATCAGAAGATCCCGAACACGCGCTGAAGAAATCTCTGGGCCCCTGGTCGCTCACCGCTCTCGGCATCGGGGCTGTCATCGGATCCGGCATCTTTACGGTAATCGGGACAGCGATGGCGGGCCAGAAGTTCGACACTCCCGAAATCAGCAATACCCCGCTGATCCACTATCTGCTCACGCACACCGCCATGGCCGGGCGCCCTGGCGCAGGCCCCGCTCTCGCCCTCTCGCTCGTTCTCGTCGCCATTGTCTGCGTCTTCACCGGCCTATGCTACGCCGAGTTGGCCTCAATGATTCCGATCGCCGGCTCGGCTTACACCTACACCTACGCGACCCTTGGCGAACTGGTCGCCTGGATCATCGGCTGGGACCTCATTCTCGAGTACGCATTCTCAAATATGAGCGTCAGCGTCGGGTTCGCGGCCCACATCGAGGCGCTCCTCGAGTGGTTCGGCATCCACCCTCCTTTGCAATGGATCTCGCCCGCTTACCTCCCGACCGGCCTGCAGGACTTCAGCGGACGCGATCTCTACCAGCCCGGCTGGCATTTCGGCTTCAACATCCCGGCCTTTCTTGTGGTGATGGTTCTTACCGTCATCCTGGTTCGTGGCATCCGCGAGTCGGCCCGCACCAACAACATTCTGGTGCTCATCAAGATGGTCGCGATTCTGGCCTTCATCTTCGCGGCTGCCAGTTTTATCAAGCCCGTCTACTGGCATCCCTTCATGCCGAATGGCTGGACCGGCATGCTCTCGGGTGGCTCCATCATCTTCTTCACTTACATCGGATTCGACTCCGTCTCCACCGCCGCTGAAGAATGCAAAACCCCGCAGCGCGACCTGCCCATCGGCATTCTCGCCACGCTCGTCGCCTGCACGCTGCTCTATGGTGGCGTCGCCATCGCCCTCAGCGGCATTGTTCCCTGGAACTCGATCATGGGCGACGCGGCCCCCGTCGTGAACGCCCTCAAGCGGCTGTCCACTCAGCCCGGCGGCGCGCCGCTTCGGTGGGTCGAGCTGATCGTGCTCATCGGCGCCATGCTCGGCATGATCTCGTCGATTCTCGTGTTTCAGCTTGGACAGGCGCGCGTCTGGTTCGCGATGTCCCGCGACGGGCTGCTGCCGAAAGTCTTTGGCAAGATTCACGCCCAGTTCCGGACGCCCGCTGTCGCCACCTGGGTCGCCGGATTCGTCGTCGGCATCCCCGCCGGGCTGCTCGACATCGGAACGGTTTCCAACCTCTCCAACATCGGCACGCTCTTCGCTTTCGTGCTGGTCTCGATCGCGGTCATGATCCTGCGCTACCGCGAACCCGCCCGCCCGCGCAGCTTCCGCGCCCCGTTCGGCCCAGTCTTCCCCGTGCTCAGCATCATCTTCTGTATCGTGCTGATGATGGGCCTCGAAGTGCTTACGTGGACGGCGTTCTTCATCTGGCTGTTTACCGGCTTGCTGATCTACTTCTTTTACAGCCGGCACCGGTCCGAGTTTGCTGGCATGAAATAAGGGACGCCTATCGCGTTCCTTTTTCTTGCGCCTCTATCGCTTTCTGAACAGCAGACGCATCCGCAAGATCCTGCGGTCTTCCTGCTGCGAGTTTGGAGGCGATCAGATCGTTGGCTGAAATGAAGAAGGCCTTTTGGCCGCTCGCGGCATCTATCACGCAATCAACACGCCGCTCCCAAGCAGATTCGAAATCAATCCCGGGCAGGTCGGGAAGAATGTCAAACCCGTGGGGATCGTGACCGAAACGGAAGAAATTCCCAGGGTTGGCGAAGTCCTCAGGCTTTAGGTTTTCTAACGACGCTCCGAAGTCCGCAAGCGCATCGTGCACCGCTTTTGCGTTCTTGGGATCTGAGTGAATGAACAGATCGACATCCTTCGTGAACCGAGGTTGCGCGTGGTAGATCACGCATAACCGCCGACAATCAAGTACCTAACGCCATGGGCAGCGAAGGCGGACAAAAGGTCTTTGTGATCTTGGAACATCCGGTTCCATCTTCCAGCCCTTCAGGGCGTATGCAGCAGAAACCATCTCCTTCACTGCATCCAGGCGCTCGTGAGCAGGCCGGCTCTGCCAGTACCGATACTCATCGGCCTTCATCTCATCAAGACTGGCGTATTTGCGAAGGACTTTGTCCACTCCCCCATTACAAACCCCATGGCGATGCTTTTCAAGCAGCATCCTGCTGTAAAGTGCAATCGCTCATCTACGCATTCAAGGCCGCAACCGGCACATCCTCCAGCCTGAAATACACCGGCAGGCCCCGCTCTCGCGCGATGCGAACATCCTCATCCGCGCCCTTCGATACACCCTCAATCCGCAGCACCGCATCACAGCGCGCCAGCAGCCTTCCGGCTACCGGATACAGATACTGCTCCGAGATCGCGTCGCCAACTTCGCTCGATCCAGCCTGCGCTGCGAGCGGTAGAGCTACCCACTCGCCGATAAGCGGGATGTGGCCGGCGCTATATACGCCGAAAGCATGCCGTTCCAGACGCTGAAGATTCCGCCGGATTTTCGCCGGATCACCATCCGTTCCAGATCGATAGGGCCCGGCCACCAGCACAATAAGGGGTTTCGTCCTGTCCATAAGACCTCCGAGTACTCAACCATACCTCATTCATGCATAAACGTGCAACATCGTGCAACTTCGTGCAGCGCCCACTAAACTATGCGATAGTACTGCTGTGCTCACCAGCCACCGCCGCAAACACATTCTCGATACACTTCACAAAACCGGCGCCATTATCGCCAAGGACCTGAGCACCGAGCTCAACATCTCCGAAGACACCATCCGCCGCGATCTCCGCGAACTTGCCGCGGAGGGCCTACTCCAGCGCGTTCATGGGGGCGCGCTCCCCTCTTCCCCTGCGATGGGGAACTTTGCCGCTCGCCTCAACGTTGCAACCGATGAAAAGAGAATCATTGGCCGCGCCGCTGCTGCCATGATCCGCCCGGGCCAGGTCGTTATCCTCGATGGCGGCACAACCGCCGTCCAGATCGCGCGCAATCTCCCTGCCGACCTCCGCGCCACCGTCGTGACGCACAGCCCCACCATTGCCGTCGAACTCGTCGAGCATCAAACCGTCGAAGTCATTCTCATCGGAGGAAAGCTCTTCAAACACTCCGTCGTGGCAGTGGGCGCGCCTGCAATTGAAAACATTGGCCGCATCCACGCCGATACCTACTTCATGGGCGTCACAGGAATTCACCCCGAAGCCGGCCTCACTACCGGGGACTTCGAAGAAGCCCACGTCAAGCGCGCCCTCTCGCTGAGCGCGGCTGAAACGGTTGTCCTCGCCTCATCAGAAAAGCTGAATGCCGTCTCACCCTACGTGATCGCTCCCCTCTCGGTAATCACCGGGATGATCGTCTCCGACCAGGTGAAATCAAAGGCTCTCGCGCCTTTCTCGCGCCTGGGCATCACGATCACGAGAGCGCCTGCATCGGCGAAAACGAGATCGTCATAGCAGGGATTTCGGCAACTCGATCCAAACCTTTCTCCCATTCAACCAGGCAGCCCTGTCCGCGAGCGATTCGATCCGAGGTACGATGAACTGCGATGCCTGCTGCTCTTCCCCAGGTGAAATGGGCGCCTGTTAATGCGCCGCTTGGATCGGAGAACTGCGTTCTTGCCGCGCAGTCAGGCCGTCACTCCGTGCGCGATTATCCCGGACCGCTGTCCATCAAAACAGTCACTAGAGGCCGTGTGGCATGGAAGATCGGCCGACGCGACGTGTGGGTGGACGAGTCCACGTTTCTGGTGCTGAACGATGGCGAACCCTACTCCATGGAAATTGACACGGTCGAACCCGTGTCAACGTGTTGCGTCTTCTTCAAGGCTGGCTTCGTGGAGAACGTCTTCCGCGATCTCTGCAGACCTGATGAGCATTGCCTCGATGACCCAGAGCCACACACAACCGAAGTTCTGTTTCTGAACCGCCTGCACATACGGACACCGGCACTCGATGGCTGGATGGCGGGAGCGCGCAATTGCCTCATGCGCGTCTCTTCCCAGTTGCGTCTCGAGGAGTGCTACCTGGGGCTGGCGGCGGAGCTTGCCGTTCACTCCCGCGAGATGGGAAAGCAGCTGTGCGCGATTCCCGCTGTCAAGCCGTCCACGCGCTCTGAACTGCTCGAGCGTGTATCGCGAGGGCGTGAGTATCTGCACGCCTGCCCGGGAGGGACCGCGACGCTGGCGGGCGCAGCAAGGGCTCCGGCAATGTCGCCTTTTCACTTCCAGCGAACGTTCAAAGCAGCCCTTGGAATGTCTCCATCCCGATATGTGTTGGGACTGCGCTTTACACGCGCTGCACAACTTCTGAGAGCAGGTACGAGCATCACGGATGCGGCGCTCTCCGTCGGATTCAGCAGCAGCGCCTCCTTCAGTACAGGGTTTCGGCAGTGGTCGGGCATGGCCCCATCGAAATATGCGGCTCAATTTCGCAAGATATCGAATGCGCGTTCGGGTTGACCGGAATACAACATCCGCATGAGACTTCTTGCCCACATGGTTTTGCTCACTCTTCTCTGCTCACTCGACGTGTTCAGTCAGCAGGCCGGTACTTCGGCTGTCACCACAGATCGTTTCCATCTCACCAGGGTCGGCTACGTCATGCTGGGAGTTGCAGACGTGCAAAGAGCCGTTGCCTTTTACCACGGGAAGCTTGGCCTGCCGGTGACCCAGCAATCCGATGATGTCGCATTTTTCAATGCGGGCTCCGTTTCCATCGTGGTCAGCTCTGAAGTTGGCAAGGTTCCCGGCGACAGCGAGACCGTATTCGCAGTTGAGCACGTTCAGAATGCATTTGAAGCGTTGAGCCAAAGCGGCATTCGCTTTGAGCGAGTACCGCATGCGTTATCGGACGCGGTATGGGCCGCTAGCTTTCGCGATCCGGATGGGCACGTGCTGTCGCTTTTCGGTCCCAATTGACCGGTCTCGCGGAGGCCCCGTTAAACTCGAAGTGTGTCTGATATTCAATCATTTATTCGCCGCCTTCCCAAGGCGGAGCTCCATCTTCATCTCGAAGGTACGGTCACGCCGGCCACGCTGGTGGAACTGAGTCAGCGCCACGATGCAGTCCCCATCACGCTTCCCGAAGCCGAGGCTCTCTATCACTTCACCGACTTCACAGGTTTCCTCCTCGCCTTCAAAGCCGTCTCTGAGCGCCTCATCACGCCTGGAGATTACGAGCTTGCCGCGTGGCGCATGGCCCAGCACCTTGCCGAACAGGGCGTTGTGCATGCCGAAGTCTACATATCGGTCGGCGTCATCTATCACTGGCGCAATCCCGACGCGGATTGTTTTGACCCGATCTTCGCCGGACTCGAACGTGCCCGTCTCCGCGCTGAAAGCGAACTTGGCCTCACCCTGTACTGGATACTCGATGCTGTCCGCCACTTTCCGTTGGATGAAGCTGAGAAGGTCTTCCGCAAAGCGGCTGATTTGCACGCTGCTCATCCCTCGGTCGTAGGAATCGGGCTCGGAGGTGACGAACGCCGATGCGGGTCGGATCCTTACCGGAAGATGTACGCACGGGCGAGTGAGGCGGGCCTGCGGCTCACCAATCACGCAGGTGAGACGACGAGGGCCGAGGCGATCTGGGAGGCATTGTCCATCGGGTCAGAACGGCTGGGGCATGCGCTCTCGGCGATTGACGATCCCAAGTTGATGGATCATCTCAAGTCCCAGGGCATTTGTCTTGAACTCAACCCCACGTCAAACGTACGCACGGGGGTATGCTCCAGCTTTGCTGCTCATCCCCTCCGGCGCTACTTCGATGCAGGCCTTACCGTCACCCTCAACTCCGACGATCCGGCGTTCTTCGGCTCCGATCTCGTCAACGAGTACCTCCTTGCGCACAGCGAACAGCAATTTTCAGAGGTCGAACTGCGAGAACTTGCAGCCAATTCGATTCGCTCCAGCTTTCTTCCCGATTTAACAAAACGTTCATGGCTGTCACAAATCACTGATGCACACTGATGTTCTGTTTTCCAATTCAGGCATAGTTATTAAAACGGGACGCATCTCACAAAAGTTGTAGTCTCACCTGACGGGCGTGGGATACGTCAAAATACAGTTGGGCTATCATCGATCAGGGACCAAGGAGACCAAGCCGACCATGTCCGCCAACACCGCCCCCATCACTCTTCTCGACGAGCAGGACGAGAGCAACGCGCTCAAGGTCATTGGATGGTTCTCGATTGGTATGGCCGTCGCAGCCATTGGCGTGTACGTCGGCCGTGAACTTAGACTTCGCTACAAATTCAACAGGCGCACGCCGTACGACTTTTATTCGAGCGCCGGCAATCAGCAGTCCACTGAGTTCGGCGTAGGCATCTAGCGCTCGCGATTATCAGCAAAGAAAAAACGCCGCGTTGCGCGGCGTTCAGGTTGCTGACGAACCCCACCATTTTAGTGGGGTTTGCTTTTGGGTTTTTGGATTCTAGTTTTTGTCCGTGGGAAGGCCTGGATTTGGTGATAGCGGCGTAGTTGCTCGATGTAGGCGGCGAGCAGCGTTTGCAGCCCGGAAGTGGGCAGATGGGAGCCCATCCTGCTGAGCAGCAGGGCGATCTTCTTGATGTTCTGCG
>Ga0207654_10000208_pt1 | contig 36063 bp, 31 predicted proteins | sample KBSC64metaG_FD_184355 | JGI IMG/M metagenome (GOLD analysis project Ga0207654, IMG submission 184355) | Corn rhizosphere microbial communities from Kellogg Biological Station, Michigan, USA - KBS C6-4 metaG (SPAdes) (version 2) | ecosystem: Host-associated > Plants > Roots > Rhizosphere > Soil...
TTGCGCGAAGGCCGCATCGGCCGAATGCACGGTCACCGCAGTGGGCAGGCCCTGCGCGACTTCGCGTGCGAACGATGGCCCGGTGACGATCGCCGCCGGTGTGCCGGGCAGACGCTCGGCCGCGATCTCGTGCAGGAAACGTCCGGATGGCGGATCGAAGCCCTTGGTTGCCCAAGCCAGCCCCGCGCCGCCGGGAAAATCCGGCGCGATCGCGGCTAGCAGATCGGCGAAAGCGTGGCTCGGCGTGACGATCAGCACGACATTTGCCGCACGTACAGTTGCGCTGAGATCGGCGCTCAGCGCTAGATCGGACGGGAATTCCAGATCGGGCAGGTAGCGCGCGTTGCGCCGCGTCGCTGCCATGCGCGCGACTGCGTCCGTGTCGCGGCCCCACAGCGTCGTCGCGGTACCGTTGCGCGCGAGCACGGCGGCGAGCGCCGTGCCCCACGAACCCGCGCCAAGCACGGCGACGGAAGGTTTTTCACTCATCAACAACTACGCGTTCGGCTGCGCGCCTTCGGCCTGACGGCGCATCTGCTCGGCATACAGCGCGTCGAAATTGATCGGCTGCAACAGGAAGGGCGGAAAACCCCCGTCCTGGATCAGGTTGGCCACGGCCGTGCGCGCGTACGGGAACAGCATGTTCGGACAGAACGTTGCCAGCACCATGTCACGGTTGGCCTGGTCGAATCCGGCCACGCCGAAAATGCCGGCCTGCTGCACTTCGGCCAGGTACGCGGTCTTGTCGGCGAGCTTGCAGGTGACGGTGACGGTCAACATCACTTCGTAGACGTTCTCGGCGAGTACCGAGGACTGCTGTTGCAGGTTGAGCTGCACCTGCGACTGACCCTGCTCCTGGAAAATTTGCGGGGCGCCGGGAACCTCAAACGAGGCGTCCTTGATGTAGATCTTCTGCAGCGACAACTGGGCGCCGGCGTTGGCGGCTTGGCTGGTTTCGTCGGCCATGGAAAACTCCGAATGCTTTGCGGGGAAAAAGGGCGCGGATTATCCCATGCCAAGCGAGCCAGTGCGAGTTTTTACTTGTGTCCCTTGGCTGTCGGCAACGCCGCTTCGCGCCACGCGCCCATGCCGCCGCCGAGCACGAAGACCTTGGCGAATCCGGCCTTGACCAGGCGCGCAGCGGCCTGCGCAGAAGTCGCGCCGGTCTTGCACACCAGCGCCACGGGCAGTTCCTTGACCTTGGCCAGTTCCTTGTTCTCCGGGTCGAACTGGCTCATCGCCACATTGCGGGCAGTCGGAATGTGCCCTTTTTCGAAATCGGCGGCGCTGGACAGATCCACCAGCAGCGGATTTTCTCGATTGATCAGCAAGGTCAGCGCGCCGGGTGTGAGTTCCCTGAAACCGCGGAAGCGGCGCGCGATTTCGTTGCCGATAATCGCCGCGATCAAACCGGCGAAGGCCAGCGCGAGAAACACATGGTGGGCCAGGAATTCCGGCAGACGTTGCAGAAACAAGGACATGAGAGCCGACGCGCGGGGAAAGGCCGCGGATTATGCGGCAGCGCGCCGGTGCATGCCAGCGTCAAGGCGTCGAATGTTGGGTGATGTCGGGCAGCCCCGACACCAGCAGCCAGTGTTTTTTCGCTTCGTCGTAGCGCCACAACTGGTTGTCGACGATGCTGCGTTCGACCTGGGTGTTGACGTTGACCAGGCTGATCTTCACTACCTGGCGCACCTCGTGCGGACCGGCCGGCACGGGCGGCTGCTCGTTGTAGGACGCGAAATGCACCTGCTTGTAGCGGTCGAGGTCGAGCTGGGTCAGCGGGTGTTTCTTCAGGGTTTCCGGATCGATGAACGGGGTCGCCTGGTTGATGTCGCCCCAGCGGATCGCATTCGCGTAGGCGTTCAGGGTCAGATCCAGCGCACGGGCTTCCGTTTGAGCGGTGATCCCCGTGCAGCTGGTGAGCAGGGCGAATCCGCAGGCGAGCAGGATGGTGCGCATGATCGTTACTCCGGCAGCGACCGTGGCATTGTGCCGCAAATCCCGTGGCGATTCAGCGTTTCGAGATAGCCACGAAGCGCGCCTGCAGAGTGCACGCGTCCGCGCCATCGGCGAGCGGCACGCGGCAATCCACGCTCAGGCGCGCACGTCCGCGCGCAGCGAGTGTGGCCGCGAACGTCTCCCAGGATTCGTCTTCGGCAAGCCGCGCCTGCGCGGTGAAGTCGTTCCACACCGGCGCGAGATAACGCACGGCGCTGTCCTGCACATAGACGTCGCATTCACGATCGAGCTCGCGCAGTTTCAGCACGATCAATCCCCAGCCGGCCAATGTGAGCAGGCTCACCAGACTGCCGCCGAAGGCACAACCCTTGTCGTTGATGTTCGGCGCCAGTGGCGCGGCGATGGTCAGGCAATCGCCGGCGTAGTCGCGCAGGCGCAGTTGCATCGCACGCGCGAGCGGGATTTCGGCGAGTACGGCGGCTTCGAGCGTGTGCATGGCGTCGGACATGGCCGCGCAGTGTGGCCAGATCGACGCGTGCGATCAAGTCCGATCCTGCGCTAGCATGCGTCCATGCACATGGCGCGATTGATCCAGGCAAGCGGTCCGTTGGCTGGTGCCAGCGTAATCGTGACACGGCCGGCCGCATCCGCCGCGCCGCTGCGGCAGCGCATCCGCGCGCTCGGCGGGGTTCCGATCGGGTTGCCCGGCAGCGTGCTGCGCATGGCGCCCGAGCCTGCGGCGATGCGCGCGGCGCTGACGGCGGCACGCGCCGTGGACGTCGCGATTTTCGTGAGTCCCGCCGCCGTAAAATTCGCCTTCGCCGTATTGCCGAAGCTGCGATTTTCCCGCGCCACGCAAGTGTGCGCGGTCGGTGCCGCCACTGCACGCGCCTTGCATCGTCGCGGCATCCGCAATGTGACCTGGCCGCGCGAGCGGCAAGACAGCGAAGGCCTGTTGGCACTGCCGGAACTGAAAAAACTGCGCGGTCGCCACGTCGCCCTGATCGGCGCGCCCGGTGGCCGCGAACTGCTGGCGCAGACGTTGCGCGAGCGGCACGCGCGCTTGACGCGCATCGAAATCTATCGCCGCGAAGCGCCGCGCTATTCCGCACGCCAGCTCGCCGCGCTGGAACAGGCGCCGGCACCGTTGCTGTTGCTCGTGTCCAGCGCCGAGGCGCTGGACAATTTGCGCGCGGCGCTGCCGTTGCACCTGTTCGCGCGGCTGGCGGCGGGCGAGATCGTGGTCAGCAGCGAACGCCTCGCCGCGCGCGCGCGCGCGAGCCTGTTCGCGAACGCGCACGTCGCCGCCGGCCCCGCGCCGGCGGATTTGCTGAATGCTGCTGGTACCGCGCTGGCGCGCCATCGCCTCTGAATGCGCGTTTCGCGTTAGGATTGAAACATGGACGAAACCGCCAGCACCGCACCGAAAACCCCGCGTCGTCGCCGCGCACCGCTCGTCCTGCTCGTGCTGCTGCTCGTCGCCGCAGCGGCTGCAGCCGCGTGGTGGCATTTCGCGCCGCGGCGCGCAGATTTGGCCGTGCAGGTCGCCGCCCTGCAGGGGCAAGTGGAGAATCTCGAACACGGCGTTGCGCGCACGCGCGCCAACACGGACACGTTTCGCGCGCGCCTGGACGACGGCGACAAGGTCGATGCTTCGGTGCGCCAGCAACTGCTCTCGCTGGGCCAGCGCGTGCAATTGGCCGAGGACGCGGTGGCGAACCTCGCCGACCGCCGTCTCGCCGGCCACGATGCGCTGGCGCTGGACGAGGCCGAGCTGCTGCTGACTCTGGGCGACGAGCGCTACAGCTTGTTTCACGATGCGCCCACGACCATCGCCGCCTATCGCCTGGCCGATGCGGCCCTGGCCGAAGTCGACGATGCGGCGTTTTCCACCGTGCGCCAGAGCATCGCCGGCGAAATCGTCGCGCTGAACGATTTGCACGCCGCCGATCCGCAGTCACTGGTGGCACGCTTGTCGCGCTTGCGCGCGCAGGTGCCGGAACTGGCGCGGGCCGGGAGCTTGCCGCCGCCCGCGCCGGCCGCTGCGGACGCATCGATGTTCGCGCGCCTGTTCGGCGCGTTCGTGCGCGTGAGCCACGACACCGGCACGGCACGGGCCCAGACCGAGGTTCGCGATATTTCCCTGGCCCGCGACCTGGTCGCGCTCGATCTGCGCGCCGCGCAGGCGGCGGCGCTGGCGCGCAACGACGCCGGCTTCCGCACCGCCGTGGCCGAAGCGCGTACGCAAACTGTCGTCGCATTCGACGCGCAGGCGCCACAAACCGCGGCGGTTCTGCAAGAGCTCGACGCGCTGGCGCAGGTTCAGCTCGCGCCGCCGGCACCGGCCGTGCTCGGCACGGCGCTGCGTGAGCTGCGCAACCTGCGCGCGACGCATGCACTGGCCGCGGCGAAAGCGGCGGTCAAACACGACGAGGCAAAAAAGTGAAATTGTGGATTATTTTGCTGGTACTCGTTGCCGTGGCGGCGGCGGCCGTCTTCGGCTGGCAGGCGCTCACTGTCGATCCCGGATTGCTCTCGATCCGTCTTGGCCAAACCCGCATCGAAACCACGCTGGTTTTCGCCGTTGCCGTCCTGCTCGTCGGCTGGATCGTGCTTGGCCTGCTCTGGCGCGGCGTGCGCTGGCCCATGCGTGCATGGAAACTGCGCGGCCAGCGGCGCGGCCGCGAGCGCTTTGCCGCGGGCCTGACCGCGCTGGCCGAAGGCGACCACCGGCGTGCCCTGCGCGCGCTGGAAAAGGCCTCGCAGCATCCCGAGCTGCATGCGCCGGCACAGCTTGCGACCGCACGCGCGGCGCATGCGCGCGGCGATGGCGAACGCACTGAAGCGGCGCTGGACGAAGCATCCAAGTACGCACCGGCCGCGACGCTGGCGTTGCGCGCGCAGTTCCTGCTCGAACACGGCAATGCCGAGGCTGCGCTCGCCTTGCTCAAGCCTGCCGCCGACAAGAACGATTTGCCGCCGGTGGGCTGGCGTCTGCTCACCGAAGCGGCGCTGCTGACCGGTGACAGCGCGCTCGCATTGCGCGCGGTGGATGCGCTGGCCGCTGGCGACGCGTTGACGCCCGAAGCTCTGGCCGCGTTGCGCGCGCGTGCACTGACCGCTGCTCTCACGGCTGCGCCGGACAGCGAAGCACTGAATGCGTTGTGGTCGGGATTGCCGCGTGCACAACGCGCCATGCCCGAGGCGATCGCCGCCTATGCGCGCCGTGCCGCCACGCTCGCCCAGCCGTTGGCGGCGATGGACGAAATCGAATCGGCATTGCGCAAACAATGGTCCGAGCGCCTCGTCGCCGTTTGGGGTCAGCTCGGCCCCGCGCATGCGGATACGCGCTTGGCGCGCGCGGAAGGCTGGCTGGCCGCGCAGCCGGATAGTCCGGCGCTGCTGCTCGCGCTCGGTCGGCTGTGCGTGCAGGGCAAATTGTGGGGCAAGGCGCGCGAATACCTTGAGCGCGGACTGGCGCACGCGCCATCGGCGGCGTTGTGGGAAACGCTGGGCGATTGCATGGGCGGGCAGGGCAATGCCGCGAATGCGGCCGTGTGCTATCGCAACGCGTTACGCATCGCGCGCGGCGAAGCGACGCAAGAACTTTCCGATGCGGCGCGTGCGCCGCTGGACACGCGTGCCAGCGTCGCCGAGGAACGCGACGCGCACGGCATGCCGCGGCTGGCGATTCCGAAGGAATCCTGAGCGGATCCGGGGACCTTAGGAACCTTCTGATTAATCAGAGGTTCCTCAGACGTCGCCGTCCTTCGCCCAACCCTCGCCCGTGCCGCGGTTGTATACAAAGTCGCTTTGTAAAACCGTGCCGGCGGGAATCGATTCCTGGCGCGCGAGTTCCGCGTAGATCGGCGTGAAGTCCGGCGCAGTCGCATCCATCAACTGTCGGTAGCTGTCGATGACGAAGTAGGTTTTCTGGTAGGTGTCGATGCGGTAGCGCGTGCGCATGATGCGCTTCAAGTCGAAACCGATGCGGTTCGGCCCGGCCGATTCCAGGCAATGGATCGACTCGCCCTTGGACGAGACGATGCCCGAACCGTAGATGCGCAAGCCATCGTCTTGCTTGATGAGCCCGAATTCGACCGTGTACCAGTACAGGCGCGTGAGATTCACGAGCGCGTCCACGCCGATGCCATGCGCCTTCACGCCGCCGCAGCCATAGGCCTGCATGTAATCGGCGAATTCTGGTTGTAGCAGCAGCGGCACGTGGCCGAACAGGTCGTGGAACAGATCCGGTTCGCTGATGTAATCGATCTGGTCGGGGCGGCGGATCCACCAGGTCACCGGAAAACGCCGGTTGGCGAGGTGTTCGAAGAACGTCAATTCCGGCAGTAGACCTTCGACGCCGATCAATTCCCAGCCGGTTGTTTTTTTCAATACGCGATTAAGATCGTCGAATTTCGGAATCGCATCTGGGGTCATGCCGAACTTGCGCTGATTCTCGTTGAACTCGCGTGCGGCGCGGCCGACGAGAGTCTTCTGCTGGCGTTCGAACAATTGCGCCCAGGTCGCATGATCCTCGCGCGCATAGCTCGACCACGGCTGCTCGATCACGGCCGTGGTGTAAACGGGCACATTGCCCTTGTCGGTCTGCAGATGTTCGACGCGGCGCGGTTGGGCGTTCATGTGTTTATGTTAGCACCCGGATTCAATGCAGCGTTTGATCCGGATCACGCCGCAGAGGTACCACGTTGTCGCCGCCGCGCGACATCGTGCGCGGACCGTCCCAGAGTGCCGGGACGTTGTCGGGCCGGGGCAGATCGAATTCCGGATCCGTTGCCTGTCCTTCGGCTTCGTCTTCCTCGATTTCCCAGCTGTAACGCTTGCGCGGCGGCTGCGGATCGCGCTGGTGCCACAGGAACGCCGCGATCAGGCCTGCGATCGCACCGAACAGGTGGTACTCGAACGATATCTGCGGATCGCGCGGCAGCACCGTCATGACCATGCCGCCGTAGAGAAAGAATACGGTCAGGGCGATGGCGATGGCGAGGCGGTCGCGGCGCAGCAGGCCCATGAAGAACAGGAAGAACATCAGGCCGTGCGCGATGCCGCTGATGCCGACATGGATCGACGGCCGCGCCCATAGCCACACACCGATGCCGGAGACGATCCAGACGAACGGCAGCGCCAGGCGCGTGGCGCGTGGATAGGCGTACAACGCGAGCGCGGCGAGCAGGCCCATCGGCAGCGTGTTCGACATCAGGTGCTCGAACGAGGCGTGCACGAATGGCGCGGTGAGGATGCCGATCAGGCCATGCACATCGCGCGGGCGGATGCCGAGATCATCCATGTCCCAGCCGAGCAGCCAGGCGCCGAGCCAGGCCAGCCAGATGCCGGCGACCAGGCCCGCGGCGCCGACCGCGGCCCAGAACACGCGGTCGCGGTCGCGGCGGACTGCGGCGGCACTGGATTCGGCGGTGATGGGGGCGGAAACCATTCCGTCATCATGGGGCGTTTTGCGGTCTGTGCAAGGCCACTTGTTATCATGCGCGGATGAATCCCCCCGCCGCCAACCCCGTCGTCCATCTCAAGATCGAGCGCCGCTCCAATCATCCGTGGATTTTCCAGAAGATGGTGGAGAAGCCCGATCCGCGGCCCAAGCCCGGCAGCATCGTCGACATCATCGATCGCAATGGCGAGTTTGGCGGACGCGGTTTCTACAACGGCCATTCGCGCATCGCGTTGCGTGTGCTCACGCAGAATCCCGATGAGGCCGTCGACGAAGCGTTCTTCGCACGCAAGATTTCCGAAGCGGTCGCGCTGCGTCGCGATGTGCTCAAACTCGATGCCGTCACCGATGCGTATCGTGTGATTCATTCCGAGGGCGACGGACTGTCCGGACTTGTCGTGGATCGTTTCGCCAACACGCTGGTCGTCGAGTATTTCTCGGCGGGATTTTTCAAACAACGCGATCTGATCAAGCGCGTGTTGCTGCAACATTTTCCGGACGCGGACATCTATGCCTTCGCCGAAGACCACGTGCAGAAGCAGGAGAGTTTCGACCTCGCGCATCCGCCCGCGCCGAAACCGACCGTGATTCACGAGCATGGCGTGCAGTTCCACGCCGCGCCGGGCAGCAAGCACAAGACCGGATTTTTCGCCGACCAGCGCGACAATCGCCTGCTGCTTGCGGAATTTTGCGCCGGCAAGCGCGTGCTCGACCTGTGCTGCAACTCCGGCGGCTTCGGCATTTATGCCAAGGCGCGCGGCGGCGCGGAAGAAGTCGTCGGCATCGATCTCGACGAGGAAATTCTGGGGCTGGCCGAGCAGAACGCGCGGCTCAACAAGGCGCGCGTGAAATTCATCCAGGCCGACATCTTCGCCTGGCTGCGCGACACGGCGAGCGACCCGCAGAAGAAGTTCGACGTCGTGATTCTGGATCCGGCGAAGATGACGCGCGACCGCGAGCAGGTGATCCCGGCGCTGAAGAAATACCTGGACATGAACAAACTCGCGCTCGGTGCGGTCAAGCCCGGCGGCATGTTCCTGACGTGCTCGTGCACGGGCTTGGTCAGCGAAGACCAGTTCCTCGACATGCTGCGCCGCGCGGCGTTTTACGCCAACCGCACCGTGCAGGTCATCAAGGTGTCCGGCGCCGGCCCGGATCATCCGTGGCAGGCGCACGTGCCCGAATCGCGGTATCTGAAAGCCGCGTTTTGTCGGGTGGAGTAGCTTTTCGCGCCGGTCAGTAGCCCTCGAAGCCGTTGAAGAACACGGTGTCCTCGAATGCGCCCGCGTCGCAGTGATTCGCGGGACGCGCGAGGCCGCGCTGGTCGGTACTCACGCATGCGGCGGCAAGATGGAACGCCGCGCTGGCGGTCTCAAGCGCCATCGTTTGCGTTGGGCCGCCGTTGTCGCCCAGCGCGCCGAGCAGCGGGTCGCCGCCCATCAGATTGTTCGCGCCCGCGCCGAAACCGGGATACAAATCTGGACCGCCCGCCTGGGTATTGCCGGCCACGATCGAGTTGTTGACAGTGATGGAGGCGTTGCCCCGGACACCGCCGCCGCCGAATGAAGTGGCGGTATTCGCACTGATGGTCGCGTGCGTCAAGGTGAGGTAGCCGGGATGGTACGCATAGATTCCGCCGCCGTTCGCCGCCGAGTTGCCGCTCAAGGTGCTGTTGATCACCGTGGCATTGCCGGTGCCGGAGGAATAGATCGCGCCGCCATCGCCGTTTGCCGCGGAGTTGCCGTTCAGCGTGCTACCCGTCAGCATGAGTGTGCCGCCGGAAAAGATCCCTCCGCCTTTGCCATTCGGCGCGGAATTGGCGCTCAGCGTGCTGTTGGTCAGCGTGGCAGTGCCGGCAGCGGAATAGATTCCGCCGCCTTTGCCATTGGTCGCGGAATTGCCGCTCAGCGTGCTATTGGTCAGCGTGACGGCGCTGGCGCCGGAATAGATTCCTCCGCCACTAAGCGCCGAGTTGCCGCTCAACGTGCTGTTGGTCAGCGTGACGCTGCCGGTATGGAATGTGGAAAAGACTCCACCGCCCTTGCCGGCGGTCGTATTGTTGACCAGCGCACTATCGGTCAACGTGATGCCGCCGGTAATAGAAAAGATTCCGCCGCCGCCATAGGACGCCGAATTGTTGCTCAGCGTGCTGTCGGTCAGCGCCAAGCTCGCATTCGGAATGCAAATGCCGCCGCCGATGCTGTTACCCAGGCAATCATTGGACGCCGTACCGTTGCGCAGCGTCAGGTGATTCAAGGTCAGCGAACTGCCGTAGGCGGCGTTGTCGTACATCACGCGCGAGTTTTGCTGCGCGTCGATGGTCACGTTGCCGTTCGCGCTGGCGTCGATGGTGAGGTGATACGCGGTGATCGAGAGCTGGCCGTTGCCGAGCAGGATGGTGTTCGCGCCGCCGTTCGGGAAGGCGGCGACGGCGGTGTCGAAGTTGATCGTGTCGTTGGTGCCGAAGAGCGCGCCGGTGTTTGCGCAATTTCCCACCGTCGTACCCGTGTTCATCGATACGATGGCGTTGCGCAACGTGCAGCCGGGATCGGTGGCGGAATCGCTGGAGGTCGTGACAATAATCGTCGCCGCCTGCGACGCCAGCGGCGCGATGCCGAGCGCGGCCAGCAAGGCCGCGGCCAAGGTGGAAATGGATGCTTCGCGACGCATGGCGCTCCTTATGGCGTCGGCGTGCCGTCGAAACCGGCCAACATCGCAAATGCGAGTACGAAACGCAGAATGCGCAACATGGGATTCCCCTTTGGCTATCGACGAGCCGGCGAAGTATAAAAGGCCTGCTGTCTGGACAACAATTAGATATCTTCGAGATTGATCCTGGCGTCAACTGGACGCGGTTTGGTGCGTTGTGACGGACTCCACCTGTCACATGGAAGATTGCATGCGCTCGCTGTCCCTGCTGTTTGGATTGATCGCCGCCGCGTCTGCGCGCGCAGCGGTCGTCTACGATTTCACTCCCGTCACGCAGCAGATCGACGGGCTGCTGCAAACCTATCCGTCGATCAACGGCGCATCGTTGATCGTGATCCGCAACGGCGCGGTCATCTACACGCAGTATTTCGGCAGCTACACGTCCTCCACGCGCATCCCCATCGCGTCGGCGAGCAAGTGGCTGTCGGCGCTGGCGATCGAACGTCTGGTCGAGCGCGGCACGATGAGTTGGAGCGATACGATCGGGCAATACATTCCGACTGCGCCATCCGACAAATTGAACATCACGCTCGGCCAGTTGTTCAGCCACACATCGGGACTGACGCAGAACGACGACACCTGCCTCGGCGACCAGACAAACTACACGCTGGAGACCTGCGCGCAGAAAATCTTGTCGACCGCTTTGCAATACACACCCGGCACCGGCTTTGCCTACACGGGCAACGGCATGCAGGTCGGCGGCTACATGGCCACGCTTGCCACTGGCAAGACCTGGGACCAGATTTTCCAGGATGAAGTGACCACGCCGCTGGGCATGACGAATACGGATTTCGCGACGGTTTCGCTCAAGCCGCCCTATGTGACGGTGCCGAATCCGCAAGTCGCCGGCGGTCTGCGCTCGACCATGCTTGACTACGCGAACGCGGTACAGATGGTGGCCCAGCAAGGCCTGTGGAACGGTACGCAATATCTTTCCGCTCAGGATATCGCCGACATGCAGAAGGATCAGACGCATGGCGCGCCGATTATCTACACGCCCGATCCGCTTGCCTACGGCTACGGTTACGGCGAATGGCGCAATTCGATCGACGCGCAAGGTGTCGCGATGCAGGTGTCGAGCACCGGCAAGTTCGCCACCTCGCCGTGGGTGGACAACGAAACCGGCGTGGCCGCGGTATTCCTCGTTTACAACAGCTACGCTACGCTCGCCAATGATTTGCGCGATCTTTGGCACAACGTGCATGACGTCGTGACCGACCCTATTTTCAGCGACGGCTTCGAATAGACGCACGCGCAGCAGCGGGGCCGACGCGTTACACTGTCGCGCCTTTTCAGCGCGAGCGCCGTCATGACCCAAACTGGCAAGCCGTCCCTGTGCGCCGCCGCCAAACCGACCTCGCCCGCGGTCACGCGCGAGGAGGCGCTGGGCGCGGTGCGTACCCTGCTGCGCTGGGCCGGCGACGAGCCGACGCGCGAAGGCCTGCTCGACACGCCCCGGCGTGTCGTCGACGCCTACACGGAATGGTTTGCCGGCTACAAGGAGGATCCGCAGGAATACCTTGCGCGCACCTTCGAGGAAGTCGCCGGCTACGACGAGATGATCGTGCTGCGCGGAATCCAGTTCGAGTCGTTCTGCGAGCACCACATGGCGCCGATTATCGGCCGCGCGCATGTCGGTTATGTGCCGGACGGCAAGGTGGTGGGAATTTCCAAGCTCGCGCGCGTGGTCGACGCGTTCGCGCACCGCTTCCAGGTGCAGGAAAAGATGACCGCGCAAATCGCGACCTGCATCAGCGAAGCCTTGCGCCCGCGCGGCGTTGGCGTGGTGGTGGACGCGGTGCACCAGTGCATGACCACGCGCGGCGTGCACAAGCGCGGCGTGTCGCTGGTCACCAGCCAGATGCTCGGCAGTTTCCGCGAGGACGCGCGCACGCGTGCCGAATTCCTGAATTTCATCGATATCGACGACGCGCGCAAGTAAGGGTCCTTCTTGGAAAACACCGTCCCACATCCGCCGCACGTGCGCCGCGCCGCGTTGGCCTTCATCTTCGTCACGGTGCTGATCGATATCCTGAGTTTCGGCATCATCATTCCGGTGCTGCCGCACCTGATCATCGAACTCGTCGGTGGCAGCATCGCGAAAGCGGCGGTGTGGTCGAGCGCCTTCGGCACGCTGTTCATGCTTATGCAGTTCGTGTTCTCGCCGATCCAGGGCGCGCTGTCGGATCGCTTTGGTCGGCGCACGGTGATCCTGATTTCGAGCTTCGGACTGGGGATAGATTTCATCGTGATGGCGCTGGCGCCGGTGCTGTGGTTGCTGTTCCTCGGTCGCGCGGTGTCGGGCGTGTGTGCGGCGAGTTTCTCCACCGCAAACGCCTACATTGCCGACATCACGCCGCGCGAAAAACGTGCGGCCAGTTTCGGCTTGCTCGGGGCGGCTTTCGGCATCGGCTTTATCATCGGTCCGGCGCTGGGCGGCCTGCTCGGACACATTTCCATCCGCTTGCCGTTTTGGGCGGCGGCATTCCTCGCCCTGGTCAATTTTTGCTACGGCTTTTTCGTGTTGCCCGAATCGCTGCCGCCGGAACGGCGCAGCGCGCGCATCGACTGGAGCCACGCCAATCCGCTCGGCTCACTGGTGCTGCTGCGCCGCTATCCGCAGGTGTTCGCTCTCGCCGCGGTATTTTTCCTGCTCGCACTGGCGCAGTTCTCGATCAATTCGACCTATGTCCTGTACACGGATTTCCGCTACGGCTGGGGTCCGCAGGCAGTCGGTTACACACTGGCGCTGGTCGGGCTTTGCACGGCGATCGTGCAGGCCGGACTGGTGCGCAAACTCATGCCGAAACTGGGCGAACGCCGCATGATCCTCGCCGGATTGAGTTTCGCCGTGATCGGTTACCTGGTGATGTGCTTCGCTCCGGACGCCTGGATTTTCGTCGCCAGCATTCCGTTCCTGTGCCTGGGCGGTCTGGCCGGTCCGCCGGCGCAGTCGCTGGTCACACACCAGGTCGATCCGCATGAGCAGGGTCGCCTGCAAGGCGCACTGACGAGCTTGCAAAGCCTCGCCGGCATCTTCGGTCCGGCGCTGTTTGCGAACCTGTTCGCGTTGTTCATTTCCGACCACGCGCCGGTCAAGCATCTGCCTGGCGTGGCGTTCGCGCTGGCCGCCGCGCTCGTGTTCGCCGCGCTGTGCGTGACCGCCTACGCGACGCGACATCTGCGCGGCTTCACGCCGCAGGCGGCCAACGAAGCGTGAGCCTCGCGTTTGCCGATGTCGAAACCGCCGTCGCGCGCATCGCGCCGCATGCCCACGTCACGCCGGTGCTGCGTTCGCGCTCGCTGGACGAACTCGCCGGCTGCACGATCGCGTTCAAGTGCGAAAATTTCCAGCGCGTCGGCGCATTCAAGTTCCGCGGCGCCTGCAACGCGGTGTGGGCCTTGTCCGACGACGTCGCCGCGCGTGGCGTGGCGACGCATTCCTCCGGCAACCACGGTGCGGCGCTCGCATTGGCGGCGCGCACGCGCGGCATTCCAGCACATGTCGTCGTGCCTGAAGGCGCGGTCGCGGCCAAGGTCGCGGCGATCCGTGCTTATGGCGCAAGCGTGCACGTCTGCGCACCGACGCAGGCCGCACGCGACGAGGCCGCCGCGCGCGTAGTCCGCGAAACCGGCGCCACACTGGTGCATCCGTTCACGAACGAAAACGTGATCGCCGGACAAGGCACAGCCGCGCTGGAACTGCTGCGCGAAACCGGCGAACTTGACGTGCTGATCGCGCCAATCGGCGGCGGCGGTTTGATCGGCGGCAGCGCGATTGCGGCAAAAGGAATTTTTCCACAAATCCGCATTTTTGCGGCAGAACCCGAAGGCGCGGCGGATGCGTTCGAGTCGATGCGCCGCGGCGAACGCGTCGCCGACATCGTGCCGGACACGATCTGCGACGGCCTGCGCGCCACGTTCGGGGAAATCAATTTCACCCTGCTGCGCGAGTACGGCGTCGAAGTTCTGCCGGTGAGCGACGCTGAGACCATCGCCGCGATGCGTCTCGTGTTCGAGCGCCTGAAGATCGTGATCGAACCTTCCTCGGCCGTGGTGCTGGCAGCGATCCTGCGTTATCGCGAACGTTTCGCCGGATTGCGCGCCGGCGCGATCTTGAGCGGCGGTAATGTGGATCTCGACGCTATGCCTTGGTTAACCTGCTGCGCTCGATAATTTGCGTGCCGGCGGTGCTCGGAATCCTCATTTACCCACAAGTAAACTCCGGTTCCTGCGCTCCGGCGACCCGCAAATTCTCATCGCTCGCGACGGTTAACGAGCTGTTCTAGGCGGGCGCAGCACACCGAACAGCGCCGCGCCGATCACGATGATGCCGATACTCTCGTATGCATCGGGTTGTTCGCCGAGGATCGCCCAGGCGAGGCCGATGCCGATCAGCGGCGTGATCAGGCTGGCCAGGCCCGCCACATGCGTCGGCAAGCGTTGCACGATGAACAGCCACATGGCCCAGGCGATGCCCGAGGAAAGCAGTCCGTTGTAGAGCAGCGCGCCGATCAATGTCGGCGACCATACCGTGGTGCGCTCATGCACGCACAGCGCGATGACGACGAGGAACGCCGTGCCGTACAACATCTGCCAGGCAGTCAGGCGCAATGGAGAGATCGGCGTGGCGAGGAACAGGCGTTTGGCCAGCACGGTGCCGATCGCCCAGCACGCACCGCCGGCGAGTGCGAGCAATGCGCTGGTCATGCCGACGTGCGCATTCCAAGGCTCAAGCACCAGCACGAGTCCGAGCGCAGCAATGAAGATGCACAACCACTGTCGCGCACTCGGCCGGTCGCCGAGGAGCGCCCAAGCCAGCGGAATCACCCAAAACGGCATGGTGTAGGCGAGCAGCGCGGTCTTGCCGGCACCGCCCGCGATCAGGGCGAGCTGCACCAGAATCTGGAATCCCATCGTCTGGCTGAGGCCGATCAACAGCGTGTCGCGCCACGGCGTCGGCGCCAGATTCTCGCCGCGCAACGCGAGCACGGCGAACAGCATCGCAGTGCCGAACACGTAGCGCATCGCCGAAAACGTGAGCGGGCCGACATAGGCCAGCACCGCTTTCATCACGATCCAGTTGAAGCCCCAGACCAGGCTCAGGATGGCCAGCGCGATCAACGCGCTGCGGCGGGCGGTGTCGTTGCTCATGGATCAAGTGTTGCGGCGGGTTGCGTATGATACGCACGATGGCGTAGCGAGGAAGGTCGAGATGCCGAAAGAACGTGTGCGTTGCCACTGGGCTGCCGGCGACGATCGCGCGATGCGCGACTACCACGACGGCGAATGGGGAGTGCCGCTGCACGACGACACACGCCTGTTCGAGTTTCTCGTTCTCGAAGGCGCGCAGGCCGGATTGAGCTGGAGCACGGTGCTCAACAAGCGCGACGCATATCGTCATTCCTTCCACGGCTTCGATATCGCACGCGTGGCGCGCATGACTGATGCCGCACTGGAGAAATTGCTGCTCAATCCCGCAATCATCCGCAATCGCCTGAAAGTCTATTCAGCGCGCAACAATGCCCGCGCAGCATTGAAAGTGATAGCTGAATTCGGCAGCCTTGACGGCTATTTCTGGTCGTTTGTCGACGGCAAACCCATCTGCAACAAATGGCGCGAACGCGGACAGGTGCCCGCGCGTACCGAGCTATCCGACAAGTTGGGCAAGGATATGCAAAAACGCGGTTTCAACTTCGTCGGCTCGACCATCATCTACGCGCACATGCAGGCCACCGGGATGGTGAACGATCACCTCGTGGGGTGTTTTCGACATCGACAGGTATAGGTTGGCAAGGTCTTCTTGCGACGAAACAGTACGCGCCTGCGTCACTGGGTACGAACGGCTCGGTTAGGGGCGGCGATCCGGCTTGCCTGAGGAGTTGCACATGTATCGAGAAGCCTGCAAATTCGCGTTTGTCTGCGTATTCATGCTCGTCGCCCGCCAGGGAATTGCGCAGTCCATGACATTCGCTCCGGCTGTTCCGCTTGCCGGTGAAACGGTGGTGATCGTCTTCAGCCAACCGTTCGATTGCGAGAATCTGCAACCCAAATTGACGACGAGTTCGGGCAACTCGTTCACATTCAGCTCGAACTTTCCGTATGGCCCCCATGGCTGCGACATAATCCCAAACCCGCCACCACCGGCATCGATTTCCACGGCCGTGCTGGGAGCCTTGTCGCCGGGGACATACACTGTCACCTGGAACATCAATCAAGAGCAGCCGTCGGGAGCGGCGACGCTGCTGTCGACTACGTCGGCACAACTCGTTGTTGCCTCGACGAGTGCCGCGGTGAGCACGATTACACCGGGATTCACGGGCAACTGGTACGACCCCAGCCAGAGCGGTCATGGCTTCAGTCTGGAAGTTCTTCCCGGAAACCTGATGCTTGCGGAGTGGTTTGTATTTGGCCCGTATGGGGGACAGTTCTGGATTGTCGCTACCGGGCCGATCACCGGGAATTCTGCGGTGCTCCAAGCATATTACCCGGCCGGACCCGGCGGGAAATTTCCGCCCAACTTCAACGCATCCCAACTGCTGACCCAGCCATGGGGAACGATCATATTCAACTTCACGGGCTGCGATACCGGACAGGTGAGCTGGCAGCCGACGCCGGCCACCGACGGCTACTACACCAGTGGTTCGATTCCGATTGCGCGCTTGACCATGCCGGCGGGATTGAGCTGCCCGTAGCGAGGGTTCTTGCCGATCAGCGTCGCGACCCGCGCAGCGCGTCCACCGAAAACGTCGCGATCTCCGCGCCGGCTTCGCGGCGCGGCTGGCCGGAGTCCGGACCGAAGGCGTGCGCGCAGATCACTTCATAGGTCGCCGGCAACGAGCCGTCCTGACGATAACCTTCATAGGCGTCCAGCGCGCGGCGAAAATGCGCCTTGCCGGTAAGACCACGTGTGCGCTGCGCGTCGGCGTTCGTCGCACCGATGGACTTGAGTTCGCGCATCAGATCGGCGGCGACGGTGTAGCGCAGCGTGAAATGCTCGACGTCGAGCACGGGATCGCGAAAGCCCGCAGCGATCAGCGCGTCGCCGACCTGGCCGATGTGCGCGAACGCGCTGACGTGCGGCGCGGAATCCGCCGCGGCCCAGGCGCTGCGCAATTCGTGCAGGGTGTCCGGCCCGAACGTGGAAAACGCGAGGTAGCCGCCCGGCCGCAGCACGCGGCGGAATTCGGCGAACAGCGCCGGCAGGTCGGCGATCCACTGGATGCACAGGTTGGAAAACAGCACGTCGACGCTCGCATCCGGCAGCGGCAGCGCACTCGCGTCGGCGCACACGCGCGAGAGCGGACGCCGCCAGCCGGGCCGCACGCGCTGCAGCATCGGCAGGGCGAGATCGAGTGCGATCACTTGCGCCGCACGGAAACGCTTGCGCAAAAGCGTGCTGCCGTGGCCGGGGCCGCAGCCGACGTCGAGCACGCGGACGGGCTTGCCGGAGAAATATTCCAGGCGTTCGATCAGGCGTGCCTCGATCTTGCGCTGCAAGGCCGCGTTGCGCGTATAGGATTTTGCGGCGCGGCCGAAGGCGCGGCGGATCTGGCGGGGGTCGAACGGATTCATGCGGGAAGATTCTCGACGAAAGCGATGATGGCGTCCGCGACTTCCGCGGCGTGCGAAACAAAGGGCGCGTGGCCCGAGGAAATATCCACAAAGCGACTTTGTGGATTTTGCTGCGCCGCCCAGCGCATGGCGGCGGCAGGCACAAGACGGTCGCGGCGCCCGGCGATCCACAGGCTCGGCACGCTCAGTTCGGGCAGGCGCGCGCGCAGGTCAGCGGTATCGAGTACGCGCAGGCCTTGTTGCAGCGCCTGCATCGCGGGCTCGCCGCGCGCGAAAACCAGCGTCCTGAGTTCGCGCAGTTCGGCTTGGGCATCGTCCGAACCGATGGCTTCCAGCGCAAGAAAGCGCTCGATGACGCCGCGATAGTCGTTGTGCAAGCCGGCGGCGAATTGCGCGAACACGTCCGCCGTCACTGCATGCGGCCAGTCCGGTGCGGCGACGAAACGCGGCGACGTGGCGATCTGCACGATGCCGCGCACGCGCGCCGGGTCTGCCAGCGCAGCGCGCAGGGACACGAGTCCGCCGAACGACCAGCCGATCCAGACGGCGCGTGGCAAGGTGTCGAGAAGATTTTTCGCGCAGGTTTGCGGATCGAGTTCAACGTCATCGTCGCGGCTGAAACCGTGGCCGGGAAGATCGACCACGTGCAGGCGAAAACGTTCGCGCAGCGCTCGCGTGAGCGGCGCGAACACGCCGCCGTGCATGGCCCAGCCGTGAATCAGGATCAGATCCGGGCCGGCGCCCACGGTTTCCACGTACATCAGCGCGACTCCGTTCGCAACGCGGCCGACAACGCATCGAGCAGGCGCTCGATGTCGGCCTCGGCATGCGCGGCGGACAGGCTCACGCGCAGGCGCGCGGTGCCGGCGGGGACGGTCGGCGGACGGATCGCTGGCACGTAAAAACCGGCGTCTTCCAGACGCAGCGCAATCATGTTGGCTGTCGCGTTTGCGCCGAGCAGCACGGACTGGATCGGCGTGCGCGAATCCATCAGTGCGATGCCGCGCGCGATGCAGCCATGACGAAATTGCGCGATATGGCGATGAAGGCGTGCGCGGCGCTCATGATCCTCACGCGCGACGTCGACGGCGGCGCTGGCTGCGGCGGCGAGTGCCGGCGGCATCGCCGTGGTGTAGACGTAACTGCGCGCGAACTGGACAAGGCCATCGATCAACGCGGCGCTGCCCGCGACGAACGCGCCAGCGACGCCCAGCGCCTTGCCGAGCGTGGCCATCAAAATTGGCGCGTCATCTTGCCCGAGTCCGGCTTCGCTCAGGCTGCCCGCGCCATCGGTGCCGAGCACGCCGAGGCCGTGCGCGTCGTCGACCATCAGCGTCGCGCTTTGCGTTTTGCACAATGTGGACAAATCCACCAGCGGAGCGACGTCGCCGTCCATGCTGAAAACGCCGTCGGTTGTCAGCAGTGCGGCAACCTCAGGATTCGATTCAAGCTGCCTTTGCGCACCGGCGGCGTCCGCGTGCAGGTAACGCTTGAGATTGGCGCCGGCGAGTCGCGCTGCGTCGATCAGGCTGGCGTGGTTGAGCTTGTCCTGCACGCACATGTCGCCGTTGCCGAGTAATGCGCCAACGACGCCGACATTGGCCATGTAGCCGGTGGAAAACAGCAATGCGCGCTCGCGTTGTGTCCAGCGCGCCAGTTTTTCTTCGAGTGCGGCATGTTCGTCGCGATGGCCGCCGAGCAGATGCGCCGCACCCGCGCCGACACCCCAGCGCGAAGCCGCGCGCGCCATCGCTTCGCGCAGCGCGGGATGTTGCGCAAGGCCGAGATAATCGTTGCTGGCGAAGTCGATCAGCGTTTTTCCGGCGACGACGATGCGCGGTCCGTCCACCGATTCGACCGTGCGCAGTTGCCGCAGCAGGCCATCGTGGGCGCGTTGCGCCTGCGCTGCGGCGAGACGCGCGAGAAGATCGGGACGCGGCATGGTGCGGATCAGGCGGCGGCGTGTTCGCGGCGGGGTTCGACGATATCCGCATGCACGGTGCCGGATTCGATTTCGATTTCCATGGGCACGAGTCCGAGGCGCGCGAACAGCGCTTGATCGCGTTCGACATCCGGATTGCCGGTGGTCAGCAGTTTTTCGCCGTAGAAAATCGAGTTCGCGCCGGCGAAGAAGCACAAGGCCTGCAACTCGTCGCTCATCTCGGCGCGTCCGGCGGACAGGCGCACCATCGAGGCCGGCATTAATATCCGCGCCACTGCAATCGTGCGCACGAACTCGAACGGATCGAGCATTGCGGTGCCGTTGAGCGGCGTGCCTTCGACCTGCACCAGACGATTGATCGGCACCGACTGCGGGTGCTCGGGCAGGTTCGCCAGCGTCTGCAAGAGGCCGGCGCGTTGCGCGCGCGATTCGCCCATGCCGACAATACCGCCGCAGCAGGTTTTCAGACCCGCGTTGCGTACGCAGCCGAGCGTGTCGAGGCGATCCTGAAACTCGCGCGTGTGGATGATCTCGCTGTAGAACTCCGGCGCGGTGTCGAGATTGTGGTTGTAGTAATCCAGGCCCGCCGACTTGAAGCGGTCGGCCTGTTCCTGCGTGAGCATGCCGAGCGTCGCGCAGGTTTCCATGCCCAGCGCCTTCACCTCGCGGATCATGCCCGCGACTTTTTCCACGTCGCGATCCTTCGGGCTGCGCCATGCCGCACCCATGCAGAAACGCGTCGCACCGGCGGCTTTCGCCTGCTTCGCCTTGTCCAACACTGCGTCTAGGCTCATCAGTTTTTCCGCCGCGACGCCGGTGTGGTAGCGCGCGGCCTGCGGGCAGTAGGCGCAATCCTCGGGACAGCCGCCGGTCTTGATCGACAGCAAGGTCGAAACCTGCACCGCGTTCGGATTGTGGTGCGCGGCGTGCACAGCATGCGCGCGGCTGAGCAGATCATTGAACGGCAGATCGATGAGCGAGCGCACTTCGGCGCGGGTATAGTCGTGACGCATGGGGATGCTCGGCATAGGCAAAGCGCAAGTCTGGTCAGGGGCGCGATGGCTGTCAACTCGATAGCGCGATTTTTGGTTGACGGCGCGCGGCACTTGCAGTTCGCCGTGCTGCCACCGCATTGCCTATTGTGCGGCCTGCGCAGCGACACCACGCGCGATTTGTGTGCCGCCTGCGCCGGCGACATCGTGCGCAACCGCGTGTGCTGCCCGCGCTGCGCACTGCCGCTGGATGCGCCGGCGCCGTTGTGCGGCGAATGCCTGCAAAGCGAACCGCCGTTTGCTGCGGCGTTTGTGCCTTTCGTCTACGCCAGCCCGCTCGATCAGTTGGAAACGCGTTTCAAGTTCGGGCGCAGTCTTGCCGCCGGTCGCGTGCTGTCGGAATTGTGGATCGATGCGGCGCGCGAAAATCCGCCGGCAATACCGCAGGTGTTAATCCCAGTACCTCTGCACCCGGCGCGCTTGCGCGAGCGCGGCTACAACCAGGCGCTCGAACTGGCCAAGCCGGTGGCGCGTGCGTTCGCCATTTCATTGCGCAACGACGTCCTGGAGCGCACACGCGCGACACCGGCGCAATCAAATCTGGATGCGGATGCGCGTCACAAGAATTTGCGCGGCGCGTTTGCGGTGAATGCCGCGTCATTGCCGCAGCATGTTGCCGTGTTCGACGACGTGATGACCACCGGCACGACCTTGCGCGAATGCGCGCGCACGCTCGTGCGTGCCGGCGTTGAGCGCGTAGATGTGTGGGCGCTGGCGCGCGCGCCGAAGCGCTATTTCAAGGCGTAGGCGAGCATTATCCCCAGCCACAACGCGAGCCCGATCCAGTTGTTGCTGCGGAATGCAGTGAAACAGGCCTCGCGCTCGCGCCGGCGCATGATCCACAGTTGCCATGCGAACAACAACGCGGCGATGCCGACACCGACGAAATAGACCCAGTGCAGATGGCCGCGCTGTGCGACCAGCGCCATCGCACCGAGGAAGGTGACCATCAACACGCCTAGGATCGGCAAGTCCGCGTCGCCGAACAGGATGGCGGTGGATTTCACGCCGATGCGGATGTCGTCGTCGCGATCCACCATCGCGTATTGCGTGTCGTAGATCGTGGCGAACAGCACGTTGGCGAGGAACAGCAGGCCGCACAGTGGCAGCAATTTGACGAAGGCGTCCCAGTTGCCGGCGACCGCCGCGAACGCCATCGGGATCGACCAGCCGAACGCGCAGCCCAGATACACCTGCGGCAGGTAGGTGTAGCGCTTCATGAACGGATAGGTCACGGCCAGAAATGCGCCGATCACCGACAACTCGACGGTCAGGCGATTGGTCAGCAACACGAGCAGAAACGCGAGCACGATCAGAGTGAGAAAAACCGCAATCGCCTCACGCGGGGACACTGTACCGGCGGCGAGCGGTCGCTCGCGGGTGCGCTTGACCTCGGGGTCGAATTTGCGGTCGGCGAAGTCGTTGACCACGCAGCCGGCCGAACGCATCAGCCACACCCCGAGCGTAAAAATGACGAGCAGGCCGAGCGGTGGAAAATCGCCGGATGCCAGCCACAGCGCCCACCACGTTGGCCACAACAACAGCAGCGCGCCGACCGGGCGATGCATGCGCGCGAGCTTGGCGTATTCGGTGAGGCGCTCGCGCGCCTGCGGCCAGTCCACGCGCCCACGCGCGGGTGGGCGCATGGCGGGTGCACGCACCGGTGCGATGGGTCGCGGCGGTAGTCTGCGCGGTGGCGCGGGACGACGGGGATTCGGAAGCGGCGGCTTGGGCATGTGTGTAAGTGTAAACGCCTCGCGCTATCCTCGTGCGCTTGGGAACGGGAGATCCAGCATGCCGCAACGCTATTTCGCTTTTGTCCTGTGTCTTGTGGTGTGTGCGCTGTCGCTGGCACTGTGGCGCAACAGCCTTGCCTGGCAATGGCTCGCCGGCATCAGCGGCGCGCTCAGTCTGGTTGGCATCGCCGACATGCTCCAGCGCAAGAGCACGCTGCGGCGCAATTTTCCGGTCACCGCGCACATCCGCACGTTTTTCGAATTCTTCCGCCCGATGCTGCGCCAGTACGTGGTCGAGTCCGACACCGACCATGTGCCGTTTTCGCATACCGAACGCTCGCTCGTGTACCAGCGTTCGAAAAACGTCGAGGACAAGCGCCCGTTCGGCAGCGAACTCGATTTGTATGCAACACAGTACGAATGGATCAACCACTCGCTGGCGCCGGCCAAAATCGACAGCCACGATTTTCGCGTCAGCATCGGCGGGCCCGAATGCAAGCAGCCGTATTCGGCCAGCGTGTTCAACATCTCGGCAATGAGTTTCGGTTCGCTGTCGGCGAATGCGATTCGCGCGCTCAACGACGGCGCCAAGCGCGGCGGTTTCTATCACGATACCGGCGAGGGTTCGCTGTCGCGCTATCACCGCGAGATGGGCGGCGACATTTGCTGGGAAATCGGTTCCGGGTATTTCGGTTGCCGCAATCCCGATGGCACGTTCAGCGAAGAACGTTTTGTCGAGAACGCGAATTCGCCGCAGGTGAAAATGATCGAGATCAAACTTTCGCAGGGCGCCAAACCGGGCCACGGCGGCGTGCTGCCGGCGGCGAAAGTGAGCGCGGAAATCTCCGAAGCGCGCGGTGTTCCAATGGGCGTGGACTGCGTCTCGCCGGCCGCGCACAGCGCGTTTTCAACGCCGCTTGGGCTTTTGCAGTTCGTCGCGCGCCTGCGCGAGAAATCCGGCGGCAAGCCGACTGGTTTCAAATTGGCGCTCGGTCATCCGTGGGAATGGTTCGGCATCGCCAAGGCCATGCACGAGTCCGGCATCCTGCCGGATTTCATCGTTGTGGACGGCGGCGAAGGCGGCACCGGCGCGGCGCCACTGGAATTCACCGACCACGTCGGCGCGCCGTTGCGCGAGGCGTTATTGCTGGTGCACAACACGCTGGTGGGTCTGAATCTGCGCGACAAGGTGCGGCTGGGCGCCAGCGGCAAGATCATCACCGGCTTCGATCTCGCACGCACTCTCAGCCTCGGCGCAGACTGGTGCAATGCCGCGCGCGGTTTCATGTTCGCGCTGGGCTGCATCCAGTCGCGCCAGTGCCACACCGATCGCTGCCCGACCGGCATCGCGACGCAGGATCCCTCGCGCTGGAAGAAACTCGACGTGCCGGACAAGGCCGAGCGCGTGAAAATGTTCCACGACAACACGCTCAAGGCGCTCAAGGAACTGATTGCCGCCGCAGGTTTGGCGCATCCGAACGAATTGGGCCCCGAGCACATCATTCGCCGCGTGACTTCGACCGAAGTGCGCTCGCTGTCGGCGCTGTATCACTTCGTCAAACCCGGCGAGTTGCTCGGGGGCAAATTGCCCGACCATGCCGTATTCAAGGTGTTCTGGGAGGTGGCGCGCACCGACAGTTTCGCGCCGCCGCGCAACGTGCTGGAGGCGCATCACACCAAGCTGCGATAACAAGCTGCGATATGTGGGCAAAAAAAAACCCCGGGCGGCTCGCATCCGTCCCGGGGCGTAGGGAGTCTGGTTTTGAATTCGGATCAGGCGGAAAGACGGCTCAGCGCTTCGTTGATGCGCGCAAGCTTGGTTTCCAGCGGGGCGACCGCATTGGCATCGTTCGCCGAGGTGTGATGACGCGCGTCCTCAATGGCCATTTCCAGACGGCTCATTTCGATCATCAGATCGTGGCGCAGGAACAGCGGATTCAGGGTCATTACGGCGGCGGTAGCGAGCATGGCACTCTCCAATCTGCGATGTGATTGGGAGGATGCAGAAGCCGTGCCAACCTCGAAAACACGCCATTTCTCTGGGGTTCGCGCAAATCGGTGACGTTTTTTGACGAAATCTGACGGCAATCCGGCGCAACGACCTGACGCAACATGACCTCGTTCACACTTCGCTAAGCACTATTTGCGTTACTATGCCCACCAAGCATCGGAGCGGGGGCTGGATTGTAATGAATGCCCTCGCCCTCACTGGCCACTGGCGCCCGGCATACGGTCCTCTTGGATTCCCCTGTTCCTAAGACCGCCGGGCGCCAGCCTTAACCTCCACGCAGCGGCGCCGTCGGCGCCGTTTGCTTTTGGGGAAGCTCTATAATCCGCGCGCGCTGGCGCTGCCGTAATTATGAGTCATACCCAATACCAATTCGATGTCATCGTGATCGGCGGCGGCCACGCCGGCACCGAGGCCGCGCTCGCGTCCGCGCGGTTAGGCGCGCGCACCCTGCTGTTGACCCACAACATCGAAACCCTGGGTCAGATGAGCTGCAATCCGGCCATTGGCGGCATCGGCAAGGGTCATCTGGTACGTGAAATCGATGCGCTCGGCGGCGCGATGGCTGCGGCCGCGGATCACGCCGGCATCCAGTGGCGCACGCTCAATGCCTCGAAGGGACCGGCCGTACGCGCCACGCGTTGTCAGGCCGATCGGGCACTGTACAAGGCCGCGATCCGACGCATGCTGGAAACCCAGCCCAACCTTTCGATATTCCAGCAGTCGGTCGAGGATTTGGCTCTCACCGGCGACCACGTGACGGGCGTGATCACGCAAATGGGTCTGACGTTTTCCGCGCGCAGTGTCGTGCTCACCGCGGGAACCTTCCTCGCCGGCAAGATCCATGTCGGCCTGGAAAACTATGCGGGCGGCCGCGCCGGCGATCCGCCGGCCATTGGCCTGGCCGCACGGTTGCGCGAACTGCCGTTGCGCGTGGATCGGCTCAAGACCGGTACGCCACCACGCATCGACGGGCGCAGCATCGATTTTCCCGGATTGCAGGAACAGCCGGGCGACGATCCCATGCCGGTGTTCTCGTTCATGGGATCGGTGGCCGACCATCCGCGTCAGGTCAGTTGCTGGATCACGCATACCAGCGCGGGCACGCATGACATCATCCGTGGCGCGCTCGATCGTTCGCCGTTGTACACCGGCAAGATCGAGGGTGTCGGTCCGCGTTACTGTCCGTCGATCGAAGACAAAGTCGTGCGTTTCGCCGACAAGGCATCGCATCAGATTTTCATCGAGCCGGAAGGACTGGAAACCACCGAAATCTATCCGAACGGTATTTCCACCTCGTTGCCGTTCGACGTACAGCTGGAACTGGTGCGCAGCATCCGCGGTTTCGAGAACGCGCATATCACACGACCCGGCTACGCCATCGAATACGACTATTTCGATCCGCGCGGATTGCAGGCTTCGTTGGAAACCAAGGCGATCGCAGGCCTCTACTTTGCCGGACAGATCAATGGCACCACCGGCTATGAGGAAGCCGCCGCGCAGGGCATCGTCGCCGGCATCAATGCCGCGCGCGCAGTACGGGACAAGGCGCCGTGGACACCGCGCCGCGACGAGGCCTACATCGGCGTGCTGATCGATGACCTGATCACAAACGGCACCAACGAACCGTATCGGATGTTCACCTCACGCGCGGAATACCGTCTGCATCTGCGCGAGGACAACGCCGATCTGCGCCTGACCGAAAAAGGGTTCGAGCTGGGCAGCGTGGATGCCGCCCGCCATGACGCGTTCTGCCGCAAGCGCGACGCGATCGTGTGCGAAACCGAACGTCTGCGTGGAATCTGGGCCGCGCCGGGTAATCCGCTGGGGCGCGAAATTGAAAAAACGCTGGACGTGCCGTTGTCGCGTGAAACGAATGCGCTGGACCTGTTGCGCCGGCCTGAGCTCGATTACGTGCAGCTCATGCGCGTACCGGCGCTGGGCCCCAGGGTCGAGGATGCGCGGGTCGCCGAACAGGTGCAGATCGCGGCCAAGTATTCCGGCTATCTGGACCGCCAGAACGATGAAATCAAACGCCAGCGCCGGCACGAGGAAACGCAGATTCCCGCGGCGTTCGACTACGCCGCGGTGCGCGGCCTGTCCGCGGAGGTGATGCAGAAACTGGTACGCAGCCGTCCGCAGACGATCGGCCAGGCGCAACGCATATCCGGCGTCACGCCCGCAGCGATTTCACTTCTGCTGGTGCATCTGCGCCGCCGCGCCGCTTGAGCGGTTGGCGGCGCACGTCGGACTATTTGGATTTTGGCACTTTCGCCTGCGCCTGGGCCAGTGCCTGCACCGCGTGCTGGTAGAGCGCATTGGCCTCTTCCGGCGTGGCCGGGCTGGTCTGACCGCTGGCCAGCTTTTCTTTCAGGACCAAGGCGCCGCTATCGTCCCAGCCGACTTTCGTGACCGCCGAAGGACGCGCGCCCTCGCCGCTGGATTCTTCCTTGACGATGACCCAGGGCTTGTCGTTTTGGTACGCCATGCGCACGGTGACGCGGCCGATTTCATTGGCCTTGTCGTCGTACTGATCGGTGATTTCGCGGATGACCTTGACCTTGCCGTTGCTGTAGAACGCGTCCCAGGCCGTTGAGGTATTCGGCGTCTGTCCGCCGCCGCTCACCGATTTGAACGTGCCGATTTCACCAAACGCTTTCTTGTAGGCTTCGTACATTTTTTCTGCCGGCGTCGGTTCCGGCGCGAGGATGATCTGTACCACCGATGGCGACTTCTTGGTCAGCACCGGATATTGCAGGACCGGCAGGAAGCGCCGTTCGCCATCGATCAGCTTCACGTCCACCGCGTAAGTGCGCAGCGGATCGACGGCCTTGGGATCGATCGGCAGGTTGAAGCTGATCGGCGGATGATTGGCGTGCTCGATGGTGATCTGGGCGAGCGGGGTGTCTGGCTGCGAGACATCCACCACCTTCAATTCGGCGCGGGCATTGTCGCCGAGCGCACGCGGTTCGCGCAGCATGATCGTGCCGCTGACGCTATTCGCGATCTGCGGCGCGACCGGAGTGGCCGGTGGCGGCTGCGAATTGCAACCCGCGAGCAGGCCAAGCGCCAACAAGGCGGGGAAAACAGGGGTACGCATGGGCATTCTCCGGAAAGCGGCAGCGGAAAATCCGCGAATCCGCAATTGATCATGAGGCAAGGAGAAGGGGGCGCCACCGAGGCGGGCCGGCACTTCCGTCTTGCCGATATTCTAGTGCGCGCCGGGCCGGATTGAAAACCAAACCATCGTCATGGTTCGGAATGGCCAATCGCGGCGCGGGATCGGCCAGGCGCCGGGACGAAAATCCCCAAACGTAAAAAATTGACAGCTCAGTTAACTATTTGTTACGTTCAGCTGGCTGGCTGGCGCCGAATCTGGGGGCGAGCTTGCGCGCGTCGGGGAATCTTGCCTGTATCGATGGCTTGAAGATATCGCCGCACGCTCGGATTGTGCGCAGTTTCCGCTGCCATGATTGGCCTTGTGTCCGACTGAATTTTTGGAGTTAATCATGAAAAGAAAGTTGCTTGTATCCTCGATTATCATGGGGCTGACCGTGGCAGCGATGCCGCTGGCGTCGGTGTATGCGCAAGACAGCGGCGACCAGGCCGCGCAGACGCAACAGACCGAAAAGGAAAAGAAGGAAGCCTCGAAACTGGAAACCGTCACGGTTACCGGTTCGTTGGTGAAGCGTCCGGATTACGAGACAACCTCGCCGATCCAGACGATCGACATCAAGGCGGATATCGCGGCGGGTTCCTTCGGCACCGCCAACCTGCTGCAATCCACCGCCATCGCCGGCGGCTCCACGCAGATCAACAACCAGTTCAGCGGGTTTGTCGTCGGCGGCGGCACGGGTATCCAGACCATCAACCTGCGCGGCCTCGGTTCCAACCGCACGCTGGTGCTGATGGACGGCCAGCGCCCCGGTCCTTCCGGCACGCAAGGCCAGACCGGCATCGGCTTTGACCTCAACGTGATTCCCGAAGTCATCCTGCAAAGCATCGAAATCGTGAAGGATGGTTCGTCCTCGATCTACGGTTCCGACGCCATCTCCGGCGTGGTCAACCTGATCACCAAGAAGCGCATGGATCATTTCGAGATGCAGGCCGCGACGGGTCAGACCCAGCACGGCGGCGGCGATCAGTACACCGCTTCGCTGGGCAACGGCTGGAATTTCGACAACGGCAACATCATGGTGGCCGCGCAATTCCAGGAACAGATGCCGCTGCGTGTCGGCGACCGCGACTACCTCAATTGCAGCAACGACCTCATCTACGGCACCAACGGCCAGCGCATCGATCGCGCCGACCACTCGGTCCTGGAAGGCACCCCGCTGGCGGGTTGCAACAACCTGTACGCCAACTCCATCATCCAGTACTTCAACGCTAACAACCGCTACGTCCCGTCCAAGGATGGCAGCACGATCGGGCCGTTCCCGGGCTACCATCCGCGTCCGTATCCGACGCAGAACTATGCCAACAATCCGAACGGTGCTTATTACGAGGATCAGCTCAACTTCCCGTTCTACGGCGACGCATGGGCCCTCAACAAGAACCGCAACTCGAGCCTGTACGCGAGTAGCCTGTTCACGTTCGGCAACAACATCAACTGGACCAACCAGCTCCTGTACAACCATCGGCAAACCAACACTCAAGGCTGGCGTCAGTTCTTCCCGATCGTCTACAACCCGGGCGACGACGATTACTACGAGCCGATCATGCCGTTCTCCTCGAACAACCACGAGACGGTGAACTACTACTACCTGCGCAGCCAGTTGGATGGCGGCTTCGGCTCGAGCAGTTGGTCTTGGCAGGTCAATGGCACCCATAGCCATTCCAGCGGCAGCTACGGCCACCTGGGCATCGACGCGCGCGTCAGCGGTGATTTGTCCGAGCCCGCCAACACCCTCGATCTGCCGCCGATCAACTACTTCGAACCGTGCGTGCTGAACGGTTCTTGTATGAACAAGCTGATCGATGCCGTGGGTCTTCAGACCCAGGGCAACACGACCTACAATCAGACCACCTTGAACGCCGTGTTCACGGGTAATTTGTTCACCCTGCCCGCCGGCGATGTCAACAGCGCGTTCGGTGCCGAATATCGCCACTACGACATCAACGACACGCCAGACCCGAACAACGCGGCCGGTTACGAGTGGGGCTACAGCTCCGCGCAGCAGACCAAGGGCGCGGATCACGTCCACGAAGTCTTCGGCGAAGTGAACATCCCGATCCTCAAGGGCCTGCCGGGAGTCGAGTCGCTGTCGGCCGACATGTCCGCGCGCGAGTTCAAATACGCCAGCGTGGGCGATTCCAGCAATGTCTGGAAATACGGCCTGAGCTGGCAGATCACTCCGACCTGGCGCGCGCGCGGCACCATGGGCACCTCGTACCGTGCGCCGCAGTTGTATGAGCTGTACCTCGGCAACCAGAGCGGCTTCCTCGGACAGACCGGCATCGACCCGTGTATCAACTGGGGCGACAGCAGCAACACCTTCCTTCGCGCCAACTGCGCGGCGGCCGGTATTCCGAGCGACTACGCGGCGAGCGGCAATGGCTCGGCCACTGTCTTTCAGGGCGGCGGCAAGGGGTTCCTGACTCCCGAAAAATCGCGGGCCAAGACGCTGGGTCTGGTGTGGACGCCGACCTGGGGCAATTTCAACATGGCGCTGGATTACTTCGACTACAGCATCCATGGCGAAATCGCCACGCTCAACGCTTCCGATATCGTCTTCGGATGCTATGGCCGGTCGGTGTATCCGAATGCGTTCTGCGACCTGCTGCACCGCAATTCGCCGAGCGATCCGGGTCACCCGAACATGATCACGGATATCCACGCGACCTATATCAACATCAATGGCGAGCGCAACCGCGGCTACGACCTGCAGATGAACTACAGCGACGACTTCTCGTTCGGCAAGATCACCGCCGACGCGGAAGTGACCTACACGCTGGAGGACACCACGCAGTTGTTCAGCTCGGCCGCGGACAGCGGCTTCACCGACTCGAACCGTGTCGGCAATATCGGCAGTCCGAAGACCTACGGCATTGCCCATGTCGCCCTGAAGCGCGGCGATTGGACCTACAGCTGGCAGGGCACGTATGTCGGCAGCACGCGCAACACGGATCTCACCGATACCCTCACCTATCAGGGTTATCCGAACGCGGGTCGCGACATCACGGCCAAGTGGCAGTTCCTGCATAGCGTGTCGGTGGGTTACGACGCCGGCAAGTGGGGCGTGATGTTCGGCATTCGCAATCTGTTCGACAAGGCGCCGGACCTGGTTTCCACTGGCGTGGATCCCAATGGCCGCGTCGGCAACACGCCGATCGATGCTTCGCAGTACGACTGGTTCGGTCGCACGTTCTTCCTGCGCGGCAACTACAAGTTCTGATAGAGCAAGTCGGCAACACGTTTTTTAGCGATACGTTTCTGGAGGCGGCCCAAGGGCCGCCTCTTTTTTTGTGCGCGGATTGCATGCGCGCGTGAGCGTGCCACACGGTTTGAGGCCGACAGGCGCCGCATCACCTGTTAGAATTTGCGCCACCGATTGGCGATGGCGGTTTCACGCTGCCGCGGCCACGAAGGCAACCGCAACAGACTCGGGAGTAGACAGATATGCAACGCACACTTTTCGGCGCGCTGCTTGGTAGCGCGCTGGTCATGGCCTTGGGCCTGAATTCCGCCTTCGCATCCGATGCGATCCCGATCGAGGATCTGGCCCGCTTGCAGGCGTTGCAGTCAGTGACCATGAGTCCGGACGGCAAACATCTGGTCGGCCTGATTCCGTCGCCGACCGACAAGGACGACACCGCGCTCGCGACGTGGAACACCGATTCGCTGGCCGTACCGACCGTTGTCACGCCCTCTGGCGAGCACATGAAATTCGTCTTCGCATCCGCGTTGAAGGCGGGCAAGATCATCGTCGCCGCGCAACAAAAATGGACGGGCCAGCTCAGTGGCTGTGGCGAGGGCAAGGCCGTCGGCGCCACCGAGACTTTCGTCACCAAAGTCTATCTGACCGGCATCGACCAGAAAAAGATCGAAGAGGCGTTCAAGAGCGACAAGCACAGCATCGGCCTGAGCAAGAATACCGAGACATGCCTGGAATTGGCGGGTACCGCGCGCCTGGTGGACATGCTGCCGTTGGATCCGGACAACGTGATCATCCAGCGCCTGAGCGGCACCAGTTTCATGGCGAATTACTACCTGTACAACCTCAAGTCCGGCGATGTGACGTTGCTGTTCCAGGGCGGCACCCGCACGACACCGTCCGTATTCGATCCGCGTACCGGCAAGGTTCTGGTCAAGTCCGACATCGAGCCAGTCGGCGGCGACTACGAAATGCGCTATCTGATCCTCGATCCGAAAACCGGCGAGTTCGTGGTGCAGGCACCGTTGACGTCTAAGCTGTCCGACCGGCACGAGGTGAGCGTGGTCGGCATCGACGATGCCACGCACAAATACTATGTCCTGACCGACCAGTTCTCCGACAAGGTCCAAGCGCGGCTTTACGATCCGGCGACGCAAAAGTTTGACCCCGAGCCGGTGGTTGCCGACAAGGATTATTCGATCTCCGGTCTGGTATTCAGCAAGCGGCGCAGCAATTTCAACCAAGTGATCGGCTTCAGGGTAAGCGGTCCGTACGAGCAAACGACCTACGTCGATCCCGACTTGCGCAGCATTCAGCTCGGTCTGGAGAAGACGTTCTCCGGCCAGCAGGTGAACATCTCCGACTACACGGACGATTTTTCCAAGGTGTTGTTCACCACCGTCAACGCCAGCGCACCCATGGCGTACCACCTGTTGCTCGACAAGAAGAAAATCGCCAATCTCGGCAGCCAGCGGCCGTGGATCAAGCCTGGCCTGACCGGCGAAGAAAGCTGGATCACTTACAAGGCGCGCGACGGCCTGGAAATTCCCGCGATCCTGGACCTGCCGGCGGGTTGGAAGAAAGGCGATGCGCCCGCGCCGGCCGTCGTCATGCCACACGGCGGCCCCTGGGCCCGTGATTACATGGGCTGGGATCCGCCCGGCTGGGTGCCCATGCTCACCTCGCGCGGCTATGCAGTGCTGCGTCCCAACTATCGCGGTTCGGAAGGATTGGGCCGCAAGCTCTGGCTCGCCGGCGACAAGGAGTGGGGCCTGAAGATGTCGGACGACCTCGACGACGGCGCCGCCTGGCTGGTCGCGCAGGGCATCACGAAGAAAGGCGATATCGCCATTTTCGGTTACTCCTACGGCGGCTTTGCCGCGGTCGCCGCTTCGGTGCGCTCGCCTTCGCCGTTCCAATGCGCGATTGCCGGAGCGCCCGTCGCCGACCTGGGACGGTTGGGTACGTCGTGGAGCGATAACCGCATCCAGCGCATCATCCAGGGCAAGACCGTCACCGGCATGGACCCGATGCAGAACGTGGACAAGGCGCATCTACCGATTCTGTTGTTCGACGGTACTCGCGACGTGCGCACGCCGCCGGCGGTTCACGCGCATCCGTTCTACGAGGCCGTGAAGGACAAGGTTGCGGCCAAGTACGAATGGATTCCGGACATGCAGCACAGCATGCCGTGGTATCCCAGCCAGCAACGGCAGGTATTGAACCTGATCGTCGATTTCCTCGCGAAGGATTGCGGACTGGCATCGCAGCAACCGGCCAAATCCGGTTCCTGATCGCCCAAGCACGGCCAGTCGGGCCCGCCCGGAAACGAGCGGGCCCGCAATTTTTCGGCAATCAGGAAAAATCAAACAACAACTGTCGCAGCGGTTCCAATTGCTCCGCGTAACGGCGCCGGTGTCCGAGTGCGTGGGCATGCAGCGGTTCGCGCACCTGCGCCGAGCTCAAGCTCGAAACCGGCAACGTGTTGCGGGTGAGATCTTCGCACCCGTCTTGTCGATCGAGGCCGCAGAATTCCTGTACCCGACGCAGTGTCGCCGCAGGTTCGCCTACCAGTTCCGCATAAGACACGTCCAGGATCGCGCCGGGATACGTCGTGCGCCAGATGTCCATCAACCGGCGGTATTGCGCGTAATGCGTCGCGAGCGCGTGGAAATCATAGCTCCACGCATAGGTGCTTCCGAAACGCGCGCGCCAGATGCTGAAGGCGGCATCCATCGGATCGCGCACCAGATGCAGGATCTTCGCCTCGGGTAGAGCGGCGTGGATCAAACCGGCCACCAGGTAGTTGCCGGGCCGCTTGTCGATGTAGAAAGGCTTGTCTCCGGCACGCCAGCGCGTTTGCGCGAGATAACCGCGTCCCACCTCGGCAAAATCCAGTCCGAGTTGGCGCGTGAAGAAATCCGCGTCCCAACCGGCGGCGCTATTCGCGGCGCGCAGCAATTGCCGCCCGAAATCGGTCAGCTCGCCGGCGCTGGCGACTTGCGAATGATTCGCGAGCATGCGCTCGAGCACGGTGGTGCCGGAACGCGGCAGGCCGATGATGAAGATCGGACGCGGGCCTTCGTGGCGAACGCTTGTCGCGCGCGGCGGGCGTGTCGCGGCCAGCTCGCAGAAGTGTTGCGTACCCGCCTGTTCGCGCGCCACGTCCGCCGCCGCCAGGGCGTGCATCGTCGAATTGGCCGCCGCCAACGCCTGCCAAGCCGCATCGGTCTGGCCCAGATCCTCGAGCACATGGTAGCGGGCGAAGTCGAAATCGGCATGTGCGGCACTGCCGGGCAGTACCTGTCGCTGGCCGGAGTCGATCATCGCGAGGTGATGATGGTCGTCGCCGGTTTGCCGGCGCAGGCGCACCAGGGAATACGCGGCGCGGCCATGGCCGGGAAGGCGTGTGAGGCAGGCTTCGTATTCCGCCTCGGCTTCGGCGAGGCGTCCGAGGAATTCCAGCTGTTGCCCGCGATGACGGCGCAGCATTCCATCCTCGGGGCGCATCGCGACCAGTCGGTCGAATGCCGTCAGCGCCTGAGCGTGTTCACCGAAGCGTTTACGAAAGTCCGCGTAGCGCAGCAGCGTATCCGCATCGGTTGCCTGCTGCCAGATCGGGCGTTGCAACAGATCGTGCGCGACGGCGGATTCGCCGACTTGCAGCAGCGTTTCGATCAGGTCGCCCAGCAGTTGGGTGTCGTCGCCCGCGACTCGCGCCGCATCCAGCGCCGCTGTCGCCGCATCCTGCGGACGTCCCTGCATCAGGATGAACTGGGCAGTCAACGCGCCGGTACGCGCATCGCCGGGCGCCAACGCGCGCAGAGAATCAATTCGTACGCTGGCGGCGGGCAGGTTTCCCTGCCGCAGATAAGCACGGGCCCGTTCCCAGTGCCGCGCAATGGTTCGATCCGGAGCGTCGCCAGCTGTGGGTGCGCGAGCGCTCATCCTCTTACACGCCCGGCAGCAGGGAAATGTCCGCTACTTGCAGGAACAGCCGGCGCAGGCCGGCGAGCAGGGCTATGCGGTTGCGGCGTTTGGCAGGTTCATCAGCCATCACCATGACCTGATCGAAAAACGCATCGATCGTTGTGCGCAATCCCGCAAGTTTGCGCAGCATGTCCACATAACGATTGTCTTTCGCTAGCGGCGCGATAGCGGCGACGGCGCTTTCGATATGTTCGTGCAATTTGCGCTCGGCGCCGGCATCGAGCAGCGCGGGATCGACGCGTCTGGCGGCATCGTCTGCGGCCTGCTTGAGGATGTTACCGATACGCTTGTTCGCCGCGGCGAGCGCGGCGGCTTCCGGCAGCTTGGCGAATTCGGCCACCGCGCGCAGGCGACGGTCGAAATCCGGCAGCGTTTCAGGAGTAACCGCACGCACGGCGTCGAATTGATCGGCGCCGAAACCTTGTTCGGCGTAGTAGCCGCGCAGGCGCTCGTATACAAAATCGATCAGTACATCCGTGAGCGATTGTTTGATGTCGGCCGGTGAAGATTTGGCGGCGGGCTTGGAATCCTTGGCCGGTGCGATGGCGGGCAGCAGTTCCACGGCTTCGCGCAGCAGGGCTTCCAGATCCAGCTCGAATTGCCCTTCGATCAGCGTGCGTGCGAGTCCCAGTCCGGCGCGACGCAGCGCGAACGGATCCTTGCTGCCGGATGGCTTGCCGCCGACGGCGAAAATGCCGGCGAGCGTGTCCAGCCGTTCGGCGATCGCGAGTACCTGCGCGATCTTGCCCTGCGCAATCGAATCGCCGGCAAAGCGCGGGCGATAGAACTCATCAAGTGCCGTCGCGACTTCCGCGTTCTCGCCGCTTGCCGTGGCGTAGTAGCGACCCATCACGCCCTGCAATTCGGGAAATTCGCCGACCATGCGCGTCAACAGGTCGCATTTGCTCAAACTTGCCGCGCGCGTGGCCAGCGCCGCATCGACGCCGCTGCCCGAACTTGTCAAACGTCCTGCGATGACCTGCGCGAGTTCCGCCACGCGCACGCATTTGTCCCAGACGCTGCCGAGTTGCTGCTGGTATGTCACGGACTTCAACGCATCCTGATGCGTGGCAAGCGGTGTCTTGAGGTCTTCGTCGTAGAAGAATTTCGCGTCGGCGAAACGCGGCCGAATCACGCGCTCGTAGCCCTTGCGGATTTCGGACGGCTCCTTCGATTCGATGTTGGCGACGCCAATGAAATGTTCGGTGAGTTTGCCGCTCGCATCGAACACCGAAACGAATTTCTGGT
>Ga0207654_10000211_pt1 | contig 35795 bp, 36 predicted proteins | sample KBSC64metaG_FD_184355 | JGI IMG/M metagenome (GOLD analysis project Ga0207654, IMG submission 184355) | Corn rhizosphere microbial communities from Kellogg Biological Station, Michigan, USA - KBS C6-4 metaG (SPAdes) (version 2) | ecosystem: Host-associated > Plants > Roots > Rhizosphere > Soil...
CCAGCTCGATCAATTTGTCTTTCCGGCAGTCTCGGCCGACGGTAACAGCCTCGCCTACTATGACGGTACGATACCAATGGGTGCCCATTTCGTCTTGCCGACCAGCGTCGATATCTACCATGCCGGCCTGACGCCCGAAGGTCTGGCTTTGGCGGAAGCCTACCAGAAGTACGGCGGCTACGTCGTGGACCAGGCTGCCGGCACGACCTCGATTGCAATGGTCGACGATGCGACGCCGGCTCAGCTCGCCGACCTACGTCATGACGCGACGTGGATCCGCGATCATCTCGTCATGGTTTGAGATTGATCGGGCTTGAGGAGTTACGACGACCGACTCCGGTCGGTCGGCGTAACTTTCCGATCGCCTACGGAGTTGAGTTGCTGATAATATTGGTCGGCGTACCGATGTATGTAATGCTGGCCGTGCCACCGCCGAAATAGTTGGGCGAAGTGTTCGAAACGCTGTTTGCAACGAAAGGCACGAGAGATCCGCCGCCGTTGAAGTTGGCAAGAGGTCCGGTCTGGCCGCCAGAAGCGCCCGCGGACAAGCCGCCAGCCCCGCCACCAATCGCACCGATCAACTGGTTGCCGGTGACAGCGGCATATTGTTGCTTCGCATCAGTTGAGGTCGTTGCAGCGAGCGATGCTTGAATCTCCGAAGCAAATGCCGGATCGGGCCGGATACAGACATTGGCTGCCAATCCTAAACCAGTGCCGATGGCTCGTTGAAACTCGGCGCTCGGCGGCGGATCGGTTTTCAATAGTCCGATCACGGCAGGAAGCGTGGTGGGATCACTCACCACCAGATCCCGGACGTCGTTGACGATGTCTGCGTTGGCTCGGGGGCCACCTGAGCCTTCGAGCAGTGACGACGGGTTGGCACGAAAATCAGAGATTTTCTGCGGCGTTGCGCTGCCCGGGCTGCATGCCGCGTAGGCTGCAGGTGCCGACGCCGCAACCAGCGCGATCGCGACGACGGCGGAGGCGAGATGGAACAAACGCATGTTTGGAACCTCTGGCGGTGTTGACGAACTTGGTCGAATTTGAGCTAAATTTACGCCCGTTTTTTGCGCTCGTCCACCGCATCGTGATGACGGGTGCTTGATTGGTTAAGGCCCATGCCCGCCAGGGCCAGAATGACAACGGCGAAGCCCGGAATCTGAAGGGAAAAGTCTGCCAAGGAATGCAAAAAAGCGATTAAACTGCACCAAAATGGGACAATTGTTAGAATACGGTCTCGCCGGCGCCCAAACATTCCTATGGCCAGGAATACAAATATTAACAGCCAGGCCATCCCGATCAGACAGGCGAAAGGAACGCCCATTTCGGCAGCGAGTTCAAGGGGGGTGCTGTGGGCTCGATCCCAAATCCCAGCGACTGAAACGGCATGGCTCCGATATTCCGGAAACGTCCAACGGAACGTGCCCGATCCCGTGCCGAGCCATGGATGTTCCGAGATCATCCGCCAGGTCCCAAGATAGGTCTGCAGCCGATTCTCGTCTGTAAGTCCTGTCGCGTCGACGCGCTGATTCACGCGTCCTCCAAGCAGCTGCAAAATGACGACGGCGCTCACCGCCAAAATAACCAGTGCGGCGAAGGCAGCTCGCCATGTCCGGAGGGACCGACGATAGAAAGTTACCGAAGCTCCACCCAATGCGAGGATACTGGCTGTGGCGCCCAGCCGCGATCCGGTCAAGAAGGTTGCTGTCAAAACGACAGCGAAGGCGAGTGCTCGCAAACTCGATTTTCGGGACAGCAGGCGTGAGCTCAAATTTCTCCGAGGCCCTCGGGGGCTGGATGCTCGCGGAAGACCTTCAAGCAGGATCATCAACCAAACCACCGAGCAGGAGCCAAAAAAGACAGCTGCGGTATTGGCGTTGATGAACGTAGACGTAAGCAAATTGTCATAGGCAACTTTTGGAAGCCAAAGCACATAGTCCGGCGCAATCAAAAGCGACAATATCCCATAGCATGCGTAGACCAGCCCTGAGACGGCAAACGTCTTGATCAGCAGTCTGGCTGCGGCCGACTCGCGGCCGACAAAATATCCGCATAGCAGGGCTAGGCCGCACGCGATCTCCGCACCTGCCGCAAATAGAGGCTGATTGCGTGTCGCACTGACGTAACTCGGGACTTCAATTCCAGTGATTTTCCTGGTTTCGGCCCAGACTGGATGGCCGAACTCGGACGTCCAGGGACTTACAGGAAATGATTGTGCCAGCACGATCACAAGCCAGCATAAGCCGACGATTGCAAACAGACCGGCGAAAATGCAGTCTTTGGCATTCGGCGCCTCCGGGATAGACGCTATTGCCACGAGCCCGAGAAGTCCTGTCCACAGCGCAATAGGACCGATCTGCACGGAGCCAAATGGTAACGGCGCGAGTGCAACGACGGCGCATAGTCCAAGACGCGCGAGTACCGTCCGTGGCGAGGGCGTTCGCTGAGCTCCTCGTTCATGCGTGTGATCTCGCTGTTGTCTATTCAACATCTTCGGATCGACATAAGAGCATAACGTCCATAGCTTTTCTCAGGCGCTACTCCGAGGTGAGCGCCTTAACGCGGGTGCGGTAGAGCTCAGGTACCAGCGAAAAAATGATGCTCGTCGTTAAATCGACCGGCTTTGCCATCTGCCTTTGAGCCAGCATCCTGTCCTGAAGCTCTCGCCACCTGTTCAGATCGAGTTCCCCTGTGCGCGCGCCGAAAGGACGAATGTAAGCTCTCTGCCTGTCCAGGAAATTGACGACGCCAGTTTTCGCAACGTTAGGATCGATCTGCTGTTGGATGATTGCGACAGCCCGGTCCCGATCTTCGTACAGCGCGTCCCAGCCGGCTATAACCGCAGCCAAAAATCGTTGCGGCATGTCTGGTGCGTGAGCGATGCTCCGCTCGGACGCGATATACACCGAGCCGACGGAATGAATGCCGAAGGCGTCGGGGCTCAAAATTTTGAACGGGATTTTCCTAGCGCGCAACTCGTCTCCTTCCATCTCCGCTCTGCCCGCAAGGACGTCGATCTTGCCGAGAAGAAGATCGGAAACGGTCGCGTGATCCGAAATCCTGATCTGGCTCCGGGCGACTTGTTTGTTTCGCAACAGCGCTTCAACCGCTATCTCTCGATCACTGCCCGGATCGTATCCAATCGACTTTCCTTGGAGATCATCGGGACTGTTCAGCTTCGTGTTGGCCAGCGCGTACAACTCGACAGAGCTTACCATGTACGAGGATGCAAAGGCGATGATAGGCGAGCCGTTTGCCCGTGAACGCAGGAATGCTGAGGCGGAAACCTGCCCGATCACATCTTCGTTGTCGGCCACTCGCTGGACGACATCATCATCACGAATTCCTGGTTCAAGTGCGACTGACAGGCCTTCCCGAGCAAACAATCCATCTGCTTTCGCGACGATAATGCCCGAGGCGGCCGGCGTAATCGGACCATTCCATCGAACGGTCAAGGAGGACAGGCGAGGTCTTTCTGACATAACAGCGCGCACGGGCGAGCTTTGCCGACTAGATACCGCAAGCCACGCCGCAGCGACGCCGACGAAAACCGCTATCACGCCGAGAAGCCAACGGCGGGACCGGCGGCGACGATAAGAGGATTGCGAGAAATCCGAACGCGGGAAGCTGACAAGGGCGCCCCGCGCCCCGCCCGATGTGATCGGGCAGACGGATTGTGGGATGGACAACATCTCGGGCCCTATATGATTTCAGGGCTCAATTGACATATTCGCGATAAGAGAAACGAAAATCCTTGCTCGGAAAGATACCTAGAATCTGCCGTTTGCGCTGGTAGCCGCCGACCTCAAAGTCCAGGCAATTCGAAGTGTTATAGTAGCATGCGCGTATGCGGATTTGCTTGCCGCAATGGTTGTCGAGCATCAAGGATTGGTCGAAAATGCTCTTGTTGAGCGTTTGGGGTTGCGCGAAGGGAGCAACGGAAAGACAGGGTTTCCCCACAGGATCAGTGTGAAGTGGGGCGTAAATGACGCCGCCTATTTGCGGTGTAGAGGATTTCAGAGTCTCGCCCGTCTGCGTTGTGCCACCGCTAATCTCCACGGAGAGCCGCTGTCCAAACGACTGAGCTGTCGACGGAGCCGTCATCGGCAGGGCAGAAAATATTCCCAAGACCCCTGCAATGCTGATCGTCGCTCTCAAACTGGCCACGGCGCGCCCCGTTTCCTCATGCAATTGTTATCGTTGGTTGAGCTGCAATACTGAATTCTAATTCCAAGAACGGAATTCGCGCCGCTCTACTCCGGGAATCTCAAGATCAAAGCCGTCCGCGCGAAGCATCTTATAAAAATACTGACGCATGGCAAGTTTGGTTCCGAGCAACTCGGATAACAGCGCTTCTCTCAAGGGCCATCCTGGGCCTTTGAGATTGGTGAGCGCTTGCTTCAGGAATCCGGAATTTACCAGCGAGGCGAACTCGGCGAGCACCAAGACCTGAAGGTCACTCGGAAGGATGTTGTATATTGCAAGTGCAAAAACATTGCGGCGTAGAGCGATCCACCCTTCATTGGGGCCCAGACGATAAGACATCTTCAGCGAATCAAGCTGCTCTGCTGCGGATTTGCCATCGGTCAGGCCTATCCAGTAACGAACGAACCAGAGGAAGGATTCGGTCGGGACACAGGCGAGCGCACGGTCCACCGAGCGTCGCAGAGCAGCCATCTGGACATCTGCACCTTTGACACCTGCCTGCGACACGGCATCCTCATAAGCACGCAGGCGAATGATTGCGGCGCTCCGGACAGCGAGTGCGTTGCAGGGAGAGTGAGCCTCGGCGGCCGCCAACTCGGCATCCGAAGGCATCGAGCCGGTGTAGGCGTCACCGGACATAATTCGATTGGCGATCGAATTAAGTCGGGACGAACTGTCGACTTCAAAAAGAGCAAAAGCGGTCCACGAGAACGAAACCGCGACTGATCCCGCAACGACAAGATACAAGAAGACCTTGGCTGCGGGGTGCACTGTGGTCAATCAACGTACCCATAACGCTGATAGTAGCGATTATAGTAGTAGTTGCCGCGAAAGAGATCATAACGATTCATTATCGCATGATCCACTTTGTTGAGGACTGCACCAAGCAGCTTCTGACGGAGCACCGGAGTTTCGGCAATCGAGCGCTCGACGACGTCGATGTGCGTTCGTGACCACTCAATCACCATGATATAGGAGTCGATGAGCCGGCCGGTGCCGCGGACGTCGATTACGGGAGCGAGCGGTGAAAGATCGACGATGATACGATCATATTGGTCGCGCAGCCCTCGGAAGAGATTTTCGATTTGAGAAGAAGCCAGAAGATCTGCTGAATTAGACAAATGCTGGGTCGCGACGCACGGCAGAAAATGCAGCCCGGATTGCGGTTCTGTCCAGATTGCGTCTTTGAATTGGGTTTTTCCGAGCACGACCTCGACCAAGCCCACGCCCGCTTGGGGAGAAAGGGAGCGGGTCAGGGCGGGGTTGCGTATGTCTCCATCGACCAGCAAGACCCGATATCCTCCTTGCGAACTCGCCAGGGCAAGTGCCGAGCTAATGGTCGATTTCCCCTCATTCGGCAACGACGAAGTCATTCCGACAACCTTGGCGCCAGTTTCAAGATGGCCAAGGTCAGTCGCTATTTTGATCGAACGGATCGATTCGGAAAACCGTGAGAAAGGCGACTCGAGGAGCTCGGTCCAGCTCACGTTCCTCACGGAAAGTTGCCGAGGTTCATTGGGCAAGGCAACTTTGGCGGCAGAAACGGTTGACAGAGGTGTTTTGGCGGCTGGCCGTTGACCGTGCGCCGCAGCTTTGCCTTTCAGCAGCTTCCGCCAGCCTCCATGGGATTGGTCTTTTGCGATCGTAGTTTTTCCAGCGCCGAGAATGGGCAAGGTCGCGAGACAACCGACGCCGAGCACCGTCTCGACCTGAGGGCCGGAGCGGAAAACACGGTCCATAGCCTCGCGGAGAAAGGCGATAAGTCCCGCGAAAATAGAGCCACCGATAATTGCTCCGAGCAGGATCAAGAGTGTTTTTGGAGAAGACGGATTGAATATCACGGCGGCGGGCGTAATTACCCGGGCTTCAGTGATCGGGAACGACTGTTGCTGGACCGAAACCATGTACAGCTGAAGGAAATTGTCAGCCAACGCTCGTGTACTTTGGGCGTTGCTTTCAAGATCGCGCAACACGATCTGTGCCTGGCCGCTATCATTCGAAAGTGCAATCGTTGCGCTCAGACTCTTTTCTCCAGAGGCCTCGCGCGCGCGGGCGATCTCAAGTTCGCTCTTGTAGGATTCTGCAATTCGGCGCAACTCGTCTGTGATTGACCTGCGGATTTCACGCATCTGGTTGCGCAGATTGACGACCGCCAGGTGGCCGCTTCCGAAGCGGTTTGCCCAATCGGACTCCCGAGCGGCAATGTCCAGATAATTCTGGCGTAGCTTGATAATCACCGCGTTGTTGAGCGTATCGGTGACTGTAGCCAAGCTATCAATCAAGGGCGCTCCGTCCCCTCCTGCTTTGGCGTCACCGTCGAGGATCCGGCTAATGCGCGAAAAACGCGCTTCCGCCTCGGCGCGCTGCGCGCGCGCAACGGTAACAGCGCTATTTACCTCGGCGAGCTGTTGATCAGTCAACGAACGGCCGCCCGCATCGACGATGTTGTTCTTGGCCTTGAAGTCCACCACAGCGCGCTCTGCAGCCGAAGCCTGCGCCCGCAATTCCTTCAGTCGATCCTGCAGCCAGACGGCTGCGCGTCGGGACGACTGATATTTCGATTCAAGGGAATCGACGATATACGCTTCGGCGATCGCGTTGGCGATCTGGGCAGCTCGCTGCGGCGAAAGCGATTGGTAGGTGAGCTCGATGACGTAGCTCAAGCCCACCCGCTTCACCGTCAAATGTCGCTGAAGCTCCCACAGCACGACTCTCTGAACTTGATAGTCGGACAGTGGCTGCGAAGGAATCAATTCTGAGAGAAGAGAAAAGAAACCGCCGATCAAGCCTCCGCCTGGCTGACTGAATTCTGGATCGTCGGCGAGTCGGAGATCTTTGATCACAGCAAGCGCGATGGTTTCCGACTTCAGGATTTCAACCTGGCTGTCGATCATTGCAGCTTCGATCGGCATGTCTGGTGCCGAGTTCTGCTGTTGCAGCATATTCACTTTTCGGCTGTCGATGATCAGGCTGGCCGTGCTGGTGTATTTACGCGGCGCCGTGAGCACGTAAAGCGCGGCCGCGCCAACGAAAATGGCCACAATGAACAGCATGATCGGATATTGTCGGACAAGCACGCCTTTCGCGGCCGAAATCGAGCGCTGCAGAGAAGGCGTTTCCGCCTCTAAATCATTCGAGGGCCCACCGAGCGGGAGTCTAGTCTGCAGCATATGTTGCGAAGCTCACTACATTTTTCAATTGCAGGTTCTGAAGTCAGTCGCTTGAGTAAACGTTCTGAAGCCACTCGCTCAAATAAACCGTGCGTGTGACAATATTCAGGTCATGCTTGCCGGCCGGGTCCTGCGGCCGGCTGTCCACTCCGGAGCAATCTATGTGCCAACGGCGCGGAATTGGGCAACCCCTATCGCAATAATACGGTAAATACAACGCTCGGACCGGTCACGTTTGAGTGGTCTTCGACGCCGAGTTCGACGAAGCAGGGCTGGACCGGCCAGCCGCGTTGACCATCAATCACGAGTTTGCTGGCGCGCTGTTGCGGCAGCGTGCAGGATGGGCTCGGGCCTGCTCGCACGACGTGCATGGCAACGGCGCGGATTATATCTGGAACCGCAACTGCGGTTCCATGGAGGATTGGACGCTTCAGCTTGTTCGGGGCCGTCCAACTTGTGTTCTGGCGAAAGTTGATTTATGGTTTGCTGCAGTGCAACGTGACAGGCGAGCGTGACATGAACTTTGTAGGCGGGCACGGTTCGATCGAACAGTCTTATCTGCGTGCCGGCTACAACGCTCCCTTTACCGTACCTGCAAAGATCCGCAGCCGTGCGCCACTCAGACTGGGCCTCGCGGGTGGCGGGACCGACGTCAGTCCGTATACGGAAGATTTTGGCGGCGCCGTTCTGAACGCAACGATCGACAGATATGCGTTTGCGTTTATTGAGCCGTCCCCCGATTGGAAGATTCATTTCGTAGCCAATGATTTAGGCGTCGAAGAATGCTGGCCACTTGATATTGACGCGCTCGACGGTTCGAATCTTCGTCTCCATGCCGCTGTCTATCGGCGGATGGTGCGCTCCTTTGGAGGAGGGCGTCCGCTTGCCATCAAAGTTACGACGATGGTCGATGCTCCCGCCGGTTCTGGACTTGGGTCTTCGTCTGCCCTTGTTGTCGCTTTGGTCGAGGCCTTTCGCAGCATTTTGAGTCTGCCGCTCGGACCTTACGACATCGCGCAACTCGCCTTCGAAATCGAGCGCGTGGATCTCGCTTTGCCCGGAGGGCGGCAGGATCAATACGCAGCCTCGTTTGGTGGCTTGAACTACATCGAGTTCATGCAAAACGGCCGGGTCATCGTCAATCCGCTACGCATATCGCGTGATTTCCTCAACGAGTTGGAGGCTTCGCTAATCACCTGTTTCTCCGGTGTTTCGCGTCAGTCGGAGACGATCATCCAAGAACAACAACGCGGCATGTCGGCGCGCTCGGCCAAGACGCTTGACGCGCTTCATCAATTGAAGGTCGACGCTTCCGAGATGAAAAGCGCGTTGTTGCGCGCGGATATCGGCGAGATGGCAACAGTGCTCGAGCGATCGTGGGCGGCAAAGAAGGAAACAGCGGCGGCCGTCAGCACCAGTGACATCGAACGGCTGATGCAGGTCGGGTTAGACGCAGGGGCGCTTGCCGGAAAGGTTTCCGGAGCAGGCGGCGGCGGCTTTGTCATGTTTTTGGCGCGTCCGGAGAATAGGTTGAGGATAGTTCAGGCGCTGAATGCGGCTGGCGCTCAGGCGAGCGGGGCTCAATTGACAATCAACGGAGCAGAATCTTGGGCGGCACCGATCTTGAGTTCGTGAATGGGTATCTCCAGGAATCGGCGGAAAAGCTCGCCGAATTCGCCCAGGACAAGCAATATCATGACAAGCTGAATCGTTTTGGCGAGCTCATGGCTGGCTCGATCCAAGCTGGCGGCAAGCTTCTGCTGGCTGGGAATGGCGGTAGTGCGGGCGATGCCCAGCACATTGCTGGCGAATTTATTTCCCGGCTCTTCGTGGAGAGGTCTCCTCTTCCGGCGATCGCCTTGACCACCGATACGTCGGTCATGACAGCCGTAGCAAACGACTACGGATACGTGCACGTCTTTGAACGGCAACTGCTCGGGCTTGGCCGTAAAGGCGACGTCTTTGTCGGCATTTCCACGTCCGGGAAGTCCGAGAGCATTTTGAAAGCACTGTCCACCGCGAGATCCCTGGGCCTCAAGACGGTCGGGCTGACCGGGCAGAACCGGAATCCGATGGATGAATTTTGCGACGAGATCCTGCACGTCCCGTCGAACAAGACAGCGATCATCCAGCAACTCCATATCGTAGCAGCTCATATCTTTTGCGGCCTGGTTGAGCGCCGGATTGTGTCAGCCGCTGATTAAGGCGTTTCAAGGCAGGTCCAAAATCAGCCATGCCATCGCGTGATGGCCGGCGGCGTTTGTTCGGGGTTGCATCTTCGTGGTCTCCTTAATCGAGTTGAACGCTGCTCCGATCGATCGCCTCGAGGCTGACAGGGCTGACGAGTTCGGACGGACGCAGCTTCAAATCGCCTATCTCATCAGCCAATACCCCAAGATCAGCCATACCTTCGTCCGCCGTGAAATCCTGGAACTCGAACGAAGAGGATGGGTGGTCCACCGCTTCGCGATCCGCGGCTGGGATGCCGAATTGGTCGACAAGGATGACCTGCGCGAGCGTGATCGGACAAACTTTGTCCTGAATGTCGGGGTACGTCGATTGTTGCTCGCCGTGGCACAGAGTTTCATCGGCGATCCAGCGCGTTTCGTCAAAGCGCTTCGGACCGCGTTCCGCCTGAGTGTGCGGTCCGATCGGTCTTTGGCTGCCCATGTGGCGTATTTCCTGGAAGCGTGCTGGCTCGTTCAGGCGCTGCAGCAGCGCAAACTCAGCCATGTGCACGCGCATTTCGGCACCAACCCGGCGGCCGTTGCCATGTTGGTCGGTGAATTGAGCGACATCACCTTCAGCTTCACCGTCCACGGGCCAGAGGAATTCGACAAAGCGAGCGTCATCCATCTGTCGGAAAAGATCCGAGCCGCCGCTTTTGTTGTAGCGGTCAGTTCATTCGGCAGAGGCCAGATGTTCCGATTGGTCGACTATTCTGACTGGGCCAAAATCAAGATCGTTCACTGCGGCATCGAGGATGAATTCGCCGTAGTGGGTCCGATCGAGCCCAATCCTGTCGGCAGGCTCGTGTGCGTGGGGCGGCTTTCCGAACAAAAAGGTCAGCCCATCCTGATTCTGGCGCTCGCGAAATTGGCAGCACGGAACATCATGCCGGATGTCGTGCTCGTGGGCGACGGTGAGCATCGCGCGCTCATAGAACGGTTGATCGCGGAAAACGGTTTGCAGCGCACCGTTCGGATCACCGGCTGGGCTGACGCCCAAACGGTCAGGCAGGAGATGCTCAATGCACGGGCATTGGTATTGCCCAGTTTTGCCGAAGGCTTGCCTGTCGTGCTGATGGAAGCCATGTCGCTCGGCCGGCCTGTTGTGACCACTTATGTCGCGGGCCATCCTGAACTCGTCATCGATGGCGAGAATGGTTGGTTATGTCCGGCCGGCTCCGTTGACGATCTTGCCGACGCCATTGAGAGGTGCCTCGGCGCAAGCTCCGCCGAGCTGCAGCGCATGGGCGAAAATGCACGACAAAGAGTTCGTGCCCGTCATCATATCGGAACCGAAGCGAAAAAGTTGTCCGAACATTTCGAAAAAGCCATCGCATGAGCACCGTGGGCGAGTCGCTTCTCCTCATCGTTATGGCCGTGGCGAGCGTGCCCGTGGCGACCCTGTTGGTTGAGTTGGTATCGTCGCTTGCAGGCAGACGAACGACGGGCGCTGCGGTTGCACGCGGTCCCCTCGTCGTTCTGATCCCCGCGCACAATGAAGAGGGCGTAATCGCGACGACATTGAATTCCATTGCCTTGCAACTTGCTCCTCACGATCGCGTGGTCGTCGTGGCCGACAATTGTTCGGACGGAACTGCCGCGATCGCGCGTTCGCTTTCGGTTGAGGTCGTCGAGCGAAAGGACCCGGACAGGCGCGGCAAGGGTTACGCGCTCGATCACGGACGCAATTATCTGCTGCAAGGCAGCGCGCCCGAAGCGGTGTTCGTGGTGGACGCCGATTGTCAACTGGAGCCTGGTTGCCTGGCTTCCGCGGGCACTCTCTGTGCGTTTACACAAAGGCCTGTTCAGGCGGCTTATTTGATGTCAGCGCCCGATCAGGCTGAGTACGGCTTCGCCAAATTCAGCATGTTCGCGTGGCGCATCAAAAACTGGGCGCGCCCCATCGGGTTGTCGAATTTGGGCTTGCCTTGCATGCTCATGGGGTCCGGAATGATGTTTCCCTGGAAGCTGTTCGCGGTCGCGCCGCTGGCAACGGACAACATCGTTGAAGACCTGCAACTCGGACTTGACCTCGCGATCGCGGGGCATCCGCCCATCTTTTGTCCTGAGGCTATCGTTCGCAGCGCGTTTCCTGCCAAAAGCGATGCGCGGGAATCGCAAAGGCGACGTTGGGAGCATGGCTATATCGCCTCAATTCTGAATTATGCCCCGAAACTGCTGCTCGCGGCAATCAAACAGCGATCGCGTGATATCTTCGGCATGTTTCTGGAGCTCGTCGTGCCGCCATTGGCATTGCTTTTGCTGGTCGCTGTCTTGTTGCTTGTGCTCAGCTTGCTAATCCTTGTGGTGGCAGGTTGGGTAGTTCCGTTTGTTTGGTCCTTGATTATCGTCGGAGGTCTTGTTGGGGCCCTGCTGATGGCGTGGGTAAAGTATGGGCGTGATGTAATCTCGTTGAGAGAGTTGTTCGCCGTTCCATTTTATGCCGCTGCAAAAATTCCGCTATATCTGCAGTTCATCACCCAGCGTCAGAAGGGCTGGATTCGTACGGGCCGAGACAGCGCATGACACTGGCCGATAGGGAGCTTGCTCCTTCACCACAAGAGACGAAACCGCCAGATTTTACGAGAAGGGTCTATGGGCTGCTCGGCATTCCGCTCGACCAGGTGACAATTGACGAAACAACGGCAAGGATCGAGCAGTCGATCTTCTCGCGGCAGCGGCTCGTCTGGTCGACGCCAAACATGAACAATCTGGCAGCCGCGCAAATCGATGCACAGTTTCGCGATGTCTTGGCGGCAAGCGATCTTTGCACCGCCGATGGCATGCCAATTGTGGGCCTTTGCTGGCTGCTCGGCATTCCCGTGCGTGAACGTGTTGCGGGATCGAGCACCTTCGACCGGATGCTGTATCGACCCTACGAACGGCAGATTTCGGTGTTCTTTTTCGGCGGTGCGGAGGGGGTTGCCGAACTCGCGTGCACGCGGCTTGACCAACTGTCATGTTCGATGCGCAGCGCTGGGCATTACTATCCGGGATTTGGCTCGATCGAAAGCATGAGTGAGGAGGCCGTTATCGAGCGCATCAATGCGGCAAAACCGGACCTCCTGATCCTGTCGCTTGGTACCGCGCGCGGACACGAATGGATTCGTCGCAATGCTGCGCGCCTCGATGTGCCCGTGATCGCGCATCTCGGCTCGGTGGTCAATTTCATGGCCGGCGTGGTCCAGCGCGCCCCGCCCTTGCTCGGCCGGTTGGGGCTGGAGTGGGCTTGGCGCATCTTGCAGGAGCCGCATCTGGCTCGGCGCTACTATTCCGATTTTTGCGCCTTGGTCGCATTGCTCGCCAAAAAGGTGCTTCCGACGATGGCGCAACGCGAATTACAGCTTTCGGGCGCGGAGCAAGAGCCCAGTCTCAGCATTACATCCAAGGACGGCACGCATCTCATCGAGCTGATCGGCTCATGGAATGATGGTCACCTCAATCCGCTGCGCGTCAGTCTGGAGCAGGCGACAAGGGTGCCCGCGGATCTCGTGATAGACCTCGGCAGAGTCACTTCGTTTGGGGCCGGTTTCATCGGATTGTTGCTGATTGCGCGCACCCATCAGTTAAACGTCGGCCTGCAGTTTCGGCTGCAGCGCTGCCCGTCCCGCATCGCACGAATGTTTCGCATCAACGGTTCGGCCCATCTTCTTTCTGAAGCCGTTGGAACGGACAGCCCCGATACTCGTAAAAACACGAGTGCTCACGCATGATGCCGCCCCGACAGTGTGCCATTCTTGTGGGAGGCTTGGGATCCCGTCTAGGAGCGCTGACGCGCGAAGTTCCGAAGCCGCTGTTGGACTGTGGCGGTCGCCCCTTCCTAAGCTGGATCATTCGCGAACTCAGCCGGTTCGGTATCGAGGAGATTGTCCTTCTTGCCGGTTATCGGTCGCAGCAAATCACGGACTTCACGGAGCAAGTTATCGCCACCTTACCGAAGAAGGTCAGGATATCCATTTCGATTGAGCCGCATCAGGCCGGCACTGGCGGAGCCATCTTCCACGCCCGTGATCAGTTACACGATCGTTTCATGTTGGTGAATGGCGACTCCTGGTTCGACGTCAATCTGGCGCGCTTCTTCACGGCCGCTGCAAGGACCCCGAACACCCTGGGACATTTGCTGCTGAGACACGTCGCCGATTCCTCTCGTTATGGCACCGTGGAGCTCAACAATGGCCGGGTGAGCGAGTTCAAGGAGCGCTCATCGGTGCAAACGTCGGCGATGGTCAATGCCGGAATCTATGTGCTCAGCAAGGACATCCTGTCCTTCATGTCGGCCCAATGCTCGATTGAGCGCGACGTGTTTCCGCAACTGGCCGAGCGGGGTTTGCTGTCTGGTCAGGCCATGCATGGCTACTTTATCGATATTGGCATTCCGGAGGATTATGCGCGGGCCGCAACCGAGATCCCGAGGCATTTGATCAGGCCGGCCGTGTTCTTTGACCGCGATGGCGTCCTAAACGAGGACAAGGGCTGGGTTGGGGATCGCGAGCGGTTCGTCTGGCTCGAGGGCTCGAAGCATGCCGTTGGCCTCGTCAATGACGCCGGATACCACGCTTTCGTGGTCACCAATCAGGCAGGAGTGGCGAAGGGGTTCTATGCAGAAGCCGACGTCGAGGCGCTGCATACTTGGATGCGCGGCGAGTTGCTGGAGGCCGGGGCCATGATCGACGACATCAAATACTGTCCGCATCATGTCGATGCTGTGACAGAGCAATATCGGCGTGATTGCAGTATGCGGAAGCCGAAGCCTGGCATGGTAAATGCACTGTGCGAGCGATGGTCGGTCGATCGCTCGGGTAGCTTTCTGATCGGGGACAAGGAGTCGGATTTGGCAGCGGCGGCCGCCGCAGGGATCTCGGGCCGGCTTTACCAAAGCGGGGATTTGAGTAGCCTCATTTCGGCGGAGTTGTTAGAAAAGCGGCCAGCGATCGACTAGTTCCACTTGCCACGAGGTCTGCCGCTCATCTTCAACTTGCCATCGTAAGAACACTTATGTGGCGTTAGGATCTGGAGTTGAACGAGTTAATGGCACCAGCTGAAATGCAGGTTCAAGCAAGCAGCTCGCCGGACGAAGACCGGGAGAAGACCGGCTTGCAGCCGGCGGCTGAGCGAACGACGCCGACAATTCGCGTTAGAGTTGGTCGATTGCCGTCGCTCGATGGCTGGCGTGGCGTCAGCATTCTACTCGTCCTGGCCGGACACATGATTCCGCTCAGTCCGAAATGGCTCAACTTCAATGCAATGGCTGCGGCGGCGGGGCTGAGCATTTTCTTCGTCCTGTCGGGATTTCTTGTCGTTTCGATGCTGATCGAAAACGAATCTCTTTACGCGTTTTTTGTCCGCCGCTTCTTCCGGATTGTGCCGCTGGCCTGGCTTGTCGTCCTCGCAATGTTGCTGGTCGAGCAACCGGCGAGCGATGTGTGGCTCGCGAATTTCTTCTTCTATGCCAACTTCTCCGAAGCCACGCTATTGGAACATGGCAAGCAGCTTTGGAGTCTGTCTGTCGAAGTTCAATTCTATGTCTGGATCGGGGTCGTCGTGGCCCTTTTTGGCCGGCGCGGCTTATTTCTCATTCCCGTTGCTTGTGTGGCGGTGACGATCGCCCGCATTGTCTACGGCATGGAATTCTCGATACTCACCTGGTTTCGCGTGGATGAGATCCTGGCGGGTGGCTCACTGGCGTTGTTCATCCATTACTCGAAATTCGCTGACACGTCGTTGCGATGGCCCAGATTCGCGCCGTACGTGCTGATGCTGTTGCTGCTGGCGACCTGCTTCCATATGTTCGGAGCGCTGCTTTACTTGCGGCCCTACGCCGCCGCGCTGCTGGTCTATTCGACGATCAAGCGCAGGGACGATTGGTTGCAGAACGTTCTAACAGGCCGCGTGCTGCGATATTTCGCCAAGACCTCTTATGCCGTTTACGTCATCCATCCCGTGACACATGCCGGCTGGCTCGGCGAGGGCGACGTCGTCGTTCGTTACGCTAAGCGGATCTTGAGTTTCATCCTGACCTTTTTGTTCGCTCATATCTCAACCAACTACTACGAAAAGTATTGGATCGCCTTGAGCCATCGACTTTCCTCGAATGTCGCTGGAAGTCAGTCCAAACAATCTTCGCTACAGCTTCAGTCCGTCTTGGAAAAATAAGATGGACCTCGCGATCGCCTATCCCAACTGCTTTGTCTGCTCGACTCCCGGCTATTCTGTCGAAGGACCAGAGTGGTTGATCTTGGCGACTTTTCTAGAGAGAGCGGCCGTCGACCAATGGACGCTAGGTAGCGAGTGACAATGGACTTCATCACCCACATTCTCTACTTGGCCCGCGCAAGCCTGGATCTGCCGTTGGGAAGCGTCGCGATTGGAAGTTCGCTGACAGGTGGCGCGTTGTTAAACGTTGCTTTCTTAGGACTCTCAGGGGTCCTCGTTGTGACGAGGCGGGGTTCTCTTTTCCCGTTTCTTGTCTGGTTGCCGTTCTTGACAGTCGCCGGTCTCTCGGTGACCTGGGCGCCGGACAAATCGTCTGCGATCAGACTGTTTGTGCTGCTCGTCACTTACGCCGGTTTTTTTGCAATTCCATTCTTACTGAACGGAAATTCGAGACGAAATGTGAGTTTGCTCAAACCGATAATTTATTCATCGGTCGTGCCTGCCTGTTACGCTGTTGCGGAGTACGTTCTTTTTCCTGAAGCCGATGGGCGCCTTAAGTCGACCTTTGGCCATCCAAATATCTTTGCATTTTATCTTACGATCATTATCGGCGTCATTTTCTTCCTAATGAGATCGACAGTTGCGCAATTCACGCCGCTCTTTAAGAAGATCATGTTTCTTTATTTGGGGTTCCTCTTTGGTTTGGTCTTGTTGACTCAAACCAGAGGGGCGTGGATTGGTATTATAATCATAATTGCAGCATTCGCTTTGTTCGTCGATCGACGCTTCTTGTTCGGGATCGTGTTGCTTCCAGGAGTCTTGTTGGTTCCCGGGGTTGCTGATCGGCTCAGTGACTTGAACAAGGGGACCACCTATTCCGGAGAAATGAGAAGCGCAGACGACACGCTTAACTCTTACGCATGGCGGCAGGTCATGTGGGAAGCCGCGATGCGGGATTCGGAGGATGCTCGAATATTGGGAAAAGGACTCGCGTCTTTCGGACCAAACTCGGTTGTATTCTTTCCCCTGGCAAATCAGGAGCGAAACTACACGAGCAAGGGCGTTGGAGCTCATAGCGTCTTTGTTCAGACCCTTTATGAGACGGGTGTTGTAGGGGTGGCTTGCTTTGCCTTCATGTTCTTAGCGCTAATCGTCCGTGCCTGGCAGTTCCGGTACCTGGATCCGCCCGGAGCAATAGTGATTATCTCCGTAGTTGTGGCTTTCGCAGCGGCAAATGCGTCCGATAACGTCTACGACTACGGATCTGCACACCAGTATTTCTGGGGGTTCATGGGCGTCGTTTTCGCGAAATGGCAGCAGATGGCGGCGGAGGCGCGTTCATCGCGTGCGGATTCGAAGATAACATTTGATGCCATGGACCAGCGCCCGCGGTCTGTGCTTGCGGGGCGTAGGTAAGACGCGTCTGGCGTCAGGAGTTTGCGTTTCGTTGGCCAGACGAAAGAGTATCACACCAGAGCAAGTTGCCATAAATGAGAGCGGATTTGACACTCGATGACGTTCAGCGGCCGCTTTCGGGCCTGGCGGTTGTTCCCAAGAAAGAAGGCCACGCGCGCTGGAAATATATCCCAGCCATCGATGGTCTGAGAGCGTTGGCGATACTTGTGGTCGTTGCCTCACATTTTGGTGGGGAACGCTTCGTGCCTGGCGGGTTCGGGGTCACGCTGTTCTTCTTTATTAGCGGCTATCTCATCACCACGCTACTGATCCAAGAACACGATGAAACCGGCACAGTTTCGATCGGCAAATTCTATGTCCGGCGATTTCTGCGCCTGGGCCCCGCCTTGATTGCCATGATTGCTGGCGTATCGATCGTTTATGCGATGGTGATCGGGCCTATCAGTGTCGGTCAGACCTTCGCAGCGCTGTTTTATGTCGTAAATTATTACTCGATCCTCGGTGGCTATAGTCCCGAGCCCTTGGGTGTCCTCTGGTCTTTGTCGGTCGAAGAGCATTACTATCTGCTCTATCCGCTCTTCTTCTCCCTGTTCTGGACCTACAGGAAAGGCTTCTTCGGAGTGCTCGTCGGACTGTGTGTCGCGGTCCTGCTTTGGCGAATTTACCTCGTTGATGTGTTGCACGTTGGTGAATCGCGGACCTATTACGCTACGGATACTCGTATCGATTCGATCATCTATGGTGCGATCCTGGCCTGTATGCTCGGGATCCGACCTCAGCTAGGGAAATTTCTGGCGAACCCGTGGGTCGTCGGGCTGGCGCTGGTCCTGCTGCTTCTCGGCTTTCTCAATCGAGATCCGGCTTTTCGTGAGACCTGGCGCTACACGGTGCAAGGCATGGCCCTGGTACCGATCTTCTACGTTATAGTTATTGACCGGCGGTACAATTTGATAAGCCGCTTGTTCGAGCTTACGCCGATGATCCTCATCGGACGTTGGAGTTATTCCCTTTATCTTTGGCATTTCCCGATATTGTTTTTCGTTACAAGAGAATTCGGCGCGACGCCACTGGGTTACGGTGTCGGTCTGTTGGCCTTATTCGCCTTCGCCCTAATCTCGTACTATTTCATCGAGCAACGATTTCTCGGATTACGTAGTAAATTCCGCTAGTTTAGCGAACGAACGATTTTTGAGCCGTTGGAACTGTGAACAGGCTCTGCGGTAACTTATGCGTTCGAACGGTCGCGTCGTCGATGAGCCCTGAAATGGTGGAGGAGGAGGTGCTGATGGTCCGGTCAGTATCAGTCTCAACGAGGTGTATTAGAATCTGGGCGGTTCTCGTTGCTTGCCTGTGTTTCATCCCGGAGGGCGGCTCCGCCGAGGGGCCGATTGAAGCTCAGGGTGGCGGATCGGCGAAGCAAACGGAGACAGGTCTTAACCCGGAGCCGGATTATCCCACCTTCAGCAAAGACAGCTTTTGGTACAAGCCAATTCCAAAAAATGTGCCGCTGCATGAAAAGTCCGACGAATTTTCAAAGGAATTCGCCAGGCAGGTGAAGACCTATTACGGGCACATCGCGATCGCGTTCGAGGATTATAGTAGTCCGCTATATGTCGCCAAGCCGGACACGCAAAATGTAACCGTAACGCTATGGGATTGTGCGCGAAGAGGAAAGACGGACCAGAAACTGCAGCGGGATTTTACATCCGTACCGGTTCCGACGTATGCAGAACCGGCCGGCGGCTCGGACTCGGAGATGTCGGTTTACCAACCTTCGACAGATCGTCTTTGGGAGTTCTGGAAAGCGCGCAAAGTTGAAGGGTCTTGGCAAGCCTGCTGGGGAGGGCGGATGTCCGACGTTTCTAAAAATCCCGGCATCTGGCCTTGGCCATACGGAGCGGCGGCCACTGGTCTTCCTTTTGCTGCGGGGCAGCTCCGAGCGTCTGAGCTTGCCCAGGGATCGATCCAGCACGTGATGGGCATTGCGATTGTTAATGAAGAAGAAAAGACTTTTTCTTGGCCCGCCAACCGGACGGATGGTTCAAATTGGGGCAAGGTCGCGCACCCCATTCCGGAAGGATTGCGCCTTCGGCTTGATCCTACGGTGGATGTCGAAAGTCTGAACCTCCATCCGATAGCCAAGGCGATTGCCAAAGCCGCCCAGGTTTATGGCTTCGTCGTGTGGGACCACGCTGGCGCCGTGACGCTAAGGGCCGAAAATCCCAAGCGGTTCACGCAGGCGGGCTTGCCGAATCCCTATCCTGCTTTGTTCGCCGGGACGCGGGGCTATGCCCTCATGAACCGGTTTCCATGGGATAAAATGCAGTTTCTTCCAATGGATTATGGAAAGCCTCAGTGATGAACACGGCCTTTCACCTCTTTCGGCGAACGTAGCACGCCAGCGCGACGCGCCTGTCCAAGGTCCACCCGCGACGCATATTATGTTGCAATGCAAAACGACTGCGCTTACCGTCCAGAATCGTGGTTCCGACTGGTTCCAACGGGTGCATTTAGACGGGCTTGTTGGACAGTGCGCATTGATGACTGAAGTTGCCGCCAACGTCGTTTCTGGGTCCGGTGCGATCCAAAGAGGGGATAGATAGCAGACAGGAACGAAGCGGCTTGGTGCGCGGCAAGTTCGAGTTATTCGTTCTAGTCGCTGAGCAGATGGGATTTCGCGTGCCAGAACGAGATATTCAATAATGTCCAACAAAACTGTGTTGGTTTATCGAAGTCAGATGCTCCCGTGGTCGGAGACATTCATTCGAGATCAAATCCTCGCTCTCGATAATTGGCGCGCCATCCTCGTCGGCCGAGAAGATCTTGATGCGCTGCCGTTACACGATATTTCGGTCGAGTTACTTCCAAAAGACGGCTTCCTTTCGCGGGTGAAGAGCAAGCTCCGGGGGACCGAGGCGTCATTTTCACCAAAAGCCGTGGAGAAACTGCGCTCGGCAAATCCTGCGCTTCTGCATGCGCATTTCGGTCCGGATGGGGTTGATGCATGGCCCCTTGCTCGCGCGCTCGGTCTTCCAATGGTGGTCACCCTTCACGGCTACGACATCACTATTCACAGGGATTGGTGGGAGAAGGGGAACGGCGGCAGGCAGATGGTGCATTACCCGCAGCAACTCCTCGATTTGGCAAAGCGTAATGAGGTCAGTTTCATCGCGGTCTCCCAGGCGATTCGGAATCGAGCGATTGAGTATGGCATTGCCGGCAACAAGATTGCGGTAAAATACATCGGCGTAAGTCCAGCGAGATTTTTGCCGGGAGATACCCTGATTTCGAAGCGTCCTCGCCGAGTTGTCTTCGTCGGACGGTTGGTCGAAAAGAAAGGCTGCCAGTACCTCATTCAAGCGATGGCGGAGGTCCAGAAACAAATCTCTGATGCTGAAATTCTGATCATTGGAGATGGGCCGCTCCGCCATGAGCTGGAAAATATGGCTTCGCAGTTGGCGGTGAAGGTGACTTTTGGAGGCGCTCTTCCTGCTGCCGGCGTCATGCAGGCGTTGAATTCTTCCCGCTTGCTCTGTTTGCCCAGCGTCGTCGCCGCAAACGGCGATGCTGAAGGATTTGGGTTGGTCCTTCTCGAGGCTCAGGCCTGCGGCATCCCAGTCGTCACATCGGCGCTCGGTGGTGCCGCAGAAGGAATTAGCGAAGGCGTCACTGGCTTGTCGTTTCGGGAACGCGATGTCGAGATGCTGGCTAAAATTCTCGTCGAGACGCTGGCGGACAACGCAAGACTATCCGAAATGGCGCGTCATTGCCGCGAATTCGTTTCGTCAAAGTTTGATATCGCGAAATGCACGCATGATCTTGAGGCCGAGTACGATCGGCTGTCCAGTCATCGAGCCATGCAAATGGAAGTAGCATGACTAGCTCCCCGAATCTCCAACCTGCGATCGGCCGGCTACCGATCGTCGGGCCGATCGCCAAGCAGGTCTATAGAAGCCTGAAAGGTCGTTCGCCATCTTCTTCTTCATCGTCTTATCGCGGAGCGCGCTCGGCAGGTTTTGAATCGGAGCGCGGACCAGCCGAAGTCCCGGCGAATGTCAAGGTCGCCGTCGTTGGCTCGTTCACCGATGCCGATCTTCCGGCGGACCTGTCGTCGTTCGTCAAAAACGGCGTTTGCATCGATTGGCGCAATAACACACCGATGGAGATGGATGCCTACAGTCTCTATCTCGGGCTCAAGGCATCGGAGGAATTGCTCGGAAGATCGATGAGAACAGAGCGCCAGACCCTTGTCGAGGCGGTTTTGCAACGCATGAATGCTTGCGGAGGTTTTTGGATTCACGGCGCTTGGAGCGGCTCACAAAGAGAAATCCACATGCGGTTCACCGCGGCGGCCATTCGCCTCATGATCGAGGCGCATCTGGATGGTTTTGACATTTCCGTGCCGCAGATCGCGTCGGCGCTGAAACGGCACCTCGAATTTGCAGAGCAACTACCGGGCGGACTTTGGTTCTTGCATGACTCGTTTGAGGTGGCGGGAACTGATCTTGTGCATCCGTTTCATCCGATAAAGAACACCGCGTTCGGCTCCGCTGTCGAAAATTGCGTGGTACTCAACACGCATCTGGATACGCTTGTGACCATCATGCATGCGTTGCGCAGGGTTAATTTCATCGACCCGGACAAACAATTCTTCCTTGACCAGCTTGATGCTGGTGTTTCGGCCTTAAGGGCGGTTTTGCGACCAGCGACGGGGTTATCCTGGAGGCTTTTCGATCAGGTCGATTGCGTCGCCAGGCATAGACTGTTTTCGACCTTTCGTTCGAGAACCTTCGTCAATAGGGCCCTCAGAAGACTCTTAATCGATATCTATTTTCCTCTACGTCAACGAATTAGATCATTGATGCCCGCCTTCGTGTTCAAAGACGGCTACATCGAGCGTGATATCTCCCTTGTGGGAATTGGTTTCGAATACCACCTCGTGAATATTTCCGATCTGAGCCGCTTTGTCGCCGAGGCCGTGCAGTCTGGATTTGTACAAGACACAAAGCTTATCGACGACTGTGGAAGCCTGATCGACCAAGGATTGGAATACTGTGTTCGTGGCAGTTATTGGCATTATCTAATGGCAAAAACCACGGAGAATACGAGGTCGATCTTGCTCTGTGAAACCATCATTGCGCGGTTGGCGTGCCGCGAGCAGCCGGTTCCTCAGCATTGGGTGCGAGCCTACTGCGACATACGGCGAGCACTCCCGCCCTCTCCAGCGTTGCTCGGCTACGATCCCGTCATCTGTACCAAGGGCCGAGCGGAGAAACAGACGGCGACGGCAGACGTTGTAACGATGTTCAATGGCGTGCAGTTAACCGCCGACTACGAGACGGGGGTTTTTTCGTTCCAATGATGTGCCAGCCAGCCCTTGGATGCGAGATCGTTATCTCGAGAGATATGGGAGGCGCTCCAGGCGATCGCCTCACGGGCATCGAATGACGTTGACCGGACGCATCGCTCATGGCCTTTCGTGGAGCCTCGCTTCACGGATCTTTACGCAGGGCTTCCAGTTCATTTTCGGAATCGTTCTCGCGCGTCTTCTAACGCCCGAGGACTTCGGCGTCGTCGGAATGCTGTTTGTGATTACCGGATTTGCGCTTGCTTTCAGCGACGCCGGCTTGAGTTCGTCGCTGATCTATGACCAGAGCGCAACCGAAGCGCACTTTTCGACCGTGTTCTGGCTGCAGGTTCTGCTGGGCGTTTTTTTGACGGGCGTCTTCTTCGTAGGCGGTGCGGTTATCGCCAGGTTTTACGATTTGCCGGTGCTCGATCCCCTGACGAAACTGATCTCGCTTATCTTTGTGGTTCAGTCGCTCGGCCAAACGCATGCGGCGATGCTTTCGAAGCAACTTCGATTCAAGGAGTTGGCTGTTGTTAGCGTGGGAGCAACCGCGGCATCTGGCCTCGTTGCTGTGATCTTGGCCTGGCGACAATACGGTGTTTGGTCTCTTGCCTGGCAGCAGCTCCTTGCCGCAGCGATGACAACAGCGTTGCTCTGGACGATGTCCAAGTGGCGCCCGAGCTTCACTTTCGACCCTGGAGCGGCGAAGGGGCATGGGCGATACGGCCTCTACCTCATGGGTCACACATCAATCAATTATTGGTTGAGAAACGGCGACAAGATCGCGATCGGCAAGATCGTCGGCGCGCATGACCTAGGCATCTATACTCGCGCCTATTCGTTGATGTTGCTGCCGCTAAACAATATCGGCGCTGTGCTCGGTCAGGTCATGTTTCCTGCACTGTCGCAACTTCAGAACAATTTACCTCAATTCAGGGCCGTTTACCGCCGGGCGCTACTCGCCGTCGCATTTGTTATGTTCCCTTTGATGGCTGGTCTCGCCGCGCTTTGTGAGCCGTTTGTCCTTTTTCTGCTCGGGCCGCGCTGGGCTGAGGTTGTTCCTGTTCTTCAGATATTAAGTCTGGTCGGCCTGCTTCAATCAATCGTCTTTCCCGTCGGCTGGATATTCACGGCTCTTGGCAAGACGAAAGAGCAATTCAAGCTCAGCATCATTCTCGGTGTATTTTTCGTTGTGGCGGTTGCGGTCGGTGTCCAATTCGGCATCATAGGGGTTGCCTGGGCCTACGCCGCTTGGACCTTGCTGTCTGCTTATCTCAACTTGCTGATAGCTGGCCGCTTCATCGACTTTCCAGTATGGCAGGTTGTAAGATCGGTTGCGAGAAGCTTTGTGCTGTCGATAGTGATGGCCGGAACAGTCTTCGCTTTGGATAGAATGGTATTTCACGAATATTATCCGTGGGCGAGGCTGATAATCGGTTTTGTGATTGGTTGTGCGGTCTATTTCGGCATCTGCTTTGTTGCGAACGATTCCATGCTCATCCAAGCGATTGGTGCTGGCAAGTCGCGGCTGCAATCCGTTCGAAGAGGCCGAGTCATGCAATGAACGATTTGGAGCGTGCCAACCGGTATCACCAGAGATGCGGACATTCTTGCTGCTTCACAGGCAGCGGTGTATTGCCGCAAAGTGAACGTAAGTCTGCCATACAACATTTGAGTATATTAACTGCGCGGTCCGAGCTCATCCGATGACTAACGAAGTTGTCAGCATTTACATTCCGACCTGCAACCGCAGATCGCTCCTCGAGCGGGCGGTCAAGTCAGTTTTGGATCAGACTTATCCGAAGATCGAGGTCATTGTTGCCAACGATGCTTCGTCAGACGGTACGCGAGAATTTCTCGACGAATGGGCTCGAGGCGAGCCTCGTTTGATTCCGATTCATCACGAGACGAGACGCGGCGCGCCGGCCGCGCGAAATAACGCCATCAGGGCCGCCACTGGATTTTTCATAACTGGCCTTGATGATGATGATGAATTCCTTCCGGATCGGATCGAGCGCTTTGTCGAGGCTTGGGACACGTCCCGCATGACCGATCCATCGAGGTCCTGCATCTTCACCGACAGCTTGATGTTCGACGGATTCAGGTCGAAGATCACGACAGATCGAAAAGACTGCGTCTCCTATCTGGATTTGTTCGTACACAATTTTGTTGGAAACCAGGTCTTCTGCCCTCGCGATTACCTGCTTTCGGTTGGCGGGTTTGATGAGCAGCTTCCCGCATGGCAGGATCTTGACTTGTTCATACGCCTGTTGCGGCAGCATGGACACGCGACCCGGATCAGCGCGGCGAACTACGTTTGTCACATCGAGCCAAGCCGCGAGCGCATATCGAAAAACGCCACTAACCGCTATTTCGCTTTCGAAAGGATCGTCGCAAAATATCCAGTTCTCACAGCAGATTTGCGACACGCGCTCTTCTTGCAAATATTTGCGGGCTACGGAACCACACCGGCGATTGCTGACTGGCGGCGGCTGCTGAGGGAACGTGCCCACGCCCGACATCTAATCAGGTTGTTCAGGATTGGGGCGAGAAACAGCTTGCGGAATCGTCTTTCGATTCTCAGGCGGTGAGTATAGGTACCGTTCGCAGTAACTTCTTCAAACTTGCCGTAAATTTCGTCCAGCATGAGGCCTGACGGTGACAGCGAGCACGGTCGACCTGATGACAGCGCCGCCGGCTCTTGATCGCTTGCTAATCATCAGCGCGAATTATTGAGGCAGCAACGTGTCAGGTTTCTGAGTTATAACTCTATGGATATGAATAACATAGCCCTTGCTACTTGGATCGGAAGCTACGCTAATACGAGCTCGTTGAATCGCGCGGTAGCGGATGCAGTTTGTGCTATCGCTTCAGCTAGCATCGACATTTCGGAGTTGATTGGACGCGGCGCACTTAGCTCTAGCGGGGGTATCAGCAATAGTAGAAAGAGTTTGAACACTGACGGAGATGAGCAGCAAGTCTTAGATATTCAGGCGGATTGTAGAATCCGCCTAGCATTGAACTCAGTCGCGTGTGCCGCCATAATTTCTGAAGAAATGGAAGAGGCTGAGCTGAGAGATAGCTCGGCTCTTATTACAGTTGCCTACGATCCTCTTGATGGATCATCGAATATCGAAACCAATGTAAGCGTAGGGACCATTTTCTCTGTATTCCCGCACTCGGCAAAGGGTGCAGTATTCGATTGTCAAGGATCGGAGCAGCTCGCCGCCGGCTTCGTGTTGTACGGCCCACAGACGACGCTCGTTTTAACTTTCGGAAGTGGCGTTGAGGTATTTACGCTGGATCGCTCGAACCGAACTTATTTACTTACCCGCAGCGGCATTAGCATACCCGCGGATTGTGCGGAGTTTGCGATCAACGCATCAAACAGGAGACATTGGGAACCAGCAGTCCGCACGTATATCGACGAGTGCTTGTTCGGTAGCGAGGGGCCACGGGGTAAAGATTTCAATATGCGTTGGATCGCTTCATTGGTCGCAGAGGCATATCGGGTTCTTATGCGTGGGGGCGTCTTCCTATATCCTCGCGACATGCGTAGTAAGTATCGTGAAGGACGCCTCCGTCTTTTGTATGAAGCGCATCCTATATCGATGATTATGGAGCAAGCTGGAGGTGCAGCGTCGACTGGAAGGACCAGAGTACTAGATCTCTCTGCAACTTCGCTTCATCAACGAGTGCCCTTGATAATGGGATCAGCCAACGAAGTAAGCCGAATAGTCCTGCTGCACGAGGGGACTATGCTTGGAGCACAGTAGACCTCTACGTAAGACCATGTGGTCCCTAAACGGGCCATATTTGCAGGCGAGCTGTCAAAGTCAGAAGTAGCCGATATCTCTAAAAGAGTACTTCCCGCAGCTCGTCACCCAGCTTTGGTAACCGCAAAATTTGAGCGATTCGGTTTTGATACCTCATGGGCTGCGAGTATTTCATCGTCGCTAAGCTTGAGGATCTGGTCAATCTCTACCGTCTCGAGCCAATCAGCCGGCGGTCGAGATCGAGGCCTTCAATGTCGAAAAGCTTCTGTGCAAGCAACATGCAATTGTGCCATTCGGCACGCTCGGCAAGCTTATATCCGGGATACCCACACTGCCTCGTGCCTTGATCTGCGAATCCAAATTGTTAGTCTAAACCGTTGATGCAAGGCGCTAGCCTCCGGATCCATCGAGAGTGCCCAGCTGCGGAAGCCGAGTGGGCGGGCCTCAACGCGGATTAATGATGTGGCCACGCGCGCTGCTGTTACGTCTGGCAACACTTTCCGAGAGCATAAGAGATTTCAATTCCTGGGGGCGGCGCTGTCGATCCGCTTTCCGGATCGATCTCAAGGAAACGCCGCAGCCGTACCGCTCCGAAGTAACCTCGACGTTGAGCAGTGCCCAGTTGGTTGCCCAGCGGCCTCATCCTGAGACCGCGATTCTCCCGCCGGATATGTTTGCAGGGTTCTGGCCATCTCCCAAGCCAATGACCTGCTCGGCGGCAAAGGGTTTAAGCTAAAATTAACCATATTTTAGGCTTTTCCGGGCTAAGCGGGTCTGTGTCTCGTGAGCGCTGAGCCAAGACCCCATGACCAAACGGGTTATTTATATTTCAGCCCTAATGTTACTTTGCGGATGCACCGATGCCCGCCTTAACAATTACGGTAACACCTCCCATCTCTACGCTTGGGACGGTCTCGGCGTCGATCCCAACCGGCCGGCGCAAATGACAAGGTCCATCAGGGCCAAGCCCGTTGTTAGAACGGCCGATGACAATGGCCGGAAGAAGGAAGCCGAACTGGCAAGGCTCAAGAAGTTCTCGCCGGAATGGTGGTCGTTGCACGACCAGATCGAGGCTGCCATCGATGCCCGACTCGCGAAAATCATGGTGATCTGCCGCGGCTGTTTGCCGGCCCGGACGGATGACCAGCCGACAGGCTCGATCAACTAGGCTTTAGGATATGGCAACGCCGTTAATTGCGGTGGGGCTTTCGCCGATGCGTCTTCTGGGGGAATAGAGGGCAATTAAGCTCCAAGCGTCACTGGGCGGATGGCACGCCCAACAGTGTTGGTGTCGAATTCGAGGCGGCCGTCTTCGAGGAAACGGCAGAGGGCGTCCCAGCGGGTGAGGCATAACGGATAGCGTCGGCCAGCTGCCGCGGGGCGGGATCTGACGGAGCCGCTGCTCGAACCAGGTCCTCATCGTCGCGCCAACCACTGGCAAAGAGCTGGCTTGCCACGTGCTCTGCCGCTCGGCAGCGGTCTGGCCGCGGATGGTGGTCTCGATCGCGTAGAACTCGGCGATGCGGTGCAGGGCTTCTGCGGCCACGGGCGAGCCAGTGGCCTGCTGCACATCATAAAACTTCCTTCGCGGATGCGCCCAACAGGCCGCCAGTCGGATGGCGCCGCCGTCGCCGAAGGGCTTCAGCGGAATGCCCTCCGCCTCGCAATACTGCCGTTGGTTCAGGTCGCTACGCTTCCACGCCTTGTGGGCTTCTGCCGTCGTGTCATCGATTTGGGGGCCGAAATTTGCAAAAAAATTCCCTGAGAAACCCCCTGTTAGCAGGGAACCGCCGCGAGCGAGCGGGAAGTCGTTAGTAAATTGTTATCCCTAATAAAGCAGGCTAGGTTTTGGAGCGCGCCTCTTCGTTAGTGCTTCCTCGCGGGTAAATAAGATGTTCCAGCTCTTCCTTCGCGCCAGGGCGGACAAGTTTTTCCGCACCCGATCAGGCCACCGTGATAGCGACACTGACCGTGCGAGGATTGCGTCCATCGCGCAGTCGATCGAAGGTGCAATATCAGCCGCCGAAGCTGAATGGGCGGGCCTCAACGCTCGCATTAATGATGTGCTGGCGCGCGCTGCCGTCACCTCCGGCAATGGCGATGACGATTATCTGACCCGGGACGCTGTCGAGAAGCACCACCAACAGCTCTTCGATGCGGAGATCGTAAACGGCCAGCAACGATTGGCGACGCTTGCCGAGAACATAAAGCATTTCAAATTCCTGCGCGCAGTACTGTCGACGCGCTTTCCCGATTTCAAGGAGGGCGGGACCGCGGCAACGCAGCCTCATTGAACGCCTGTTTTCCGTCCCCGCAAATCTGGCTTGAGCCAGCTCGCACCAACCGCATGCTAGGCCGCGCCCTCTCACGGGGCACAGTAGGTCGATCGGATGAAGCAAGTGTTCCTCGCCCTTATCGCCATGGTTTCGGCGGTCCTCTGCGGCGGGCCCAGTTTCGGTCAGGCGATGGAGGCCGACCCCGCCACACAATGGGAAATGACCCGCGAACAATGGATCGCCCACGTGAAGGAATCTCGTCGGAAGGCGCAGGAGGCCGCGGCGGAGCGAAGGAGAAACTTTGTCCCCGAGCTGCCTTCGCGAGCCGAGGAGGAGCGCCGGGCCTCCGATCGGGTGCTAACCGATGACAGCCTTCAACGAGGCGATATCGTCTCGACCGATAGGGGCCTGTTCATTTTCAAAGGCCAGCCCGATCGCGAGCGTCGCAGCGACGATTTCGTCCCGCTGTCGCGCTGACCAAGTACCCGAAGGTTCGTACGAGCGGCCTAATTCGTTCGTCCAAGCGGAACGTTGGTCCGGTTGCTATTCAGATAAGGCTGCGATGATACGGCGGGCGGCACGCCCTGACCGATCGGGTTGACGAATGGATTGCTGCTCGGCTGTGTCGCCACAGCATTGCGCGATCCCGCCACACCATGTCGGCGGGAGTTGTTCGATCCGTATTGTTGGGCCATTGCCGCGTTCTGGAGCAATAGCCCCACAAGCAAAGCTCTAAGCAGGATCATGGGCGCCTCAACTCAAAATGTCTTAGATGGAAGCCTACCGCTCTCAGCTCGAAGGTTCCGAATCTTTCCGGATGCCACTCGTTGAAATTAGGTTCTGCGGGCGCTGCTCGCTACTCCTGAACGGACAAGACTATTCGCCGAGCGTGAGGCAAGTTCTTATTTGCTGAAGGACAGAACGCCCGCCTTCGCGATTCTGGCGGCGATCAAGCCAATGAATCCGCCGGCGAGCTTGGTCGTCGCATCGATAAGCCGGGCATGGCGGTCGGGAGTGAGCAGTTGCAGCAGCTCCAGGGAGATAGCGCTGGCCAGCAAGAGCGTCGTCACCGCGACAAAATGGCGCGGGTAAGCCGATCCGAACAGGAATGCGAGGACAAAAAATCCTCCCAGATGTTCCAGCGTCTGATCGGTCAATTCGGGTCGCAAACCGATTGGGGACAGCGTCGCAAAGGTGATAAAGGCCAGCGTTAGCCAGGCGGCGATGGCAAAATACCGATGGGACATCGGGATTTGATAGCGTGGTTTCGCGGAGCTTGGAAGCAATGGCCGCGGCAATCTGTTGTTATGGTTCATCGCTCCATTAAAGCGTCCTGCCCATGGAGTGAGCAGCCACTCCAAATGTCCAAAGCAATAGGCGGTTCTTCAGCAGGTATTCCTTTACGGCCCGAATCTGGCAAAACGTTCCTGGGGCAGTTCCATCGTGTGGAAGCGGGCGGGCTAGATCATGCAGACGTTGTTGAGTGGCGGCAGGGCTTGGGTCGTGACCGGGGCGCTGGCCCTGTTCATGATGATCAATTTCTTCGACAAGATTGTGCTCGGCCTTGTTGCCGTGCCGATGATGGACGAGTTGAAGCTCACGCCCGAGCAATATGGTCTGATGGCCGGCAGCTTCTATTGGCTGTTCGCGATCGGGGGAATCGCCGGGGGTTTTCTGGCCAATCGCTTTTCGGCCAAATGGCTGCTTTTTGTGATGGCGCTGCTCTGGTCGGCCTGCTTGCTTCCCGTCTTCTACTCCAGCCTGGTGGTGACCATCATCCTCTGCCGCGTCCTGCTTGGGTTGACGGAAGGGCCAGCCTGGCCGGTGGCCGTTCATGCGCTCTATAAATGGTTTCCCGATGAAAGGCGCAATCTGCCCGTTGCCATCCTGGGGCAGGGATCGGCGCTCGGACTGATGGTCGCCGGGCTCGCATTACCGCCGATCACCCTACATTGGGGCTGGCGGGCGAATTTTGTCGTGCTGGCAGCCATCGGTCTGATCTGGGCTGCCCTATGGGCCGTCTTGGCGAAGGAAGGACCGCTCGGTCCTGATAGCCGCGAGGGGATGCCGGCGGCCAGTCGCGTTTCGTATCGAGCGCTGTTGCTGGACCGCAGCGTTCTCGGCTGCTTTGTCACCCATTTCTTTGGTTATTGGAGTCTCGCGCTGGGGCTTACCTGGTTGCCGGCCTATTTCCAGCGCGGCCTCGGCTATGACGGTGTTGTCTCAGGGCGAATTTATTCGCTGGTGGTGCTTTTCACGATTCCGCTCAGCATCGCCATGGCCGGGTATTCGCAGTTCATGCTGAAGAGAGGCGCAAGCTCGAAGGTCGCTCGCGGCCGCTATCTGTCATGTTCTTTGCTGATAGGCGGCGCGCTATTCGCTCTGGTTCTCGTGACCGGCCTTCCGGATTGGGGCAAAATTGGCATTCTCGCGCTGGGTGTCGGATTGACGCCGGTGGTCTATTCGCTGGGCTCCGCCATTCTGGCGGAAGTCGTTCCGCTCTCGAGACGCGGCGCCGTGTTAGCAATCAACAATTCGGTTGCCGCCATGGCCGGCGTTTTCGCGCCTGCCCTCACCGGCAAGTTCGTGCAGGATATGCCGGGCGCGACCGGTTATGAGATGGGATTTGCGCTCTGCGGAGGCCTGATGATGCTGGGCGGCATATTGGGTTTGTGGCTAATCGATCCAGCACGATCACAACGTTGGCTGCCGGCTGACGAGATTGAGATGGGGATGCCCGCCGCGCGTTGATCGCTGGGTAAGGCCGTCGACTACTGCAGCGCGGACGGGGTGAAGTCTGCTTCAGTCCAGCCGAGCCAATTCCGGATCGCGCCCTTCGAAAAGATTGATGAGCGGCGGCCCGTGATATTGTCCAGGCAAGTCGCGCGGATGAATGAATTCATCGCGGAACCAGGGAAAACTTTTTGGATCGAAATTCTCGACGATCCAATCGATCAGCCGCCTGACGCGGGGTAGGCGTGCCGCGTCGGGGTGATAGGTCAGCCAGATATCGAAGGGAAACACCGTACCCTCAATATCCAGCGGAACCATCCGCGGGCCCATGGCGTGAACATAGGTGGGCGACCAGCCGATCCCTGCACCCTTGATGATGGCCCAAAGTAAGGCGGTGCTGTTGTTGGTGCTGAACTTCACCAATTCGGCCGGCGGCGTGCCGGGAAATAGCTGCTCGAAAAATTGGTAGCTCTGTGTCTGATCGGCAAATTGCACGGCGAGCCGGTGGTTGCGAATATCATCGATCGTCTTCGGCGTCCCGTAAACGTCCAGGTAGGAAGGAGCCGCGGCCGGCATGGAATGAATGCGTCCCAGTCGGACCATCTTCACATCGGGGTTAGTCGGCCGGGTCAGCTGGATGGCGACATCTGCCTCCAGCCGCAGCACATCCGCCGAGCGCATCGCGCAAGCGAGGTCAACGACCAGTTTCGGGTAGGCGCGCTGAAACTCCACGAGACGCGGTCCAAGCCAGAACGTTCCAAAGGCTTCGGTAACGGCCAAACGCACCTCGCCATTCATCTCGGGCAAGGTGCGGTCGCGTGCACGGACAAGGCCGAAAGCGGCTTCTTCCATCTTTTTGGCAGCGAGAAAGATCTCAGCGCCCTCAGCGGTCGTGCGAATCCCGTCGACGTGCCGGGTGACCAGAATCATGCCGAGAGAGCGTTCAAGATCTTCGATTTTTCGACGCAGCGCGTTGGGAGAAAGGCCGAGACGTTCCGCCGCTGAGCGGAAGCTGCCGTAGCGGACGAGTTCCAGAAAGGTGCGAACGGCTTCCCAATCGGGGGCAACGGGTCCCGCGCCTAAATGCGCATCTTGTGGACCACCCCTGTTCACAATCGTATGCATACGGTCTCCCACCCGTCGCATAATTTCGCAAAGAACCATTGGTTTGGCAACGGGAGTGGGAAATGACGCTTCATGACCGGGTAACTACGAGGGCGGCGGCGGTGTTACTTCAGCCGCAACGACCCGCCAAGCGGAGGCTGGACGCCCCGGGTTTGACCAGATTGTCACAACGCCTTGTTGTGTTTAGTGCATCCACCCACGATATCGAGAGCCTGGTTCCCCGTGCCCGCCTGGAGATGGGTGGCGGAGCAGCCAATGACGTGGTTTTGCGGATCGCGCGCTACAATCCCGACTCGATCTGGGGAATTGCGCGCCGCGACCGTTACCTGGCCGGCGATACCGCCGCCGAGGGTTATCTGGCTTTCCTCTTGCTCAACGAGGAAGGCGCTGAACGGCTGATGAGCGGGCAACTCGATGCGACCAATCCGCCCTTGAATCTGCTGGTTCGGCAAAACGAAAAGCCAGCGGTTATCTATGTGTGGGGCGTGTACGCCCACGGCGCCATCGCCGGCGGCGTTCCTCTGGCGCTGGAAAAGGTCTGGTCGCCGAATTATCGCCAGGCGCCCTTGTTTGCGCGGGCGGCCACACCGGAAGGCTTCCGCATGCTGGAAGGTCTCGGCTTTCGGCGCGGGGCTCGTTTCAAAGGCAAGCTCGCGGCCCACCTGCACATGTTTCCGCGCGGCAAGTCGATCAAATCGTTGCGCGAGATTTACGACACTTATCTCGGCGGTGAAGACGAAGACAGTGACGAGGTCTCGATCACCGTGGTGCGATCGATCGAGGAATTCATGAAGGTGGTGTCGATACGCGCGGCCACGTTCGTCGCCGAACAGGACTGCCCTTATGAGGAAGAGTTCGACGGCAACGATTTCTCCGCCAGCCACCTCCTGAATTATGTTGGTAACGAGCCTGCCGGCTGCCTGAGAGTTCGTTATTTCGCCGATTTCGCAAAATTGGAGCGATTGGCGGTCCGCCACGAATTCCGCAATCGCAAGCTTGGCACCAAGCTGATGCAGGCGGGCGTCGAACTCTGCCGGATGAAGGGTTATCGCAGGATCTATGGCCGCGCACAGAAAGATCTGCTGGGCTATTACGTCAACATGGGCTGGAAACCGCTTGAAGGCCGACCGGAATTTTACTTTTCCGATCACGCTTACATCGAGATCGTCTTCGATGCGAAGCCAGATCCGAGAGCGGTGAGGCTGGGCGTCGATCCCTATGTGCTGATGCGTCCGGAGGGACGGTGGGATCGGCCGGGAATCCTCGACCAGTCGGCACTGCGCCAAACTGCGAATCCGAAGGCCCGAAAGAAGCGGTCATGAAGAACGTCGTCAATCTGCGGTCCTACGCTAACAGATCCGCCGTTCCCACGCTGGTGCTGCTGGATCTGCAACAGGAATATACGGCCGCGCCGCGGCTGTTTGCGCTGGCCGGCATCGAGACGGCGCTGGACAATTGCCGGAGCGCGCTGGCGTACGCGCGGCGGGTGGGCTTGCCAGTGGCATTTCTTCGCATGGTCGGGCGGTCACCATTCTTCAATCCGGCATTGCCTTACTCAAGATGGATTCCGGGCTTTGAGCCGGTCGGCTCCGACATGGTGTTCGAACGCACCAAACCGTCCTGCTACGCCAGCCGGGAATTCGCCCATGCGATGACCGAGGTCGGAGGCTATTTTGTGCTGGCGGGCTTTTCGGGAGAGGGCGCCTGCCTGGCGACCGCGATGGAGGCCTTCCACCGGGACCATCGGATGACGTTTCTTGCCGATGCCTCCGCAAGCCATGCGCTAGATGACGTGAAGGCCGATGCTGTTCACAAGACCGTCCAGCAGTTGATTGGCCTGTTCGGCGAAGTGACGACGACGGAGCAGTGGATAGCGGAGCAGTCATGGGCGCGGCCGGCCCGTTCCGTTGACCATTTACTCTCAAAATAAAAGAGGCGGCCTCAAGGCCGCCTCTTCTGGCAATTGAGAGTAGCCGGTGATTACGCTGCCAGCGGCGAGGTATCCTTCTCCAGCATTTGGATGATTTGCTCGCGCTGATGGCGGGACGAACCGAGCAGTTCGGCGTTCGATCGCGCGCGCTTGTAGTACAGATGGTTCGGCATCTGCCAGGTAAAGCCGATCGCGCCGAACACCTGGATGTTGCGGAAAGTAGTGTCGCGATAGGCTTCGCTGGCATAGCTTTGGGCCATCGCACAGGCAATCGCCGCCTTCGGATCATTTTCCGTCAATGCCCAGGCGGCGTAGTGGACGCCTGCGGTGGCACACTCGCTCATGCCCTTCAGCTCGGCCAGCTGATGCTTCAATGCCTGGAACGAGCCGATCGGACGTCCGAAGGCAACCCGTTCCTTGGCGTAGTCGACCGCATCGCCCAGCGCCTTTTCGATGCCCGCGGCGCTTTCTGCGGCGAGAACGAGATAGAGCCGATTGCGGATCCAGACCCAGGTGTCGGCTTTGCTCTCGGGAAGCAGTTCAGCTGGCGCCTTGTCAAACCGGACGTTGGCAACCTGCCGGGTGATGTCCCGCCACTTCAGGAGCTCAACCGTCACGCCCTTGGCCTTGCGGTCGACAACAAAGAACTTCTTGCCGGCGTTGGTGTTGGCCATGACGACAATCTTGTCCGCAGAGGGGGCATCGACCACATAGGATTTACTGCCCGAGATCTGCCAGCTGCCGCCGCTCTCAGTCGCGGTAGCGTCTGATTTTTCGCCATCGATGTTGCCGTCGGCATCGGAAACGGCCAGCGCCAGTTTGAGCTGGCCGGCGGCAACCGAGCCGAGCAGGTCAGTCTTCTGCTTTTCGCTGCCAGCCTTCTCAATCGCCCAGGCTCCGGCGAGTGTGCCGAACAGTGGCGCCGATGCCAGGTAACGGCCGGTTTCGCCGATGATCATGGCAAGATCGATATAGCTCATGCCGAGCCCGCCATAGGTCTCGGGGATGACGATTCCGGGCCAACCCAGTTCGACGATCTTCGGCCACATCTCGTCATAGCCTGCCTGCTCGACGGTAGCGCCGGGCACCAGCAATTTCGAGAAATTAACTTCCTTGGAAAGGAAGTTCTTGGCGACGTCGCGCAGCGCCTCGTGTTCTTCGCTCAAGGTGAAATTCATGGTTGTTTTCCTTCCTTAGCCGGCGGCCTTGAGCTGCGGGCGTGCAACTTCCTTGTAGGGAACACCGGCGGTCGGATCGAGGTCGCGCGGCAGCCCGAGCACACGTTCGGCAACACTATTCTTGAGGATCTCCTGGGTGCCGACGCCGAGCGTTGCCGCCACACCGAACCAGTAGGAATAATCCCAATTGGCGAACAGTCCGTAATCCTTGTCGGGCAGCGGAAGAACTTCCGGCTGCTCGATCATGCCGGCAG
>Ga0207654_10000220_pt1 | contig 35035 bp, 42 predicted proteins | sample KBSC64metaG_FD_184355 | JGI IMG/M metagenome (GOLD analysis project Ga0207654, IMG submission 184355) | Corn rhizosphere microbial communities from Kellogg Biological Station, Michigan, USA - KBS C6-4 metaG (SPAdes) (version 2) | ecosystem: Host-associated > Plants > Roots > Rhizosphere > Soil...
CTAGCAGCTGCTCGCCGTCGCCGCGGCGGATGCGGACTGCGAGCATCGTGCCAATGGCGATGATCGACAGCACGCAGATCACCAGCGCGATCCACATCACGTAGCCGAGGATCGTTGTCACGCCGGCCGAGCCGGGAGGCGTGCCGCCACCCGCCTGGCCTGTGCCGTTCGTCAGCACCGGTGAGGGCAGGTAGACCCACATCGTGCCGAGACTCCCGACCGCTTGCCCGAACCCCTGCAGAGCCTGGTTCGTCAGCTCCTGCAGGGTGTTGTTGGCCGCCGCGGACACGACACCGCTAACGCCGTCTGAAACGCACTGGCCAGCGTGGGTAGCGAAGTAGATCGGGTCCGAGCAATCGCCAGCGGCCATTTCACACCCCCGCCCAGGGTGTGTAGCCGCCAAGGCTCTCAAGCGGGCTCGGCGCGAACGGCGGGCCGTTCTTGTCGATGACCACCTTCCAGTCGCCGTGTTCCCAACGGAGGACCGTTGGGAAGCTGACGAGCTGGCTACCTGACGACGTGATCTGCCACGCGACGTCGACCGTCGCCTCGCTGGCGCTGTAGGCATTGATCTTGAAGCCAGCCACCTGCAGGCGATCACTCGAGGCCTCTCCGGGGCTCGGCGTCGCTTGAAGCTGGTCACGCACGGGCCCGTCCGCAAGGAGCTCGTAGAGCCGAGGGACGTTGCGCGCGTCGGAGGCAACTGCGATGTATCCGACCGCGGCGTACAGGGCGCCTTCGGCAGTGTGGGCGTAGCAGCTGCGCACACCGTCATCCACCCGGCCCGGGCCCGCGCCCTTCGGGTCCGTGGGGGCAGCGACGGTGCCGACCAGTTCCCACTTCGTGTCGGGCGCGCCCGACAGGCTGCTCTCCTTCTCAAAGCCCGGCAGGCCGCACACGCTCTTGTCGTCACCGGACGCGACAGGGCCGCTCGGTGAGGACGTCGGCTTGGCGACCGGATCGTGCGGCGCGGTGAGCGAGGTCACCAGCACGATCACGCCGGCAAGGAGGATCACCCCAATTACGATCGCCGCGGCGATGAAGCCGCGGCTCGTGAAGGGGTTACTCGGCTGTGTGCTGTCGTCCGACACGATCCACTCCCCTGCTAGCTCAGCTGCCGGAAATGAAGCCGACGATCGACGCGGCGGCGCCGATCAGGATGCAGCCGAGGCCGACGTACAAGAGCCCGCCGAGCTCGCCGGCGGCTTCACCCCGGCGGACGTTGATCGCGAGCTTGCCGCCGATGATGATGACGCCGAGGACGGCGACGATCAGGCCAACCCACTTCACCCAGCCCATGATCACCGCGACCGGGCCCGCGAAGCCCGGAGGGGCGACCGGCCCAGGGTCGGGGATATCCGCCGGTAGCGAGTTGATGAGATCGAACGTGTGCGCGAGTAGTGACATGTGCGTGAACCTTTCAGTGCTTACGGAGCGGTGGAGTTGAGGTGCAGGTCGGCAAGGAACGCGTGGAACTCCTTGGGGAGCTCCACGGAGGGGTCGACGGGCCCGAACCGCCAGGCGTCGACCCACGGCAGCGTCCAGGTCTGCGGAAGACCCCCAGACACGACCTGCGCGAGGTGTCGCAGTTCCTTCGGCATCCGACCCGGCATATCTGGGATGAGCACCAGCCCGTCGACGCGCACCGCGTCACCGAGCACGCCGGACGCCCACTCGATCGCGGCCCGCTGCGCGGCCGCGAGGCCCGAGTAGTTCGTGCGAGCGACGAGCACAACCCGGGAGAGGGAGCCGCGGTTCTCCGGGATCGGCCAGGCGTGATCGGCCGGCCGTGAGCCTCGCGCGAGCGAGGCAAGGGTCGACTCCCCCGCTCCCCCGGTGACACCGAGCCACCACACCGTGGCGGCATGCGGAGTCTTGCGCTGAGGAAGGCGGTCCGCCTGGTCAGGCACAGGCACGCCATCCTGCGGAGCGGAAACCCGGGCAGGCTTCGGACCCGTCGTCGCCGGCGGCTCCACGATCACCGGTGCCGGCTCTTCCCCCGGCGGCTTCCGAACCCATGGATTGTCAACCATGGAGCCCCCTCCCGTTGTTTTACTCACATTCTCCCGGCGAACCTGTCTACCCTTGAACCGGGGAGACAAGATACGTCAGCCTGCATGCAGGGAATCATACCCCCTGTATGCGAAATGGTGCCGAAGTGTGCAAAATCACCCCCTCAGCGGCTACCATCACTGCATGGATGCAGCAAGCGGCACCTGGGCCGGGAGTCTGTTGGCGGAGTACCCGCCGATGATGACCTTGCACGAGGTAGCCGAGGTGCTGAGCATCGAGCCGCGCAAGCTGCGGGCGATCGTGCGACACCCAGATCCGGGAACCCGGATCGTGGCCACGAAGATCAACAACGTCTGGCGATTCCCTCGTGACGAACTCGCGGCATACCTCCTCGCCCACGAAAACCAAGCACAGGCAGGCACCGATGCGTAAGGCGGCAACAACCCTCATCCTCGCGATCGCCACCGTCACCGTCCTGACCGGATGCATCGACCAAGGCCCGCACCCGAGCTCGAGCCCGACGAGGACCCTGCCGGCAGGGCTCCCGTCGACCGCACCCACTGCACCCGTCGACGCCGGCGAAGTCACCGCGGCTCCGGAGGCCGGCGGCGACAGCCAGAAGAAGGCGATCGCGGCCGCGACGAAGGTCATGCAGACCTTCGCGCAACCGCAGCTGGGCGCTGACAAGTGGTGGGCCCAGATGCTCCCATTGCTGAGCCAGCAGGGAGCCGTCGCCTACCAAGGCACCGACCCGTCGCAGATCCCCGCGCACCAGGTCACCGGTGCCGGGACCGTGCTACCCGACAGCACGGAGGTCAGCCTGATCGTGCAGGTGCCCACCGATGCCGGCGTCTACAACATCACCGTCACTCGCCCCGACACTTCCGCGCCGTGGCTCGCTGACCGCATCCGGCCGGCGCAGGGGTAGTCATGGCCAAGCAGGGGGGAATCGGAACGGCAGCGGTCCTGGCCATACCGCTGATCCTGGTCGGCGCGCTCATCGCCGGCATCCTTCTGATCTTCGGGCCCGCCCAGCAGGCCGGGGCCTGTGGCCCCGGAACCACCGTCGACCCGACGCAGATCCCGAAGGATGCCATCGCCGGCTATGGCGGCGACCAGCTGACGAACGCGGCGTACATCATGAATGCCGCCAGCGCCCTCGGCCTCGATCGAGCCGCGCAGATCATCGGCGTGATGACGGCCATGGGCGAGTCCAGCCTGCGCGTCGTCGACCACGGCGACACCGCCGGGCCCGACAGCCGCGGCCTATTCCAGCAGCGCGACAACGGCGCATGGGGATCGCTCGCTGACCGGATGGACCCGACCATCAGCGCGACCAACTTCTTCAAGGCCCTGCAGCGCGTCGACGGCTGGGAGGCCCTGCCGCCCACCATCGCCGCACACCGGGTTCAAGGCAACGCCGACCCGTACCACTACGAGAAGTTCTACGCGGCCGCGGCAACGGTCGTCGGCACCCTCGCAGGCAAGGGCGTCACCGTCTGCCAGAGCGGCTACCTGGTGTTCCCGCTGAACCCCGGCTACAACATGACCGACGACTACGGCCCCCGCCCCTTCCGGGTCGAGGGAGCCAGCACATGGCACCCCGCCGACGATCTGCAGCACTACCCGAACCCCTGCCACGATCCGGTGTTCGCGATCACGGACGGGACCGTGACCTACCTCGCCGGCTACCAGCTGTCCATCAAGAGCCCAGACGGCTACACCGTCTCCTACCTCCACATGTACCTCAACGAGGTCCTGGTGAAGATCGGCCAGCAGGTCACCGCGGGCGAGCAGGTCGGTGCCACCGGCGACAACGGCCCCGCCACCGGATGCCACCTCGACCTCCGGATCAACGTCGTCGGCAACACCAACCCCACGGTGGCCGCCCTCCCGCGATCCGAAACCATCGGCGGACCCGCCGGATGGGTGAACCCAGAGCAGTTCTACGACGCATTCGGCCTCACCCTGTGCGCGCCGGACAGCTGCCGAAGGGAGTATTGATGAACGACCCGAAGATCCCCAACTACCCGGTCGTGCACGTCACGGTGCAGGCTGACGGCAGCGCCCACGTCAACGCCGCGGGCGACCATCAGAACTACCCGCCCGGCGACGTCGACGCCACCCGGGAGCGAGTGCTGGCTTACGCGATCGCCGTCGCCAACCGCCTCGGCCGAGGCGTCCGGATGACCACCGTCGACCCGGACGGCGAATGGAAGCTCGGCGTGTACCCGAACGGCGAAGTCGTCGACCTCGAGCCCGCCCCGGTCAAGGGGCGCGCGGCGGCCAAGGCAAGCACGCCGCAGCCGAAGGCCACCGCGGTCCTGATAGGCGAGCCGCCAGCTCTGCAGGCGGCGCCGCCGAAGGACTTGCCCACCGTCGTGCTCGAGCGGACCACCGAGCACACCGTGAACGCGCCGCGCGCGTCACGGACGACGCGGCAACCAGGTACACAGGTGGCCACGCTCAAGTTCTCCACCGGCGAGACAGTGTTCGTCGGCCCGCCCGCGATCATCGGGCGCAACCCCAGCGCGAAGGCCGCTGACGCTGCAGGAGCGCAGCTGGTGGTCGTCTCCGACCACAGCCGCACCGTCTCGCGCATGCACGCCGACGTCGCATGGGTGGGCGCCAAGCTGACCGTCACGGACCGCGGCGCCGCGAACGGCACCGCAATCACTCGCACGGGCGTGGGTCAGTTCAACCTCACGCCGGGCAAGCCCTACGAGCTGCGCGACGGTGACCTGCTCCACATCGGCGCCGAGGTCAACTGCACCGTGGCGATCGCCACGGTGCAGGACGGGGCGGCGGAATGACCTCGACAGCGGCCGTTCGGGATAATGACGTGTATGTACCAGCTGCGACCGATACCGACCTGCACGACGCAACGGCAGCGGGCGCAGCACAGCGGGGGCTCGACGCGGTACCACCGTCAGCCCTGATGGACGACGAATACTGGGCCAAGTTCCCCGAACCCCTCAGCCTCCGCGCGATCGGCACGATCCTCAGAGTCAGCGAGACGACCGTCCTCCGTCGCCTGCAAGACGGAACGATCCCGGGCCACTTCATCGGCCACTCCTGGATCGTGTTTCAATGCGAGTTCCGCACCTGGTTGGCGAGCACCCGCAACGAGCCGCTGCCAGCGGGAGTCGACTGTGATCCGCTGGCCGACTATGACGACCAGCTAGGCATGAGCGAGCTCATGGAGCTGTTCGACAAGACCAAGCAGACCATCCGCGCGTGGCTGGCCAACAAGGCGCTCCCCGGCTACAAGGTGGCCGGCCAGTGGACCGCGTACAAGTCCGAGCTGCGCGACGCGCTAGCTCAGTCGTCCAACCAGCGCTCTTGATCCGCAACACGCGGCGAGCCTGCGATTAACCGGCCCGTTAATCGCACAGGATGACCGCATGACTCAGGGCAGCAACGCTGGAATCAAGCGCGTTCGCCGGGCTCGCGGTCTCCCCGTCGTTGAACGCAAGGTGCGCCAGGTACCCAGCACCGCAGCGATGTTCGACGAGGCGTGCCGCCAGTCAGGGAACCTCTCGCTCTCGCTCTACCTCGAGCGGCTCGCCGCGGCCCTGATCGAAGAGCACGGCAGCCTGCCCGTGCTCTCCCCGACTCTCGACGGCATCGAGGAGGTCACCACGACAGCCGCCTAAAAGAAGAAGGCCGCCTCGCGGCGGCCTCCCCTAAGTCTTAGCTCAAACCCTCTCTGTTTGGCGACACGAGGTTCGAGCTCCCAACAAAGCAAGCCGGTAGAACCGGAGTTTTGTCGTTCCTCCCGGAGGAGGTGATGTAGCGATAGTAGCCCACGCCCGCAGGATAACTACGGCTTTATCTAGTGATTTTCCTGCAGATTCTTCCGACCTCGCAGAGGTCGCCTGGGACCTCACCCGACAGCTGAGCCCCCGCGAACACGTGCGTGTGGCCGCGCTCGAGCACGAGCACGCCGGCTACAGCAACGCCTACTCGAGCACCGCGGCGATCGCCAGCGATCGCCCGGCGGGCCCGTGGGCGATGTACCTCGCAGACAGCCGGGGCTACCGCTTCGTCTGCTTCGACCTCGACGCCAGCAAGGGCAACGCCGCCCACGACGCCGGCCGACTCAGCCTCTGGCTCGACGAGCTCAACATCGACCACCTGGTCACCGTGTCAGGCCCCTCCGGCGGCCGCCACGTCTGGATCGCCCTCGACAACGCTACCGACCCGGCGCTGATCCGCGAGCTCGCGGATCTCGCCGGCTCCCTCCTGCCCTCGCTCGACAAGAGCCCGCTCAGCAACCCCGACACCGGATGCGTCCGCCCGCCCGGGGCACCGCACCGCCACGGCGGGCACGCCGCGATCGCCCAGGGGACGATCGCCACCCTGCAGCGCGCCGGCACAACCATCGACGATCTCGCGCTGCTACGCGCGTTCCTGGTCGACGCCGGCGCGGAGATCCCCACCGCCCCCGTCAGCATCGTGCGCGGAATGGCCCGCGATGACCACGGGCACCCCTACCTCGTCGGCAAGCGCCGGAATCCCAGTGCCCGCATCCGTGCCCTGCTCGTCGACGCCGCAGCCGACGACAGCTCCACTACTCAAGCCGCTGTGCTCGCAGGGCTCGCGCGTGCGCGTTGGCAGTACGCCGACGTCGCCGCACTACTCGAGCACTCCCCCGCGCTGCAGCACGCCCGCAGCCGCCCCGGCGCCGGCGGCCGCGTCCCAGTCGCCGCCACCGTCGCACAACGCCGCCTCGCGGCCGACTGGGCGCGCATGGTCTACTACGTCGCCTCCAACCCGGTAGCAGGCGACACCCAGGACGAGGACTTCCAAGCCCGAGCGATCGCCGTCACCCGCGCCGTGCGCGCCGCCGAGGAACGCGCCGACGCCATGCCCGGCCTCTGGGGCCTGGACGGCCCCTCACGAGCTGCACGCGCCGCACGCGGCCGCTACAGCCACCGCGCCGTCCTGCGCGCCGTGGAGCTCTACAGCTTGCAAGCCGCACGCCAGGTCGTCGAGGTCGACATTCGCCGCCTCGCCCGAGACACCGGTTACGGCCGCGAAGCATGCCGCCTCGCCCTCATCGCCCTCAGCACCCCCGAGGACGCCGAGGACGTCGAGAGCGCCTGGCTCGTCCGCGTCGACGCCGCCGAAGGCGTGCACGGCGCCACGTACCGGCTCTCCCAGCGGTTCTCCACAGAGGCAACGGACTCTAAGTGGTCACAAGCGGCCACGCGCCCCTCCCCGACCGCCGGCAGCGACGCCCGCACCTGGTGGCTGAACATCCTCGCGGCTTCCCTGCAACAGCTGGCACACGATACGTTCGCCGCCCCGCGCTCTCTGGGACGAACAGCAGGCCGCACCTACGCCGCCCTCTCCCCCGACGTTGCGCGCTCTCCCTCCGAGCTGAGCAACCTCAGCGGGATCTCCGTCGGGCAGGTTCGTCGATCGCTTCGCCGCCTCGCCTGGCACGGCCTCAGCTCGCGCACGTCGACCGGATGGAACCGGCCCGAACTCGACCACCGCGACCAGGTAGCCATGCAGCTCGGCACCACCGGGTACCTCGAGGCGCGAATCGAACGCTACGACGTCGAGCGCGGCACCTGGGCGTGGTGGAACGCGGAGCTGACCTGGATGCGGCGCCGGCACAAACGCCGTCGAGGGCGCCGAGCGCCCACCGGAGTGACTCTGTTCGCCCAGAACGACCGTCCGGACTACCCGCGCTACCCCCGCGGTCGAGCCGGCCGCTTCGATCACGGAGCAGCTGCAGCCCTCGTGGCCGGTGGGATCCTCCGCAGCGAGAAGATCACGGCCGCCGACGCGGCCTGATTCGGAGCCCGCCCGCGGGCCAGGACCCACAACCTTGACGGTTGCCCTTCCGGCTCGACGACCGTAGTTCGCTCCACCCGCTGCGTGCCCGGCTTTCGCGGCATATCCTCCCTCGCTTCGCTCAGTCCGGTATTCCACGACCAGGCACTACGCGGCCTCCGCTCTCAAACGATCTGTGTGCCGGAAGGGCAAACAAACAGTTGATCAAGGAGAGAGAACCATGACTGACACCACCGATTACACGATCGCCGCGCAGACGGAGCAGGGAGCCGTCGTCGTCGCGGAGGTCACCCACAGCGACCTGACGGAAGGAGGAACGACCGGGCACGGAACGGTCGAGCACATCGACCCCAACGAGATTCAGGTCGAGACGAACGTGCGAACGATCGTCAAAGTCGACCCGGCACTCGTGGCCAGCATCCGAGAGTTCGGCGTGCTGGAACCGGTCGTCTGCCGACGCAGCGAGGACGGCACCGTGAGCGTCCGGATGGGCCAGCGCCGAGTGCTCGCCGCACGAGAAGCCGGACGGGCAACCGTCCCGGCCTACATCGTGGAGGGCGACGACTCGACCGTGACCCGGCTCGTCGAGCAGTTCGCAGAGAACGAGCACCGAGCCGACCTGACCGAACCGGAACGCGCCGCCGTGTTCCAGCAGTTGGCGTTTGAAGGACTCAGCGTCCCCCAAATCGCCAAGCAGACCGGCGTCAAGAAGACGGTCGTCGAGGCAGGTATCAAGGTCGCAGAGAGCGAGTTCGCAGCCAAGATCGCGACCAAGCACGAAGTGACGCTCGACCAGGCCGCAGCGCTGATCGAGTTCGAGGGCGACAAGGAAGCCGTCGCCCGGCTCGTGCAGTACGCCGAGGACGCTCCCGAGCAGTTCGCCCACGAGTTGCAGCGCCAACGCGACAACCGGGCACGCGCCGAGGTCGTCGCCGCCGAGTGCGCCAAGCTCACCGAGGCGGGCTTCACCATCCTCGAATCGCGGCCCGATTCCTACTACGACAAGGAGCACGTCAGCATCCGCGATCTGGTCACCGCCGAAGGCGAGCCCGTCACGGTCGAGGACCTGGCCACGGTCACGCCGAAGTTCGCCCACGTCCGCTCGTATTACACGAGCGATCCTGACGTGGCTTACTTCGTCACCGACCCGAAGGGATGGGGCTTCAAGAAGCTCAGCGCCAACGGCAATGTCAGCGGCGGCATGACCGACGAGCAGAAAGCCGAGCGCAAGACCCTGATCGCCAACAACAAGGCGTGGGACTCCGCCGAGGTCGTGCGCCGCGAATGGCTGGCGACCTTCCTGTCGCGCAAGACCCTCCCGAAGGACGCCACCGCGTTCGTCGCGGTCGGCCTCACCCGGCACCGCACCGACGTGGCAAGCGCCCTCGCCGCAGGCAACCGGTTCGCCGCCGTACTGCTGGGACTGCCCGAGCCCGAGGGCTACTGGTCCCCCAGCCCGGTCGACACCTACGCCGAGCAGCCCGGCAAGGCAGCACACGCGATCCTCGCGATCGTGCTGGCAGGGATGGAGTTGGCCACCGGACGCTACACGTGGCGCAACCCGTCCAGCACCGCCGTGCGCTACTTCGCACAACTCGCCGCGTGGGGCTACCCGCTCTCCGAGGTCGAGCAGATCGTCGTGGACGCCAAGACCGCCCCCGGCGACGAGCCCGACGACTTCGACGCGGAGGACTTCGACCCCGGCGAGTAGCAAGCACGTGGCCCGGCCTCAACCAAGGAGGCCGGGCCACCGCCCGCCCCAACGGAGCCGCCTGGTCGGCGGCACTCAGCTGACCGAATCGGAGCCGGCACGGAGGCCGGCGCTGAAACCACTCCCCCGGGCCTATGGCCTGTCCGGCTCGACGACCGTAGTTCGCTCCGACGCTCCCGTGCTCGGCCCTCGCTATTTGCAGACTCCGGCTCACGCCTCCGCTTAGCAACCGCTCAGTTCGAGCACTCCGCGTCTCACGCTCTCAAACGATCTCTGTGCCGGAAAGGCCAAGAAGACGACGAGGGGAAGCGTCATGAGCGACACAAAGATCAAGTCCCGCAAGACCGCCGACGAACGGCGCGCAGAAGCCGACGCCCTGCATGAGTCGATCGGCGCGCAGCTGGAAGAGCTGACTAGCACCGAAGGGTGGGCCCGGTTTCTGGCGTTCGCCACCGGGTTCCACAGCTTCAGCCTGAGCAACGTCCTGCTGATCCTGTCCCAGCGTCCCGACGCCTCCCGCGTGGCCGGATTTCGGCAGTGGCAGGCCCGCGGCCGACAGGTGCGCAAGGGCGAGCGGTCGATAAAGATTTTCGGCTACGCCACCAAGAAGACCGAGGACGAGAACGGCGAGGAAGAGCGCCGCGCCTACTTCCCGATCCTGAGCGTGTTCGACGTCAGCCAAACCGACCCGATCGACGGCGAGGAGATCCCCGACCTTGCGCCGCGCCTGATCGGTGTCGACGACGCTGGGATCTACGACGCCGCGCACGAATGGCTCACCGGGCAGGGATGGAGCATCGACCGAGCCTCAACCGGTGAGGCCAACGGATTCACCCAGCACGCGAAGCGGGCGATCACCATTCACGACGAGCTCGAGCCCGCCCAGGCAGCCGCAACGATCCTGCACGAGGCAGCGCACGCGCTGATGCACGCCGACGTGGGCGACTACCACCAGCACCGCGGCATCTACGAAACCGAAGCCGAGTCAGTCGCCTACGTCGTCGCCGGCGTGCTCGGCCTCGACACCAGCAGCAAGAGCATCGGCTACATCGCCGGATGGACAGACGGCGACGTCGAAACCGTCAAGAACACCGCGACCCGCGTGCTGGCCACCGTCCGGACGATCCTCGACGGCATCACCGAGCCGGTGGACGAGAGGTAACCCGAAGCGACTTCCCCCGCGGCGGGTAACCAGGAGCCCCGGCCCAAACCAAGTGGGCCGGGGCTCCCCCACATCCTCCCCGACCTGCCGGCCGGCGAGGGGGCGACACTCCCCCTCGCGCTCCCCCGGTAATGCCAGCATTACGGGTATTGACAGCAATACTGGCAACGACAACAATGCTGGTATTACCGTTATTACCAACAACACCACCAATACCCGCATTGCCACCAATGCGGGCTATGCTGGTATTGCCAGCATTCCCAGCAGAGGAGAACACCATGGCAGCAACGATCGACCGCGCCGCGCTCTCGCGCGTCATCGCCGTGATGAACGGCAAGGGCGGCGTCTTCAAGACCACCCTCACCGCGAACCTAGGCGGCTTGCTCGCATACAACGGCCAGCGCGTGCTGCTGGTCGACCTCGACCCGCAGGGGAACCTGGCCGAGGACCTGGGCTACACCGGCGACGACCGCGACGACAGGGGCGCAGCGTTGGCGGACGCGCTGCAGACCCAGGGCCGATTCGTCAGCGAGCCGGTGCGCCAGGTGCGCCCCAACCTCGATGTGTTCGTGGGCGGGCCCGAACTCGAGAAGGCCAGCGCATTCCTCGTCACGCGCGGTTCCAGCTCCGAAGAGACGCAGCTGGCCCTCGCGCGAGTGCTCGAGCCGATCGCCTCGCAATACGACATTGTGCTGATCGACTGCCCGCCAGGGGAGGAGGCCCTGCAGACGGCAGCCGCCGGCGCCGCTCGCTGGATCCTTGCCCCGGTCAAGAGTGATGCGTCCAGCAGGCGCGGCTTTGAGGCGGTGGCGGATCGCATGCAACTGGTCCGCGGGGAACGGGCCGGTACCGCCGGCGTGAACCCCACGATCGGCTTGCTGGGCATCGTGCTCGCCGGCGTCAACCCCTCCGCCACGGTGGTGCAGCGCGAAGCACGCCACCGCATCGAGGGGGAGGGCGAGAACGCCACCGGCGATGTGTTCACGGCCACCATCCGGCACAGCGAGGCAACCGCCCAGGCCGCCCGTGAACGCGGCCTGCTGGTGCACGAGCTCGACGACAAGCTCGCGGAGTCCCCGAAGTGGTACCAGGTGCTCAAGGGTGAGGCTGCTGCTGCCAGCTTCGCACCGCCCACCGCGACGTCGGTTGCTGACGACTTCCAGGCCGTCACCGAGGAACTGGTCGCCCGACTGGCGACCGCCGAGAACCTCGAAGCCACTGCAGCGCAGGGGCAGAACGCATGAGCGACGACGCACCCCGGCGTGCGATCGGCGGACTGAGCTCTCTCGCCCGCATGCGCGGTGACGGCCAGCTGGCCGCAGCCGCACCCACCGCGGCCTCAGAACGGCCGCAGGCAACGACCGACCCTGCGACGGTTGCCAGGGCCTCAGAACGGCCCGTAGAGCCCGTGAGCGCGCCGCAAGCGTCCCAGAAGGCGCCGACGCGGCCAAAGAGTCGCACTCAGGCGCCCAGGGCCGTCCAGCGTCCGATCCCGCTGGCTGAGGGTAGCCCGGTCGAGAAGATGACTACCTACGTGCCGCGGGCAGTCCGTGAGCGGGCCAAGGCGGCGTTCCGAGCCACCGGGCACCTCGAGGGCGACGGGTCGTTCTCCGACTTCATCACCACGGCGATCACCCGCGAGGTCGAGCGACGCGAGAAGCTGCACAACGACGGGCAGCAGTACGCCGGCGACGGAGGCCGGCTCAGCGCGGGTCGACCACTCAGCTGACAGGACGCGGCGATGGGGGAGCCTCGCAGCTGCGCCGCTCAGCGATCGAGCCACTTCGTGGCCCTGACCGATACCGACTTCTTTGACCTTTCCGGCCGGCCGATCATAGGTCGCTCCGCGCCTACGTTCCGGGCTTTCGCGGCATATCCTCCCTCGCTGCGCTCAGTCCGGTATTCCACGGTCCCTACACTTCGACACTCCCGCTCCCCATTGATCGCTCTTGCCGGAAGGCAAAGAAAAACGGTTGATCGAGAGAGGGACGAAGACGATGAACGATCGAGAGAACGTCGAGCAGGTAGGCGGGTACCAGGTGCCCGTCGACCCCATGGACGACCTGCAATGCGAAAGCTGCCAGTGACCATGGCCAGCATCGACACCATCACCACGCGCATAGACCGTGAGGACGACAGCCGCACCTTCGTACGGCTCGAAACCCGAACGGCTGACCTGGATCGTTACGCGCGATCGGGATACACCCTCAGCAGCACGGTCACCGTGGCGTCGGGGGAGTCCACCATCATCATCGACACGCTCACCAAGACCGACTGACCGCACGACCGAGAAGGAGAAAACACCATGTCATCACGCACCATCACGGGCAACCTGGCCGCCGACCCCGAAGTGGTCAAGGCCGGTTCCGTCAGCATCACCAAGCTCCGCGTCATCGAGAACACGGGGGAGTACCGCGGCGGCAAGTTCGTCGCCCACGACACCCCCACCTCGCACTTCGTGGAGGCCCGCTTCGAGCTGGGCGAGAACGCGGCCGCGTCCCTGCACAAGGGAGACGCCGTGATCGTCGTCGGCAAGGAGCACTCCAACAGCTGGGAGGACAAGGACGGCGCGAAGCAGTTCGGCCGGGTCATCGACGCCGACAGCATCGGCGCCGACCTCAGCCGCGCCACCGCGGCGATCACCCGCAACAGCAAGCAGGAGTAGCCCACAGACCCGGGGGCCGGCATCCGCCGGCCCCCTTTCGCCATGACCGAAGGAGATCCCGTGAGCTCACCCCTGTTAGACGAGGACTTGCGCCAGATCCTCGTGCTGCGCTGGCAGCTGTGCGAGGCGGACCTGCCAGCGGGGGAGGACCTGCCCTACAGCGCAGCGTGGACCAGGGCGCAGCTGCTCCACCAGGTCCTCACGGAGTTCTACGCCGAGACTGAAGCAGGCCGAGTGGCCGGCCTGCGGGCGCCAGGCGAAGTCGCCGGCATCGCCGCACTCCGCGATGCTGCTCGAGCGCACGTCGACGCCATGGCCCTGAACATGATCACGGGCAGCTAGCCCGCGCCGAGCCAAGCCCTCGCCGGGGTCACTCTCTCTCCGCCGGCGAGGGCTCTTTCACACGAATACATCGCCCGCGCCGAGACTCAGGGGACGCGAGTGGTCCTCATTAATGGCGACTGTGCCGCTGCTCGCCTCGGTTCATACTCTCCAGCGAGGGCCATGCGATCCGCTACTCAGGGCGGAGCTGGGGGGTGGGCCCCTGGTCCTGCGTGCGCTCTTTCGCAACGGAGGAATTCATGAAAATCAAAGTGGTCGCGCTTGCGGTTGCCGTGAGTGTCGTCATGTCTGTAGGAATCGCCGGAGCAGCCCAAGCGAGTTCGGTCGCTCGGTCCCAGATCAGTGTCGAGGGGACGACCGCGGCCCCGACTGGGGAATGGGTCGACTCGGCCGGCTACATCCGAGTGCCGCAGAGCGAGCTTCAGCCGCTTGTCGGAACACAGTCCCCGGCTCAGGTGAGCGCCGTGATCGACTCGGGCAAGCCCTACAACGCGATCTTCGATACCACCACACAGAAGTACATCGCCGCCGCGTACGCCAAGAAGGCCGCGTTCAGGCCGTTGACCATCGTCACCGGATGTGGCCGGAGCGGTGAAGCGACCGTTGACCAGATGGTCTCCGGAGGCGGCCGGGCGACTTGCTACTCCGGTACAGGGTCCAAGACCGTCAATCTGCCGAACACCTACTACCTGAGCGCGGGCGCATACCTCACGACCCTCTGGTATGGCCCTGGCGCGATTTACGGCGTGTACGCGGCGGCTGGCAACTCGATCTATCTGTCGCCGTACATCACAACCGAGGTCATCACGCGTTCCTAGCACCGCGGCGCGTAGCCACGCCACTGTGCCAGGGCTGAGACAGAATCACGACATGCAACCCGCTGAGCGAGAAGCGCTGCAACGAAGCGCGTTCGGTCGCGACGCAGATGCCGCAACTCGTGAAGCAGCCCTGGCACGGTTGGGGGCGGTGCAGACGCCTCTCGAGCCGATCGAGGCGGAGGACAACGGTCCCGGCCGGTCGAAACACTCAGTCCTTGTCGCCATTGGTGTCATCGCCCTGGCTGCCGGCGTAGTGACAGGAATACACGTCCACGACGTGTTGCATCCAACGCCTCGTCAGAAGGAGGCGGCCCCGACCCTCGTCACGCCGACAGTTCGGGGAGTCGACTTCGGCTCGATCGCGTACGTCGGCTCATATCAGAGAGACACCTTCTGGTCGGCTACTCGGAATGGGGGATCCGCCGTCTGCCTCATCTCAGTGGACGGCCAGCAAAAGCAGATGGCATGCACCGAGGCGAAGCCGGATTCGAATGCGCAAGTGAGCTTCGGGACCGTCAGCCCACACGATCGGCGTACCTTCACACTCAACGTCTTCGGTGACGGACGATCCGAGTTCACCTTTGCCCGCAGCACGGATCCAGTCGGAACATAGCGGCCCGGGTAGCGTCAAACGCATGTGCGGCCGCTACGCAATGAACGACGACGTGAACGAGCTCATCACCGAGTACGTCGCCGCCGGCGGCCGCGCCGAGGAGTGGGCGCCCAGCTACAACGTCGCGCCCACGCAACGCGCCCCGATCGTGCGGGAGTTCGTCGACGACGCCGGAACCCTCGAGCGGGAGATAGAGCTGGCCCAGTGGGGATTCTGGCCAGCATGGGTCAAGGCCGCCGACAAGCGGCCCCATTCGATCAACGCCCGCCTCGAGACGGTCGCCACAAACGGCATGTTCCGCGGCGCGTTCGCGGACCGCCGCTGCATCGTGCCGATGCGCGGCTACTTCGAGTGGGTGACGCAGCCGGACGGTAAGCAGCCGCACTTCATCCACAGCGCCGAGGGCGAACTGCTGTCGGCAGCCGGCCTCTACGCCGTGCGCAAGGACGACGCCGGGGAGTGGCAGGTCACCTACACGATCATCACCCGAGAGGCCCGAGACGCCTCAGGCGAGATCCACGACCGGATGCCGGCATTCCTCGCTCGCGAGCTGCGCGAGGAGTGGATGCAGCCCGCCAAGCTCACCGACCCGGAAGGCGTGCTCGCGGATCTCGACCGATCGTCGCTGACGATCGCCGGGACGATCGTCACCTACCCGGTTGGCCGGGAAGTCAACAACGTGCGCACCGCTGACGCCACCGACCCGCACCTGATCGCGCCGCTCGAGGCGGACTGAATAGCTACCGTTTCACTCCGGCGCCGGCGGCCTGCCGCGGCCCCTCCGCTCGACAGCTGAGGCCCACACCCAAGCGCGGTAGGTGGCACCGCTGCGCATCGTGAACTCGACCCACACCGCCCGCCGAGTCCACGCCACGGCGCGGCCCTGCACCTTGATCGGCTGCTCCGGGAAGCGCACCCACGCTTCGACGTCGACCGGCTCGGCCTCGGCTGCGGTCACGGGATCGTGGCCCAGCTCGGACGGCGAGAGCGAGATCGGGCGCGGCCGGGTCAGCGCCTCGTTGAGTGCGGCATCCGTCAGGTCCGACCCGTAGCGCCTGTTCTGCCCCAACCGGTCACCACCCTCGCCCGCTCGAACACACGTTCGAATGTCCAGAGTATCCCTGGCGCACCTGACTGTGATCGGATGCGCCTAGGCCCGGGCTGTCATGCCTCGCTCAATCGGCCCAGCACCTTACCGGCGACGGTGGTCACCGGTAGACTGGTACCAGGCCGATTGAGCGAGGGAGTGAGCATGTCGAACACGATTCAGACCGCGATCGCACCCGCTGAGCGCGCCCGTCGCATCGCCCTCGAGCAGGCCGAGCACAGCGGCGAAATGGAGGGCCTGCACATCACGCCGGCCACTCGTGCCGACGGCGAAGAGTACGCCGCGGGCCGCATCAACATTGACGAGCTCGTGGCGCGCGGTCGAGCACGCTACGGCCTTGGCTGAGGTCGTCGACCCGTACATCGACCCCGACACGGGGCTGCTGCGCAACCGTGTTGGTGCGCGCACGCAAGCGGAACTCGACCAGGCCGAGGGTGACCTGACCTACATCCGCGCGGCGGAGCTGCAGGAGCGCCCTGTTCGGGCGACCGGGGATCTCGACGAGTACCGCGCGATCCACCGGCAGCTGTTCCAGGACGTCTACCCCTGGGCGGGCGAAGTCCGGACTGTCGACCTTCGGAAGAACGTCCCCGGCGCCGAGCACTTCCTGTCGGTGGGTGCGATCGACCGGGGGTCGATGTTCGCGGCCGAAGAGCTGAGGCAGGACAACATGCTCCGCGGGATGGACCGTGACCAGTTCATCGACCGGCTGAGCTACCACTACGAGGCGGGAAATTTCGTCCATCCATTCCGCGAAGGGAACGGTAGAACACAGCGGGTGTTCTGGAATCGCGTGGCGGCCGATGCCGGCTGGCAGTTGGACTGGCGACCCGTCCAGGGTGCCGTCAACGATGCCGCCTGCCGTGCCGCTGCGGAGCACCGCGACTTCGGCCCGATGCGGGCCATGTTCGATCAGGTTGTCTCGCCGGCCGGCACTGTGGCCGATCCGACGTCGGCGCTCGATCGCTTCGCGCTGCGCACCTCGAGGTCGATCGACCAGGCGATGGATGCCGCGCGCCTGGCGGGGATGGATCACCCCGCGGCGCCGGTGGCGAAGCCGCCGACCGGGCCACGTGCTCCCGAGGCGTTCGGGGCGACCGCCTACCGGCCGGGCCGGGACCAAGGCCCCGACCTCGGCCGTTAGCGACCTTCGCCCAGCGATCGCCGTTGCGGGATCTCGATACCGTTCGGGTGCTTGGCCTGCCACTCGTCGACGTCGGCTTGCAGGTAGCGGATCGTCGAGCCGATCGTGAAGTACGCCGGCCCGAGGCCGGCATCCCGGAGCCGTTTCAGGTCGCCGCGGCTGACGCGCAGCTCGGCGCTGACCTCATCCGGTATCAGGAACAGTTCGGTTGCCGGCGACTCTTCGAGCACGCTCGGCTGCAGGTTCGTCATTGCTGGATCTCCTCTCGCTCGAGCGTGTCGACGATCATCACGTAATCGCCGTTGGGGATGACGACCGTTGTGCACACCCGGTAGCCGGAATGGCCGTGTGCTCTCAGGTCCTCGTCGCGGGCAGCGAGCTTCGCCATTCGCCGCCCGGCCTCGTCGTCGCCGCTGGGGACGTTCGTCGTGAGCGTCGTCACGTCGACCAGGACTCTCATTGGCAGCTGTCGCATTGCAGCTCGTCCATGGGGTCGACGGGCACTTCGTACTCGCCCACGACCACCGATTCCAACGTTCCGTTTCCGTCCATCACAGACCCCTCTCTCACATCTCCCATTGCCTTTCGGCACCCGCCGAAAACAGCGCCAGGAGCCGGGCGTCAAGGGACCGTGGAATACCGGAGCGCAGCGAGGATATGCCGCGAAAGCCCTTGACGATCGGGGAGTGGTGCGTACCCTCACCCGGTGCGAAAGGCAACGGAGTTGCCGTGCCGGCGTAGCCGGCGAAGAACATCGTGGAGCTTCGCTCCGGCTCTCTCGGTTCTTCGATCCGAGGACACTGCTGCGCACCGTCTGGGCGGAGTCCCGAACGGAGCAAGCTATAGGTTTATGTTCCATAAACCGGCTTGGAGGCTAGACGCGGAGCGTCCTGCCTCGGCATACTTGTCGTATGACGCCCCGCCAGGAGGCGGGGTCGCTGCGCTGGGCCAGGGGAGGAGGGACCGTGACTGAGAGCCACGATCGCGGCGTCTTCGGTCGCCGCCGGCGTGCGAATGCGACGCCGGGGGAGAAGCGCTCTAAGCGCTACCCGGTGACCGTGACGCCAGCCGAGGCGGCAGAGCTCGAGGCGAAGGCCGCGGCCGCCGGCATGACCGTTCCGCGGCTGCTGCACGAGTCCGCGAAGAGCGCGCACGTGGAGACGAGCACCGAGCGGAAGGCGGCGATCGCCGAGCTGTTCAGCGTCCGCCGCGAGGTCGCCGGCATCGCCACGAACCTGAACCAGCTCGCCCGGTACGCGAACACCGAGGGGACCTTCCCCGCCGAGGCCGAGGCGGTCACCGCGGAGTTCCGGGCGCTGTTCCCGAGGGTCACCGCGGCGGTTGATCGGCTGGCCGACTCGTGATGCCGAACGTAACGCGAGGCGACCGCATGGGCGGTCTGCTGAGCTACCTCGCGGGGGAGGGGCGCTCGAACGAGCACACCGAGCCGCACCTGGTGAACGGCGACTCTGCGACGTTCTCCTTCTTCGGTGACGCCGAGATTGACGCGTCGACCGCGTTGGCGATCGCGAAGCACCTCGACGAGCCCCGGACGGCATTCGGGGTCGAGGTCAACGGCGGCCACGTCTGGCACGCCAGCCTCAGCCTCCGCGCTGAGGAAGGGCAGCTGACCGACGAGCACTGGGCGACGATCGCGCAGCAGTTCGTCGACCGGATGGGATTCACCGAGGCATCCGGCAAAGCCGGCTGCCGATGGGTCGCTGTCCGCCACGGCCTGTCGAAGGCCGGCAACGACCACATCCACATCGCCGTGAACCTGGTGCGCGAGGACGGCACCAAGGCGTCGATCCACCACGACTACTCGCGGGCTCAGTCGATCGCCCGCGAGCTCGAGCAGGAGGACGGGCTACAGCTGCTCGAGTCCCGCGGGTCCGACATGGCCATGCGTGGCGAGCGACCGGGGGAGCGGGAGATCGCCGCCCGCCGCGGCGACAGCACGACAGCATCCGTCCGCCTCGAGCGCAGCGTCCGCGCTGCAGCTGCAGCTTCCCTCGACGAGGGCGAGTTCGTGCGCCGGCTGCACCAGGCCGGCGTGCTCGTGCGGCCACGCTTCGCCGCCGACCGCGACGATGTTGTTGCCGGCTACTCCGTCGCCCTCCGACCAGGTACCCGTGACGAGACGATCGTCTGGCACGGGGGAGGGCGACTCGCCCGTGACCTGACCCTGCCGCGACTTCGCGACGGCTGGCCAGACACCCCACAGTCGGCGCAGGCCGGCGTCGACGAGTGGCGGGCGACGTGGCGAAACCCGATGCGGTACACGCCCGTCGCGCCCGGCCGGGAACAGCACGAGCCCGGGCCGGAACTCTGGCGCGAGTACACGGAGCAGGTGACGCAGCTGCGCGACCAGCTGAGCGCGGTCGACCCGACCGACCGTGCCACGTGGGCGCGCGTCGCACGCGAAACCAGCGGCGCGTTCGCCGCATGGTCGCAGCGCGTCGAGGCGACACCGGGCCCGCTGGCGGACGCATCGAGGACGCTCGCCCGCACGGCTCAGATCAGAGCCCGCGACGTGCGGCCGAAGGGCTCGGCCGGACTGCGGTCGATCGCCGGGGCGGCGAACCTGCTGGCCATGGCGAGCACGCATGGCCAGGGCACGCAGGCGGAGGCGATGCTGTTCCGTCACCTGATGCGGACGGCACAGGCGATCTACTCGATGCACCAGGCCGTCGACGAGTCACGGCGCGCGGCGGAGATCCGCAACGCGCTCGGCGCGCGACTGGATGCCGTGCGAGCCCGGATGCCCGAACTCGTCGGCGTCGCGGCCGAGAGCCCGATGACCGAGACGCTGCGGCAGGCCACCGGCGGACAGGCGCCGGCGCGAGCCGCAGGTAGCCCGCTTCCGACGCCGCTCACGCCGCGGCCGCAGGTACCGACTACGCCGCCCGAGCGCGGCACCGAGAGATAGGGGGAGAGCCATGGCAGATGTGCAGGCCGATGGAGTGTTCGAAGAAGCCGAGGGCAACATTCGTCAGCAGCTCATGGCTGCGACTCAGCTGGCCCAGTCCGCGGTCCGGGCGCGACAGGACGCCGCCCAGCGGGCGACGCGGCGCGACCTCGAGGAAGCACGTCAGCTGCAGGCGCAGCTCGACGCGCAGAGGGCCGCGGCGAGGGCTGAGCTCGCTCCGGTCCATGAGTCGTCGTGGTGGGACCAAGCGCAGGTGCGCGACGTCGCCCGGGCGTATGAGACGGCCGTCACGTTCCGTGACGAGGACCAGGCCGCACGCGACGCCGAGGCGCGCATCCGCCAAGAGCTGCGCGACCGGTACGACGTCGAGGTGCTGGAAACGGGCGCAGACCCCGCAGTGGTGCGCGCAACGCTCGTCGACCGCGACGCCGAGCGGGCTGAGCGTGACGAACGCCAGGCTCAGGCGCGCGCCGACCAGGACCTCGCCGCCGGCTTGATCGTCGGCGCCGAAGTGCTCGAGGCGTCCGCGGATCTCGCGGACGAGGAGGAGGCGCAGGATCTCCGCGACCTCGCCGCCGACGTCGAGCACGACGCGGAGCTGTCGTGGGACTCGGCCGAGCGGCGCGAGCTGCACGTCGAAGGCATCAAGGCCGGCCCCGACCAGGCCGCCGCCGCGACCGCATGGAAGCAGGCCGACGTCGACCAAGCACGCCACCCGCGCGAAGCGGTGCAGGGCGGCCGCAAGGGCAAGTCGTCACGAGCTCGAGTTCCCGCGTCGACCCCGGACCGGCAGATCGGCCGAGACGGCCGATAGTGTCGGCGCCTGCTGCCACAATCAGGTGAGTCCCCGGAGCGCCCATGAACTTGGGCCGTCCGGGGCTCCCTCCGTTGACGGGGCGCTGAGTTCGGACGGCTAGCCGGCAGGGCTTTCACGACTGAGGACGGCCTGCCAGCCTGAGCGCTGCTGGCTCGCGCTGCTCGCCCTCGTGCTCCGAGGTGACGGCGGAGTGCTCGCGTGGGAGGTAGTCGTGCACGGCAACGAGCTGCCAATGCGGGCTCTTCTCGAACTGCCGGATGTCGAACACGGCGGCAATGCCGCGCTCGTCGATGGCCTGGAAGCGCCAGCCGCGCCACGACGCCCTTGGAGGGTGCGTGATCGCCGGATGCCACATGACGTCCTCGGGGCGAAGGGGAGTGGGAGTGTCGTTTACGCGGAACCGCTCACCCTCCCAGACGAGACGTACCGGCGTCTCGTTGACAAACCACACCGCGATCGTGCGCTCCATGAGCCCTCCAAAAGAGTTCGAACATATGTTCGAGAGTTAATGAGGATACGCGCGCATGCCCGACACGCCAAGAGCCAAGCGAGGCACCTGTCATCATGAGCAGGTGACCACGAGCGGCGACCTCGGCGTGCCGCCGAGAACGGGGGAGTGGGCCGCCCTCCTGTCGGCGCCTACGCTCCCTGTTCGCGGGCTCGCCCGTGCACAGGTGCCCGACGAGGCGGGCGTCTACCTCTGGCGGCACGACGGCCAGGCCGTCTACGTCGGCATGGCCACGAGCCTGCGCGGTCGCGCGTGGAGCAAGCATCTCGGCGCGGGCGTCAGCCTCTCCGGATCGTCACTACGACGGAACGTGTGCGAACTGCTATTCGGCATTCCGCCGAACATCACCGGCCGGCCGACCAAGCAGAAGGTCACCGCCGAGCAGGCCGCTGCGATCCGCAACTGGCTACTCGCGTGCGAGCTGTCCTGGCTACCCTGTGCCACGGCGCTCGACGCTGACCAGCTCGAACGTCGACTGCGACGCGAGTACATGCCGCCGCTGAACCGGGTCTAGAACTCGCCCCGCGATCAGTTCCGGTTGAGCCCATGCCGCCGCGAGTCCAGCGCGGTCTTGAAGTGGCTCTCCGCCTCGTTGATCACCGAGAGCGGCGTCGCCGGGTCGAACACCCGAAGCAGCGAGTACCGGAAGCTGTTGGGGTCGATGTTGCGCAGCTCGACGTTGTTGCCGTGGCCGTTGGCCGCGTAGACGGCCCAACGCTGGCGGATGCTCTCGGCGCCGTCCGCCTTGCCGACGTACTGCCGGCCGTCGAGCGTGTCGGTGATCAGGTAGATGCCGACCACTGATGAGAGCGCCGTGCGCCATGAGGCGTAGCGGTGCTCGCGCATCACTGCCTGCAGCTGGGCGTACTCCAAGACGAGTCGATCGAAGCCCGGAAAGGGCACCGGTTCCGCGTCTGCAATCTCCATGACGGGATAGGCGGCCGCGGTCGGCCCGTTGAGCCGCCACGTGCGCGGCGATCGCCACCCAATGGCGAGTCGGTTGCGCAGGTCGGCCATGTGGTCCGACACTGCCAGGTCGAACGTGCGGAGCATCCCGTCGTTCGAGATCTCGCCACGGTTCTCGAGAACCGACCACAGGCGAGCCCGGTCGCCACCTTCCCGGAGGAACACGACCCAAATCGGCGGCGGTAGCAGAGGGAAGATCCCCGGCTTCGTGGACTGCTGGCTGGTGTAGCTCAGGATCTCTTCGTCGGAGGAGTCGGCGTGGAGGCCCGGCAGGCCGGAGTCTTCGTGCTCGCGCACATACGCGTGCCGAATCACCTGCGCTGCGGCCGGCTCAATGCCGGCGCTTGCCAGGATCGGCCCGAGGGTCAGTGTCATGTCAATGGGCCAGAGTCGCCCAGATCAGACCGGCGGTGCAGACCACGAGTCCGAACGTGGCCGCGACGAGGACCCAGGAGGCGGCGCGAATCCGCTCCGACATCTGCTGATCGAGCCTGGCGCGTTGCTCGACCACCCACACGTCGAGCGTCTGCTGGGCGCCCCACGTCACGCCGGGGTCTATCCGGCGCAGCAGCTTCTTGATCCTCTCCAGGTCCGCGGGAGAGGGCTCCGGAACTTGGTGGGCGGCAGCCATGCGACGAGCCTATGGCACCCCGAAAACGGCAAAGCTGACATAATAACTATTATGAGAGTTACTCACATTGTATCAGAAGGGGCAAGTTGACGGCAAGCGGGTTGACGAAGATGGGCCCACCGCGAGAGGCAGTCTGCTTCGTGATGTCCTCGGGGCCGCGGATAATGAGTCACAGCCGCGGGCGTCCGCTCCGGTGACGACGAAGCTTCGAGCGGATGCCAGATGGACGATGCCACTACCCTCGCCGAACTGTCGCGCGACGAACTGATCGCGCTCATTCGTGAGAAGACGGAAGGCGGGGTCAAGCTCGAGTTTTCCGGCAAGTCGAACGCCCGCCGCCTCGCGCGCCGCGTCCGCCCACGTGTGCAGCGGACGATCGCGAAATACTCGGCCGGGACCCCTGAGCTGCAGTCCAAGAACCTCCTGATCGAGGGCGACAACCTTCAATCCATGGTCACCCTGCACCGCGAACGCGGCCAGGTGGATCTAATCCTCACCGATCCCCCGTACAACACAGGCCAAGACTTTCGCTACAACGATCGCTGGGACCAAGACCCCAACGACCCAGGCATTGGTGAGCTGATCAGCGACGACGACGCCGCGAAACACACCAAGTGGATGCGCTTCATGCTCCCCAGGCTCACGATCATGAAATCGATGTTGAAGCCGTCAGGCGTCCTCGCGATCTGCATCGACCATCGCGAGCTCTTCCACCTAGGGCAGATGCTTGACGAGTTGTTCGGCGCAGAGAACCGCGTCGGGATCATCAACTGGCAGAAGTCCTACGCCCCACGGAACGACAACAAGCATCTGAGCACCGCCACCGAATACGTACTTGTGTACGCGCGCGAGATCGAGCGCGCCAAGACTGACCTGCTCCCGAGAGAGGAACGGCACAACACCCGCTACGGGAGCGTGGACAACGACCCGCGCGGCCTGTGGCGCGAGCATGACTTGTCCGCCGCCACACCGTCGGCTGCGCACCAATACGGGATCCAGTCGCCGCTCACGGGCCAGATCTACTACCCGCCCGGAGTGAGTTCCTGGCGGCATCCGAAACGGAACATCAAGACCTGGCTCGAAGAGTGGGGGCTTCCGTACGAGGAACGCGATCTCGAGGACGGCCACGCGCCAGGCCTTGTGGTGAAGGGGTCAAAGGGCGAGTTGACCGACGAGCAGAAGAGCACCGCAGCGACACGGCTCGCTGCCGGCGCCTGGCCATTCATCTGGTTCGGCTTGAAAGGCACGGGCGGCCCCCGCGTGAAGCGCTATCTGGAGGACGTCAAGCAAGGCATCGTCCCGATGACCTACTGGGCTGACGACGACTACGACGAACCGATCGACATCGGGGCGACGAGCTGGGACCACGAAGAGTCCGGAACCAGCCAGACAGGCATTAAGGAACTCAACGCGATCATCGGATCCGGGCACGGATTCGAGACGGTAAAGCCTCTGCGGCTCTTCCAAAAGATCATCCAGCTGTGGTGCCCTGCCACAGGAACAGTGCTCGACCCCTTCGCGGGATCCGGGACGACAGGACACGCGATTCTGACACTCAACGAGGCTGCCGGCACCGACCGGCGTTTCATCCTGGTCGAGCAGGGCCGACCCGAGAACGGCGACTCCTATGCTCGGACGCTAACAGTCGAGCGGCTCAAACGAGTTATCTCCGGCAACTGGAGCAACGGCAAGGGCGTGCCGGTGCCAGGGGGCTACCGGTTCGTCGCGCTGGACAAAAAGGTGGACGCCGACGCGCTGCTCGCCATGGAGCGTGAGGAAATGGTCGACACCGTGATCGCGTCCTACTACGACACCAGCAGGCAGCGCGGCATGTCGACCCTCATCGCATACGACCCAGCTGAGTTCAGGTATCTCGTCGCGCGGAATGGCGAAAGCGAGGGCTTCTTTCTCATCTGGGAAGGCGCCGGCAAGAACACCGACTTCACCGAGGACGTCTACGAGGCCTGTTCCGAAGAAGCGCGGAGCGCCGGCCTCAAACCCACGTTCCATGTGTACGCCCGCTACAACCTCTTCCAAACCGAGAACGTGCGGTTCTACCAGATCCCCGATCGCATTCTGATCGACTTCGGCTTGGACGTGCGCAACGATTCCTTCAGCGACGACGAGGAGGAGTCTTGATCGAACTCTTCCAGTTCCAGCAGGAGGCGGCCGCAACAATCGCGGATCGCTTCATCACGTACATGGACGACGCTGTAATCGGCGGCACAGCGAAGAGCCCGCGCCGAGTACCGTTCTTTCAGGCGCTCTCCTCTCTCACGGCCTCGGGCAAAACCGTCATCCTGGCCGACGCCACAGCCCAAGTCGCCGGCGCGATGCCGGTCGCGCCCGTTGTGTTGTGGCTCTCCAAAGGCACCGTCGTTGTCGAGCAGAGCTATGCCAACCTCCTGCCCGGCGGCAAGTACAACCACATCCTGGGTGACTTCGCGGTGCGAGCACTCTCGGAATACGACGCGATCGAGGTCCGCGAATCGGTGCTACCGCTGGTGTACTTCGCCACGGTCGGCACCTTCAATCAGAAAGACAAAGAGAACGGCGATCGGCTGATCTTTAAGACCGACATCGACACGGCCGAACAGTCGACATGGGATGCCCTCAAGTCGCGCAGCGATGACCACGGCAACAGACGACCCCTGATCGTTGTGTACGACGAGGCACACAACCTAAGCGACCAGCAGACCGACCTCCTCATGGAACTCGACCCTGACGGCTTCCTGCTGGCCAGCGCGACGATGCGCCTGCCCCAACGGCTGGCACGCGAAGTCGACGCCCTGCGCGCCGCAGGCAAGGACGACGACTGGCTGGTCACGAGCATCTCCCCCAAGGCGGTGGCGGATTCGGGACTGGTTAAAAGCACCGTTGTCCTCGGCGGCTACAAGTCACCCATGGAAGAAACAGTGTCCGCGATGCTGGCCGACATGCTCGAGGCCGAAGCCGACGCGGAGCAGTACGGACTTCCGGGTGCACCCAAGGCGATCTACGTCTGCAACACAAACATGGTCGCCACGGACAGTTTCCGCCGCGACGACCCCAAGCAGCCGTTCCACCAGCGCGAGGCGGCGCCGATTCTGATCTGGCGCTACTTGGTGGAAATCCAGAACGTCGACCCAGCGACGATCGCTGTCTATGCCTCCCTACGCTTCGACAAGGACTATCCCGCCCCGCCGGAGTTCGTGCTGTTCTCCGGTGGCGACAAGGACTACGCCGACTTCACTGCAGGTGACTTTCGCCACATCATCTTCAACCTCTCGCTGCAGGAGGGGTGGGATGACCCCATGGCGTACTTCGCGTACATCGATCGCAGCATGGAGTCGCGAGTACAGATAGAACAAGTCATCGGTCGATTGCTCCGCCAGCCGAACGCCACTCACTACCCGGCTGAGCGACTCAACACCGCGCACTTCTATGTACGTGTCGACAAGAACGAGACCTTCAACGAGGTCCTGGACGAGGTGAGCCAGCGTCTAGCCCAAGAGGCTCCCCAAGTTCGGATCATCAAGAGCCCCCCGGGGAAGGCACGCCCGCGCGAATACCCGCCCAAGGCGGTGGCGACCGTGCCCGCCACCGCCTACGACTCGCGAGAAACGATCGCACCCATTGAGGAGCTGATCTCGAATCTCTCGGATTACCGTACTGACACCGTGAACACCCGGGGCATCGGAGCTCGTCGGATCTCGACGCAACAGATCGGCGCTACCAACACCGATGAGTCAGTTTGGGAGACGTTCGAACAATCGAATCGCGTTTCCGCCAGGTGGGCGTTCCAGCGTGAGGTAAAGCGACAGTTCGCCCGCGCGCTCGAGGTGGCGTCCACGGCCGATGACAAGTTCGACGCCAAGATCGGGCTCGGCAGCCCCTCCTTTGGGCACGTCACCGACGTCGCGCACAAAGTGGTCGAGGCGTACCTAAAGAACGTTGCCCTAACCCAGCGAAAATCTGACCCCTACGTCGTTGGACCGATCCTCGGGCGCGAAGACGATGTTGAGCTGTTCACACACGCTCTCCATGAGGGCTACGACGGCCTTAACCCCATCGAGCGCGAGTTCGGTCGCGCGCTAGATCGCGCGGAACTCACATGGTGCCGCAACCCTGCGCGCACGGGATACGGGATCCCCCTCATTACGCTCGGCTCCACGGTCACCTTCTATCCAGACTTCCTGGTCTGGGCAGGAGACAACGTGCTCGCGGTCGACACGAAGGGCGAGCACCTGCTGTTAGAGGCCGCCGGCCGCAAGCTCTTAGCCGTGCGAGTACCCCCAGGTTCCACAACGAGCCTGCACATCCGATTCGTGAGCCGAGGGCGGTTCAACGAACAGGTGCAGGAGGAAGACAAAGAAGGCTTCACGCTCTGGTCCCGTCGAGAAGACGGCACGCTCCGGGCCGCCCATCACGACGACCTGGACGCCGTAGTGCAGTCGCTCGTCGCGCAGGCGTAGCACTCCCCCGCCCCCCTACGTGAGGGTTTCGCCCCGCATCGGTCAGCTGTCAAGGGCGCTGCACGTCGCCATGGCGATGCCCCTCCGGGGCACCCTTGACAGCTGTTCGAGCGGAGGCACGCTTCCAGCTAGGGAGCGGGAGAGGTGAATATCTCGACGTCGTAGTAGAACTGCCGGTAGATATCGCCTGCCTCGTCGACGAAGCCGAGGCCGTCCGCGCGATCGCGCTCGAGTAGCTGCGCGACGGATGTCTCAACTCGAGGACCTGGTCCGCGCTTGGGTCGGAGCCGCACAGAGTCGCCCGTCTCGAGCGCCGCCCAGCGAATCGGTCTGTAGCTCATGGGTGCGACCTCGCGGCGGTATCGGGCGGTAGGTGGCCATCCTCCATGAGCCGGGCACGGAGGTCGAGCTTTGAGCGGGCCGCCCGGCCCGCGAGAAGGTAGCGCCGGCGCGCGTGAGCGACGTAGGAGTAGATCGTCGACGGGGCGAGGCGAGTCTGCGCGGAGATCTCCGCGGCCGACTGGCCGTCCGCGTACAGGCACGTCACGACCCGTTCGCGCGGAGGCATTTGAATCGGCGGGTGGGCGCCAGGCTGCATCAGCTTGGCAGCTGACGCACGTCGACAAACATGCCCTGAGGCGGTGCCGTGTACGGCAACGGCTCACCCTGGCCGTTGCTGTCGCGGGAGTCCGCGAACGGCCCTTCGGGTGACATGAGCATCCGCATGTGGTGGTCGGCGTGGTCACGCCACCACACACTCATCCCGAACGTCGGCTCGAGGCGCAACGCCTCCCAGGACCTCCAGAGAGCATCGAGGCGACTAATCGCCTCCGGGTAACGCCACCACTCGGCAGCCCACCGATTCGGGCCCTGCGGGCCCACACGGCGGGAGTATGTGTAACGCAGGCGCTCACGCACGAACTCGTCGACGGAACCGAAGAACAAGGTGGGCTCGGCAGCAGCCTCCGGCGCTGGTGCCGGCTCATCGGCGGGCGCTTCACTGCCCGCGGTACCAGGTCGCGCCGGCAGCTTCATCGAGGACTTGGCCGGCGCGGCCTGGGGCGTCTCGTCGTCCCATTCCTTGACGTCGGATGTCACTTTCCGTGCTCCTGATCGCTCTGAGCGGGAATTGTGGCCACCGGGACGGCCGTCGACGGCGCTGCGGCCGTCAGAACGCTCCCAGACGGATCGTGAGCGGCGATCGACGCGCGCACGGCGGGTGCGTACTTGCCCGCCATCCAGGGAACCGTCTCGATCAGCGCTGCCGGCGTTCCGGACGACAGCATGACCGCGCGGCCGCGCGGCAGTGCCGCCAGCTCGGACGCATCCAGGATGCGCTCACGGCGCAGCTGGTGGTTCGTCGACCGGATGCCGCGGTTGTAGCTGACGGAGCCCGTGGACTTGTCGTAGTCGCCCACGAGCTCGGAGAGCTCGCGGAGGAAGTCGGCCTCAGCCACACCGCCGAGGTACAGCTTGACGTTGGACGCCGACCACAGCTTGCGCATGCCCTCTCGGCCGAACACGACCTGCCCCTGCGCCCAGGACTGGAACAGCGACATGATCGGGATCCCGCGGGAGCCGTAGTGCGAGTACAGGTCGGGCAGGTTCTTCCACCGGCACACGTTGGCGGCCTCGTCGAGGACGACGAGCATCGGAACGGCAAGGCGCCCGCCCGCCTGGCCGGTGGCGTATTCCTCAGCTGCCTCGACGACCGCCGCGGTGAGGGCGGTCACGAGGGCGCCGGCGGAGCCCTGGCCCTCCTTGGAGAGGGAGTAGAGCGTGCCCGTGCCGCGAACGAATGCATCCGGATCGAACTGCGGCCGGCGATCGCCGGCGACGTTGCCGCCGACCGGTGCCACCCAGCGCTCAATCGAGCGGATCTTCAAGCAGGATGCCATCTGCCGTGCTGTGCCGTACACGCCTCCGCGTTGCTTCTCCGGCGACATGATGACGCCCTGCACGTCGGCGGCGATCAGGTCGTAGTCCCAGCCGCGCAGCACGTCGACGGGCTCCTGGTTCGTCGGCTCCGAGAGCCAGGTGAACACCTGAGTGATCGGCCGGTGCTGCAGCGCGGCCGCGAGCAGCATGCCCGCAAGAAGGTCTTGGCCAGCAGGCTCGAAGAACGCATCCTGCACAGCACCGTCCGCTCGAGCGGACGAGGCGAAGTGCTCCGCGAGCTTGAACGCCTTCACGTCATCCTTGACGTAGGAGAGCGGGTTCCACCACCAGGTGGCTTGCTCTTGCGCGATCCCCTGCGGGTCGAAGATCCAGACGTCGCCAACCTGCGACCGCGGGTCGCGGGTGGCATCCACCGTGTCTCGCTTATTCGAGGTCGTGACGACCGCTCCGGGCGCCTCGAGAATTGCTGGTATTACCAGCGTGGTCGTCTTGCCGACACGAGGGCCGGCAAGGGCGATCATCACGTACTCCCAGAGCGCGAAGAGCGGCTGACCGCCGGGAATCGCTTTGCCGAGCGGGATCCCCGGGGTGCCGTTCACCCCGAGGCGCTGCGCGGTGCGTGTCGCGCCCTTGCGGCCCAGCTCGGCAAGGTCCCGCCGACGAGCCAGGTACGCCGATGAACGGTCAACGCGGGTGCGGTGCCGACGTGCCCGGGCGATGAGGATGCCGACGCCGGCGGCGATCGCCAACACGACCACACCGAACACGACAGTGAGCCAGGTCGCGGACGGCGGCCAGACGATCCGGCCACGGATCAGCCCGAACACCACCTCGAGCGGGTTGCGGGTCAGGGCCGGGTTCACACCGTCCAGGTGCGAGCCGATCGTCACGGCGGCCCACAGGACGCCGACGACGCCAAGCGCGATCACCACAACGATGCCGACGAGCACCGTTGTGGCGTCGTAGCGGCTCGGCTCAGGTCGCCGGTTCGGTTGGCTCACGCTGCACCGTCCGCCTGCACGATCGACAACTCCGGACGCTCAGTCACCACCGGCGGGAGATTCTTCCGCCAGGCGGTGTTGGTGTCGTTCACCTCGAGCTCCATCTGCATCAGCTGCACCTTCAACGGTGTGCCGGGATGCCCGCCCACCTTGACCAGGAACTTGCCGCGACCGGGAGGCTCGGCCTCGCGGCCCGTCGACGAGTCCCACGCGGGCGGGTCCTGCCACGAGATAAGGAGATCCTGTTCCGCCTTCGACAGCGGAACAGCTGAGGTGAGCATCGACATTTCGGCGCCGGGCAGGCCGCCGGCGACAACCATGCCGGCGCGCTCGACGAAGCCGCGAGCCTTCATCCGCTCTTCCTCCGTGGGGAGCGCCAGCAGGTCGCTCATGGTGTGCGAAATCATCGCCAGGCCGACGCCGCGGGTGCGGTTCAGACGCGTGAGCGCGTCGACGCGATCGACCATGCCGCGGCCGGCGCGCAGTGCCCGCCACAGCTCGTCGAGGATCACGAAGTAGTGACGACGGGGCTCAAGTCCGGCATCCGCCAGAGCGTTCGCAACGGTGACCGTTCCGAAGCCGGCCGACCAGCAGGCCAACAGCATGGCCGCCTGCAGGTCCGTGTCGGAGTCGTCGATCGAGGACACGTCGTAGACCACCGGGCGGTCGCGCAGCATCGGCACGTCCGTCTTGCCGGCGAACGTCTCTCCCAGGCGCCCACCGGAGGTGAGGCTGATGAGGGAGGCTTCCAGGTTCTCGGTGATCTTCTTGTAGCGAGCATCGTCGCCGCGGTCGAGGGCCACGGCACGGATCTCTGGCGGAGCCTCCTGGATAACTGCCAACAGGTCACTGAGCACCGGCACGCCAGCGCCGCGCTCGTCGAGCACCTTGAGAGCTCGGTCGATGATCGACTCTTCGCGATCGGTTGGCGGCTCCTTACGGAGGATCGTCAGCAGCGCCGACACCATCGTGTGTCGGCGGCCGTGCGCGTCCGCGAGGACCTGGGCGCGCTCCTTCTCCTTGCCGGCCGCGCGGAGCCTCTCTGCCGCCTCGATCGCCTCGCCAGGATCGAGGACGTTCAGATGCCCTCGGCCTCGGCCGAGGGTGATGACCTGACCGCCGAGGGCCTTGATCAGCTCGACGTAATCGGGCTTCAAGTCGCCCAGCACCAGCGGGAGGGCGCCGAAGCCGGCGCCGCCGGCAGCCATGCGGCGGATGATCGTCGACTTGCCCAGGCCCGGCAGGCCGAGCACGAAGACGGACGGGTTGCCGATGAGGTTCTGCTGGAACCAGGAGATCGGGTCGCCGCAGACGGTCGACCCGTTGATCAGGTTCAGCCCGAGTGGCACGCCCACCATGGGCGTGCCGGCGCCGACGACGTAGGGCCAGAGCCCGCACACCTGAACGGTGGTCCCGCGGTACTCGTCGACTGGCTCGATCACGTTCACGCCACCAGCTGCAGCTTGCCACCAGCCGCGCGCGGCGGGGCGGTGGCGCTGCTGCAGGCGCTTCGCGGCGGCTTCCTCGCGCTGCATGCGGGCGAGGGCCTGACGTTCCTTGCGTCCGCTCCGGTGACTGCGGCGGTTACGGTCCAGGCTCACAGCTGCCCCCTGACCTCGGCCGGGACCTGCAGATGCTTCGGCAGCACGAGGCCGAGCGGCAGCGCGGCCGCGAATGCGGAATCCTGTGAGCCGTGCACCAGGCGCACACGCAGGCGTGCCGTGGCCGACAGGTTGTCGATCGCCGCGCGGGCGTCCTGCTCTCGGCTGCGATCGGTGACGGTGGCGGTGATGAGCATGCCGAAGTTCACGAGGCCGGCGCCGCCGGCCTCTTCGGCGGCGGTGGCGAACGCGGCACGAGTGCTGGCGATGTTGCGGGCTGAGGGGCGGTCCGACGCCGACAGGTTGAAGCTGGCGGCGCGCACGTCGGCCTCGACGATTGCGGCCGCTCGTGCCGCGTCGATGGGCCGGTACAGCAGCGTGACGCGCTTGCGCGCAATGTCGCGGTGCGGGGCCAGCAGACGAGCCAGGATCGACGAGGGGACGTTACCTCGAGGTGCGGTGCTCATCATCCACGTGACCGACGTCGCGGAGTCGTGACGGTACGAGTCCCAGTTCGCCTGATGGGCGGTCGGGCCGACTTCTGGCCAGTACAGCTCTGGCGGTTCGCCGGCGGCGTTGGCCTCGTCGATCAGTACCGCGGCGGCGGGGTCGTAGGCGACGCGGATCACCTCGCACAACTCCTGCGCGCTGAGCGGGTGGACAGCGCCCGCTCCGGTGGAGGACAGACCCAGCGTGAGGCCGGGGACGCGGGAGGCAAGCTCGCGCCCCATTTCGTCGGCGGACCGCTTCCGGCCGCCGCTGCGAGTTGCAGCATTGAAGGTGAGCGCGATGTACGCGCGCACCACGGCAGCACCCGAGGGGTAGGCGTCAACAATGTCGCCCAGCAGCTGCTTCGAGAAGTCCGGAGCGTCCTCCACGATGCCGTTGTTCACCATGCGCTGCAGGCGCAGACCGGTGTCGGGCGCAGTCTCGATCGTGACCGACACCGCCTCAAGACCCGGCTCGTCAGCGACGTTCGCCAGCCACATGCCCCACTCCGCGACCCAGATATCAACCTGCTCGCGATCGACCAGCGACGAGCCGTCGGGCTCGGAGCCGATCACGATAGTGAAGTCTCCGGTCGACGGGACATGGATCATCGCGAACGGTCGGTTGTAGGAGTCCTTGTACTCGACGAGGCGGGAACCCGCAGCAAGGCCCGGCAGTTGGGTCGTGCCCCAGTCGGCGCGGCCCAGAGGGCCTGAGCGGTAGAGGTTCTTCCGCCGTGCCCTGGTGTTCGCCCAGCCGAATCGGGTGGCCGTGCGGGCGAGGGTGCTCTGCCCGTGCTTGTCGCGCAACGCGATCAGCAGCAGGAAACCGATAGTGACCATGGCGACGACGAAGCCGGCCAGCAGGCCGCCGATGATCGAGACGACGATCGTCACGCCGGCGCCGACGAAGAGAACGCCGGTGCCGATCGCGCCGAGGCCCAGCAGACCCGGGGTCTTCGGCTTCGTCCAGTTGCCGTAGGTTCGTGGGCCGTTGTGTGTCTGGCTCGTGGTGGCGCTCATGATTCCCCTTACGCTCCGCTTGGTTCACCGGCCGAGTCCGCGGCTGCGGACTGAACTCCGGATTTGATCGCTCCGCCGACTTGCGCGGCACCCTGCGCCGCGGCGATGCCGGCAGCGACCGGGATCCCGACACCCGTTGCTGCGGCCGCGGCCGCAGCACCGCCGCCTGCCGCGGCTCCCCCAGCTGCAGCCCCTCCGCCTGCAGCAGCACCGCCTCCGGCAGCAGCACCGCCAGCCGCAGCGCCGCCACCGGCGCCCGCAGCAGAACCACCCGCAGCCGCCCCGGATGGAGCAGCTGACGATGCGCCAGCAGTGACCGACGACGAACTGGTGCGACTGATCGCACCCGTCGCCGCTTCAACGCCCATCGCGGCACCCATGGCACCCATGGCGAGGCCACCGCTGCCGCCGCCGATCGCGGCGCTCGTCATCGGAGCGACGAAGCGCAGCAGCGCCGGCAGCGCGAACAGCGCGAGGATCATCAGCCCCATGCCGGTCAGGATCGACACGATGCCGACGCCGTTGGCCCCGAACGCATCCGAGCCCGTCAGCCGGAACGCGGCCGCGTAGATCAGCGCCGCGGCGGGCTTGTAGAGGATGAAGGCGAGTGTCCAGCCGATCGCCTTCTGGAACCACTGGCGACCCATCTGAGTGTTCGTGAAGCTCGCGGTGATCGGCAGCACCCCGGCGAGGATGACCAGCAGGCCGCCGCGCACGATCATGAGTGCGACCTGCACCCATGACATGAGCATCGCCAGCAGGGCGAGGATCAGAATGGCCAGCAGGGCCAGCGGCGACGTCGAGCTGAGCCCGATCATCGCGGCGACGTTCGTGCCGAAGCAGTTCGACTCTCCCGCGGCCGACACATCGCATTGCGTCGCGCCGTTCAGCACCCAGACCGAGAAGGCGTCGGTCGCGGCCACCGCAAGACCGATGATCGTCAGTCCCGCTCCGGAAACGACGATCAGCGTCAAGAGCGACTGCAGTAGCTCCTTGCCGGGGTTGGCGCGTTGCTCCCACGCCATGCGGATGCCGGCGATGATCACCGACACCACCGCCATGGCGCCGACGTACCACCACAGCGAGTTTTGCAAGAACCCGACTGCGGAGGCCGAGCCACCTGGTGCCTGGCTCGGCAGCAGGCCGGCGATCAGGCCCGTTGCGCCAGATATGAGGATCACCGCCGCGAGCACGATGCCGAGCCGACCTAGCAGCTGCTCGCCGTCGCCGCGGCGGATGCGGACTGCGAGCATCGTGCCAATGGCGATGATCGACAGCACGCAGATCACCAGCGCGATCCACATCACGTAGCCGAGGATCGTTGTCACGCCGGC